>Ga0138256_10000008_pt1 | contig 312334 bp, 265 predicted proteins | sample KNB2016incub_MG_FD_105486 | JGI IMG/M metagenome (GOLD analysis project Ga0138256, IMG submission 105486) | Active sludge microbial communities from wastewater in Klosterneuburg, Austria - KNB2014incub_MG | ecosystem: Engineered > WWTP > Activated sludge > Unclassified | place: Austria...
TCAACTTACGAAATAATAAAAGCCTTTGCCATTGTTGGTCGCCTGACCATCAACTTACAAAATAATAAAAGCCTCTGCCGTTGTTGGTCGCCTGACCATCAACTTACGAAATAATAAAAGCCTCTGCCGTTGTTGGTCGCCTGACCATCAACTTACGAAATAATAAAAGCCTCTGCCGTTGTTGGTCGCCTGACCATCAACTTACTAAAAAATAAAAGTCTTTGCCGTTGTTAGTTACATGAACATCAGCTTACGAAAAAATAAAAACCTCTGCCGTTGTTGGTCGCCTGACCATCAACTTACTAAAAAATAAAAGCTCATGAGCACTACAACTGTTGAACGGAGCGTCGCCACTTCTGCTCAATCAACGTACCTTTGCCCGTAAACAAAAAAAAATAAAAGTCAGTCATGAAATTTTTTCCTGAATCGGCCCTTGTGCAGTTGGAATATGAAAAGGTAAAAACTTTGCTGGCATTACATTGTAGTACCGAATATGCAAAAACGAAAGCCCAAAACCTACGAATCCATACCAGAAAAGAGTTTATAACTATAGAACTGCAACAGAGTAATGAATATAAATTATTGCTGCAAAGCGGACAGCATTTTCCCAACGAATTTATCCATAACCTTAGCAAAGAAATAAAACTATTGAACATCCCCGGGGCTGTTTTAAATGGCGAACAGTTTTTATTGGTTAAACGCCTTGCAGAAAACACCAACAATATTTTTCGCTGGTTTGATAGTGAACACCGTATAGCATACCCTGCTTTAGCGATGGTAATTAACGATGTTTATTACGAAAAGCTGATAACAGAAATGATTGACGCTGTACTGGATGAAACAGGACAGGTAAAAGACAATGCCAGTGATGCATTAGCCGATATAAGGATGAACTTATACCGCAAACGTAATGAATTAAGAAAAGTATTTGATAGGATTGTAAGCAAACTTAACAAACAAGGTTACCTGGCCGATATTGAAGAAAGTTTTTTAAACGGTAGGAGGGTGCTGGCTGTATTTGCCGAACAGAAACGGATGATAAAAGGAATACTGCATGGCGAAAGCGATAGCCGTAAAACTACTTTTATTGAACCGGAGGAAACTACAGAACTTAACAATGCAATTTTCTCTTTAGAAAATGATGAACGCAAAGAAGTTTATAAAATATTGCGAAAGCTAACGCAAAACCTTAGTGTATATGCTGCATTATTAAAAAATTATTTATTAATTGCCGGCGAATTTGATTATATAAGAGCCAAAGCAAAATATGCTATTGAGTACAATGGCAATCATCCGAAGGTTATTGACAAGGCGCACATAAAACTGGTACAGGCTTATCATCCATTATTATACCTTTTTAATAAAAACAATAATAAGCCTACTGTTCCTGTTGACCTTTTATTAAATGATAAGCAACGCATATTGGTTATCAGTGGCCCTAATGCTGGTGGCAAAACAGTTACACTAAAAACAGTGGGGCTGTTGCAATTAATGATGCAAAGCGGTTTGCTTGTTCCAGTTCACCCCGATAGCGAGATGGGAATTTTTAAACAGGTAATGATTCATATTGGCGATACACAAAGCCTGGAGTTTGAGTTAAGCACTTACTCATCTCATTTAAAAAATATGAAGCATTTTATGGAGAATGCAAATGGAAAAACATTATTTTTTATTGATGAACTGGGCAGTGGCAGCGACCCCAACCTCGGCGGTGCTTTTGCCGAAGTGATTATGGAAGAGCTTGCCATAAAACATAGTTTTGGAATTGTAACTACCCATTACCTCAATTTAAAAGTAATGGCCAATAAAGTGTCGGGCATAATTAACGGCGCCATGCAGTTTGATGAAAAAAAACTGTTGCCATTGTATAAAATGGTTGTTGGTAAACCCGGCAGCTCTTATACATTTTCTATTGCAGAACGAATTGGCCTTGAAGAAAGATTGATTAAAAAAGCACGGAAACTTGTAGATGATAATCATTTTACATTAGATAAGTTGCTTAACCGAACCAAACAGGATCTACAACAAATTGATAAGGAAAAATTGCAATTGAAAGCATTGATTAAAGAGAACGAAAACCTTAAGAAAGAAATGCAACGGGTACTGGACAAAGAAACACATCAACAGGAAATGGAAAGATTTAAATTACAAAACAGTATTGCTGCAGAAAAGATAATTTATTTGAAGGATATGGAGCGAAGGTTAAAAGCTATGGTTATTGAATGGCGTAAAACAGAAGATAAGGATAAAGTGGTAAAAATGATACATGCTTTACTTTTTAAACAAAAAGAAAAAATAAAAAGTGAAAAGCAACAGAAAAAGCTAAACGAAAAATTTGAAGAGATTACCGGAGAAATAAAAGTTGGCCTGAAAGCAAAGATGAAACAAAGCAGGCAAGTAGGCATTGTAGAAGAAATTCGTGGTAAAAAAGCAGTGTTAAAGATAGGATTAATGCCAATTAGTATTAACCTAAATGATCTTGTTTTGGTAAAAGATAAAAATGAGCAATAATTAGCTACCAATCTAAAATTAATAAATGAATCTGTGTTATTAAGTTAAAATCATCATTCCAGTATTTGATAAAAAAAATACAAGACTTTGCCAAAATTAATTTACTCCAATATTCAATACAGGCAAAGGTTTCATGCGGATAATCTGAATAAATTCTTAAATTTTTTGGGTTGTATAATTCCTGACCGTACTTTTGCGCCGGAGAGATGGCAGAGCGGTCGAATGCGGCGGTCTTGAAAACCGTTGACTGTCACAGGTCCGGGGGTTCGAATCCCTCTCTCTCCGCCAACGGAATGTCCAGCCTGTAAGGCTGGCATTTTAGTTTTTGGTTACAAATCTAAAATACCTGTTATTGTTATCTAATTCTGCTGTTGCAATGATTAGAAAATTTGTTTTAGAAATTTTTCTTTTACGCCAATCATAAATAATGACAAGATATTTAATTAGGAGCTTTTGGTAAGGTCTTACATGCAAAACATAAATTCTTTTTGTTAGTCCAAAGATAAGAGCTTAGCATTTTTTAATTCACAACTATAAATAACCTGATTTATTGTAAGTCTATTATAAGTACAGCCTTATAACGATTATCAAATTTATTACCTCAACTGTAATAAATTTTAATTACTATCAAATAACCGCACAAAATGATTTTCTAAATGGCTACGCATACCATTCCTGAACTTTTCTGGTGTGCCATTTTCAAGAATATCAACTAAACCTTTATGCGATACAAAGGTTTTTAATTTAGACTGATGTTTTAATAAACCGCTGTTATGTACATAATCAAAAACAGGCAGCAGCAATCTTTGGAATTTTTTAAGCGTTTCGTTTCCGGTTATTTCGTAAAGTTTTCCATGAAAAGCAATTTCATGATCAATATTAAATAAGTGAAATTGTGCTGCAGGCGGTTCATTGCTTACAATTTCTTTTAAATCTTTTATGTCGGTTTTTGTTATTCGGTTAAATAAAAAATCTGCCATCCCAATTTCCAGTACCAGCCTTATTTCAAAAATCTCTTTTAAGGTCTCCTGACTAAGTATATGAGGATTCATGCTTTTGCCCAATATGCCAAACAGATCGGGACTAGTTATTACAGCACCTTTCTTTTTCTTCGAATCTATCAGCCCCATCATCCTAAGTCTTAGTAAAGCTTCTCTTACTACTGTACGGCTAACACCAAGCGTTTCGGCCAGTTCTACTTCTTTGGGAATACTATCTCCAATCTTCAGTTTCTTTTCCTGTAATAACCTTACTAAGCCTTCTTCTACTTTATCAACTAATGAACTTGTGTCTATTGATTTAAGGCTCTCATTTATAATTGTATTTGTCATAGTAAATAGTGGTTTGTCAAAAATAAAATTTAGAATTTAAATGACCCCTGTTTTTCTTTAAAATCAGTGAGTTAACAAAAAAGTAAAAAAATATTTGTTTGGTAAAGATAAATCACTTTACCTTTATTATGTCATACATAATAAAATTTTAACGCTATGCTATCCAAACTTAACTACTTAAAGCTCCTTTTGGCTGTTGTAGGATTCTTACTTTTTTCAACAGTACAGGCGCAATCAAAAAAAATTACCGGTAAGGTTTCTTCCGATGAAGATAATAAGCCACTTGCCGGTGTAAACATCATTATTAAAGGAAAAACAACTGGTACGCAAACCAATGTAGATGGAACTTATAGTATTGATGCATCAGTAGGGGAATCGTTAGTTTTTTCATTTATTGGCTACGGTTCTCAAACAATAAAAATTGGCAATACATCTTCTTATGATGTTTCATTAAAAGCTACTGTGAATAAAATGGATGAAGTGGTAGTAGTTGGTTATGGAACACAAAGCCGAAGAAATTTAACCAGCGCTATTGGTAAAGTTGATTCTAAAGTTTTAGAAACAACCCCTCGTGCCAATATAGGCGCTTCCATGCAAGGAGCTGTTGCTGGTTTGCAGGTTATTAACGGATCTGGTACGCCAGGCAGTGCACCTACTATTTTATTACGGGGTGGTGCCTCAATAAACAATCCGGGATCTCCGTTGGTTGTTGTTGATGGTATTATAAGGTCGTATAATGATATTGCACCGGAGGATATAGCCTCTATCGAACTTTTAAAAGACGCTGCATCTACAGCTATTTATGGTGCCAGGGCCAACAACGGTGTAATTTTAATAACCACCAAACAAGGCAAATCAGGTAAAGCGGAAGTAACGTATAAATTTACACAAGGTTATAATAAGAACAGGCAAGGCTATAAATATATGAATGCCCGTGATTACATTTATTATACCAGGTTGGGCAACTTTAATTCTCAACGAACATTAGCACAAGTAAACTCCGGAAGAGGATATGGTTTATTAACAGATGCCGCAAACCTGGCTTTGTTTGATATTAGAACATACACAGGCAACGAATCTTTATTAACAAAAGGGTGGGATACATTGAGCGACCCTTATGGTGGAACCATAATTTTTAAAGATCATGGCAACGAAGTGGAAAATCTTATTTTTAGAAATACGCAAACACAAGATCATTATATAAATGTAAATGGAGGTAATGATAAAGGAAAATATTTTGCAAGCTTTGATTATTACAAAGAAGATGGTGTTATCGTTGGATCTGACTATAAAAGGTTTTCTGGTACTATAAATGGCTCGTATAAGATTAAACCTAAACTGGAAGTTAGCACTGGCGCTACATTTTCAACATCATCGCAATACGGTACCATAGGTAGCGAAATTAATACACTTTATCGAAACCTAACTTTATGGCCAACCATGAACCCCTGGTTAGATTCTGCAAAAACAAGTCCTAACCCTGGTAATGGTATAACCGATGGCAATCCTTTATACTGGATAAATAAAAATATAAGAAACAATGAAGTAAACCGTATTACCGGTAACGCTGCTGTTAAGTATGATATTATTAAAGGGTTGTATGTAAAACTATCAGGCAATATTTATTTATACGAAAATAAGAATGATGGATTTACAAAAGCTACTCAAACATATTCTCAGCTATATACTACACCGCAAGCTTTCAATACAACAAGGCCTGCTTACTCGGCTTTCGACAGAACTGTTCAAAAACAATTCACAGGCATTATTAATTATTCAAAAACCTTTTTTGGAAAACATAATCTTGATGTAATGCTGGGTGCAGAATCATTTGGACAAAAATCTATGAATACACAGGTTATGGGTACCGGTGCACCAACAGATGATATTACTACCGTTAATGCTTCTACTTTATTTGCTGCAGGCAGTAATTATAGTACAAAATCAGAGTATCGCATCATTTCTCATTTAGGAAGGCTAAATTATAATTATGACCAACGTTACTTATTATCTTTTGTTTACAGGCAAGATGGTATTTCAAGCCTTTCAGAAAAAAACAGGTGGGGCTTTTTCCCAGGTATGTCTGCAGGATGGAATGTGCATAATGAAAAGTTTTTTAAGAACAGCGGCATAAGCAATTACATTTCTACACTTAAACCACGCTTTAGTTATGGTGTTAATGGTAATGTGGCCGGGGTTGGTAATTACGAGGTACAAGGAGTGTATGGATCACAAGGTAATTATAATGGTAATCTCGGGTTTTTAAATACAAGTCCCATTAACAATGGATTAAGATGGGAGAAAAGCAAAACTACTGATGTAGGTATTGATATTGGTTTATTAAATAACAGAATTACTTTAATATTTGATTATTACGATAGGAAGACAACTGACCTGTTGACCAATTTAACTTTACCCAGTTATCTTGGTTACTCATCTGTTAGAACCAACCTGGGAACTTTTCAAAACAAAGGTTATGAATTTACTGTCAATGCAAACGTGTTACGTACACCGGGAGGATTAAATATTGATGCAAGCGCTAACATATCATTTGTAAAAAATAAAATTTTAAAACTACCTTATAATGGAAACGAAAATAATCGCCAGGGTGGTTTCCAAATTTATGATGCAGCACAAGGCAAAGTTGTTTGGGTAGGTGGCTTACAGGAAGGGCAAACGCTTGGCGCTATTTATGGTTATCAGCAAGTTTCAATTTTTAAAGATGCAGCCGATATTGCTGCAAATGCAGCTAACAGGTGGGATGTTATTGCACAAATTGGCGGACCAAACCGCCCCGGTACAAATAAAATTACTCCCGGTGATGTAAACTGGCTTGATGTAGATAAGAATGATACCATTGATACCAGGGATCAGGTTTATTTAGGAAACATTAATCCAAAATATACAGGAGGTTTTTCAGCAACGGTATCTTATAAAAATTTCTCTTTTTATACACGTTTTGATTTTGCATTAGGCCATACAATCTATAATGACCTTGTGGCAAGAACTTTAGGTAACTACCAGGGTACTTTCAATTATATTGACTTGCAAAAAAATGCATGGTCGCCAACAAATACCGAAACTGACATTCCAAAAGTATATTATGCCGACCAGGTTGGAGCTCCTGCAGGTAAAAAGAATTATACACGGGGCAATAATGCCGGACAGGTACTCAATGGCAACAACTCCAGGATGTACGAAAAGGGTGATTATTTAGCCTGCCGTGAAATTACACTGTCGTACGATTTTACAAAAGCCATACTTGCAAAAACCAGGGTTATTTCCGGAGCAAGAGTTTTTGTAAATGCCAACAATCTTTTTTATGTAACCAAATTCAGCGGCCCCTCACCAGAGCCTCCTGTAAATCCAGGTACTACCACAATTACCGGTATATATGCAGGTACATATCCAACACCTAAATCATTTGTTTTTGGTGTACAGGTTACTTTTTAATTTGATAAAATAAATAATTATGAAAAAGATAATAACAAAAATAATAACAGGGTTTGCTTTAATACTTATCATCAGCTCCTGCAAAAAACAATTAGATCTGGCGCCAATCAGCAGCATCAGTGATGCCAATTACTGGCAAACTTCCGATCAGTTCGATGCATTTGTATCTGGCGTAGAAAGTCGTTTCAGAGGCCATAATGCTGCTTTTCAGGCATTAGGCGAACTACGTGGGGATATATTTGGTACTGAACCCGGCAATGCCGGCGCCTTTACCGGTGAAGCCACACAGGGAATAGAACGTATGTGGCTGCAAACAATTAATTTAGATAATGCGGGCGTAAGTAATTTTGGTGGTTTTTACAGTAATATTGTTCAAATAAATTTACTCATAGAAAAATTAAATACTACCAATATAGTATCGGCAGCTAATAAAAGTTATTACCTGGGAATGGCTTATGGAATGCGTGCTTTTTATTATTTTCAAATCACCCGTTCATGGGGCGATGCCGTTATTCAAACTGATCCGGTAACTTCTTTCGATATTTCAAATTTGGCTAAAGCTGCATCTCCCGAAGCAGATGTAATGACCCTTATTAAATCTGATATAGACAATTCAGTTGCAAATTTCGGTTCAAATTATACTTTCAAAAACAATAAATCATATTGGAGCAAAGCTGCTACATTAATGTTGAAAGCAGAAGTTTATTTATGGACAAGTCATAGATCAGGTGGCACAGCAGATGCAACCATTGCTTTAAGTGCATTAACTGATATCCAGGCCAACATACCTTCATTAACACTTTTGCCTAATTATGCATCGGTGTTTGCAACAACAAACCGTGGAAATAATGAAATCATTCTAGCAATTCGATACCTAAATGGTGAAAGTACAATGGGATTTGCTCAGTCAAGCTTTTTACCACAATCTGGTTTAATTGCAAATTTTTATGATTCTGTTGGTAACAGAAAATTTGATGTGAATACGGATAACTGGGGTGGCTTATTAAGGGCTCCGGTAAAAATTTCAACTTTCCGAAAATTTGATGATAAGGATAGTCGTAAATGGACTTCTATTCAACCAGCATATAATAAAGTTGGTGCAAATTATATAATTGCAGGTTGCTTTACCAATAAATACCAGGGAGAACAAATTAGTGGTTCCCGTGTAATATCAAATGATTTTCCTATTTATCGCTATGCCGATTTGTTGCTGATGATAGCAGAAGCTAAAGTAGTACTGGGGCAAAATCCTGCTACAGAAATTAACCTCGTTAGAGCTAGGGCTTTTGGAGCAAATTACATAGCAGCAGTTCATGGGTTTCCTAATCAGCCGATTGATGTCAATCCTTCCAATGCAATTTTACAGGAACGATTATTTGAATTTGTTTTTGAAGGAAAACGTTGGTACGATTTGAGAAGGATGGGAGATAATTTTGTATATGCAGAGATTCCGGCTTCGGTGTTTTTAAATACAAATCCTGCCGGTAGGTTGTTGTGGGCAATTGACAGGAATTCATTAACCAATAACAGGGCTTTGGTACAAAATCCCGGATACGCAGCTTTTTAATTCAATATATTTCAAGACAGTTTTTCTCATAAGCAAGCAGTCGTTTTACACCGGGGGAGTCTTGCCCCCGGTTTTTTTTATATTTGTCTAACTAATTTTTAATTATTCAAATGAGTACAAAACATTTACAAGGATTAATTGCAGCACCTTTTACTCCCATGAACCCTGATGGTTCAATTAATACAAACCTGGTACCGGCATATTACAATATGCTAAAAGCAAACAATGTTACTGGAGCTTTCATTTGTGGTTCTACCGGCGAAGGAGTTTCTATTACTGCCGCAGAAAAAAAACAAGTGATGGAAGCATGGGCAGCTTGCTCAAAAAACGATGCGGAATTTACAGTGATGCCATTGTTAGGTGGCACCAGCATTAAAGACTGTAAAGAACTGGCCGTATATGCAAAATCAATTGGCTTGGATGCCATTTCTTTTACAGCTCCTTTTTATTTTAAACCGGCTGATGTAAATATGCTTGCGGATGCTTGTTTTGAAATAGCATCAACGGTACCGGATATGCCATTCTATTATTATCATATTCCAGTACTTACCGGTGTAAATTTTTCCATGATAGATTTATTGAAAGCCATAGATGGCAAGATCTTAAACTTTGCCGGCATAAAATATACACATGAAGATTTTATGGATTTCCTTTCCTGCACGCTTTATGCCAAAGGCAAATACGATATGCTTTGGGGTAGAGATGAAAATATGTTGCCAGCATTGGCTGTAGGTGCAAAAGGCGCTGTGGGCAGTACTTATAATTATGCAGCCCCGCTTTATCATAACCTGATTGACGCTTTTAATAAAGGCGATTTACAGAAAGCACAACAATTACAGGAGCAATCAATTGACATGATACGTTTGCTTGGAAAATATGGAGGCATTGCAACTGGTAAAGCTTATATGAAGTTGATTGGAGTAGATTGTGGCGAATTTAGGTTGCCAGTAAAAAATATGAATGCTGAACAATTTATCTTATTTAAAAAAGATACAGAGCGAATTAATTTTAGTAGCTTTTGTTCACTTAAGCCGGTTTAGGTAAATGATGTAAATCAAATGAAATATTTAACGATTTTCTTACTTGTACTATCTATGTTTTTAAACGCTGATATTTTAGCACAACATTCTATTACTCCTTCTATAAAATGGGAAATAGCTGCTCAACTTCCTTCCGGCAATGGAAAGGAAATTTCAATTGGTGTTGCCGGGCCACTAACAGGCATTAATAATGGAGTTTTGATTGTGGGAGGAGGCGCTAACTTTCCGGATGCAATGCCTTGGAATGGCGGAAAAAAAAAATACCTGGATGATATTTTTGTGTTGCAACAAATAAAAAAAGGAAAGTTTGAATGGTTGGATTCAAAAACATTTAAACTGCCGGTTGCCTCCGCTTATGGCGCATGTGTTAGTACCGAAACAGGTATTGTGTACCTGGGTGGCGAAAATGAAAACGGAATTTCTAAATCGGTATTTTTATTGCAATGGAATAAACAGTTACATACGATAGAAATTAAAACTTTGCCTGCATTGCCCATACCGCTTACAAATGCATCGGCTACGGTTTATAATAATATTATTTATTTAGCCGGAGGCGAAACACTTAATGCTGTTTCTGATAATTTTTATGCGCTAGATCTTTCTGATACAACCAACGGGTGGAAACAATTGCCCAACTTGCCTTATGCTGTATCAAGTGCTATTTTAGTTGTCCAGTCAAATGGTAAGCAGGATAAGATTTACCTGTTAGGTGGGCGAAAAAAGAATACAAATGCTGTAAGCGATTTTTACAATTCGGTATACGCTTTTGATTGTAATACTAAAGAATGGTTACAACAAAAGCCAATCCCATCGCCAAAAGCTGCTGGCACGGGCATTGCAGTTGGCAAAAATTTTATTTTATTATTTGGTGGCGATGATGGAACAACATTCAATAAAACCGAATCATTAATATTGAACATCAATAACGAAAAAGATAAAATAAAAAAACAGGCATTAATCGAACAAAAAAATAAATTACAAATGGCCCATCCGGGTTTTAAACCAGAAGTTTTATTGTATAACACTATTACAAACCACTGGCAAAAACTGTCCAACATTCCATTTGCATCGGCAGCTACTACTTCAGCCATTCTTTGGGATAATTGTATTTTCATTCCCAGTGGAGAAATTAAAGCCGGGGTTAGAACCCCACAAATATTATTAGGGAAATTAAAATGATAAAAAATAATGCTGAAGAATGATAACATAAAAGATGCTTCAGTTTCATCAACTTCCAATTTACAGGAAAAGGAAACTGGCGTAAATACTTATGCCTGGATTGTTGTGGCATTGTTATGGGGTGTTGCATTGCTTAATTATATGGATAGGCAGATGCTATCAACCATGAAACCTACTATGCAGATAGATATTCATGAATTACAATCAGCCACCAACTTCGGTTACCTGATGGCTATCTTTTTATGGATATATGGTTTTATGAGCCCGATTTCGGGAATCATTGCCGACAGGCTTAACAGGAAATGGCTAATTGTGGGAAGTTTATTTGTGTGGAGTGCTGTTACATTTGCTATGGGATATGCCACAACTTTCAACCAGTTGTATTGGTTAAGGGCAGTTATGGGTGTTAGCGAAGCGCTGTATATTCCCGCTGGTTTAGCATTAATTGCCGATTACCATACAAACAAAACCAGGTCGCTGGCAATTGGTATTCACATGACGGGGTTGTACATGGGGCAGGCTGTTGGAGGTTTTGGTGCAACCATTGCAGCAACATTTTCATGGCAACAAACTTTTCATTCTTTTGGAATAATTGGTATTGTGTATGCAGCTATTTTAATTTTATTTTTAAAAGAAAAAAGAAATGTGTTGCAACCGGATTTGCAACACCAACAAAATAATAAACCTGCATTATTAAAAGGGATTACTGTTTTGTTAACTAATATTTCATTTTGGGTTATCCTGTTTTATTTTGCAATACCCAGTTTGCCCGGGTGGGGTGTAAAAAACTGGTTACCTACTTTGTTTGCCGAAAATTTGCAAATAGATATGTCAAAAGCAGGCCCAATGTCAACTATCACTATTGCAGCATCATCTTTTCTGGGAGTAATTTTCGGTGGTATATTGTCTGATAAATGGGTGCAGAAAAATTTACGTGGAAGAATTTACACAAGCGCCATTGGGTTGGCATTAACCATTCCTGCGCTTTTACTCATTGGTTTTGGTCACACTATATTTCATGTTGTTGGCGCTGCATTTTGTTTCGGTTTTGGATATGGAATGTTTGATGCAAACAATATGCCTATACTTTGCCAGTTTGTTTCATCAAAATACCGGGCTACCGCTTATGGGTTGATGAATATGGTGGGAGTTTTTGCCGGCGCTTTCATAACAGATATTCTGGGCAAGTCAACCGATGCCGGAAACCTGGGCAAGAGTTTTGCCATGATGGGATCTGTTGTGGTGGTTGCGCTAATTTTACACCTTTCCATTCTTAGGCCAAAGGCAAATGATTTTGATACTATTAAATAATCTACCGTTATAAATATGATTTACAGTAATGCAACATTACAGGACTTACAAAATTTTTATACAAATCAATTATTAAATGATACGGTACCATTTTGGTTTCCCCGCTCTTATGATACTGAACATGGTGGGTTTTTACTGATGAGAGATGAAGACGGAACTTTGATAGATGATGATAAAGCTGTTTGGATACAAGGCAGGGCCACCTGGCTTTTAGCTACCCTATACAATACCGTAGAAAAAAAACAGGAATGGCTTGATGGGGCAAAACTGGGATACGACTTTTTAAATAAACATTGTTTTGATACTGATGGACAAATGTTTTTTCATGTATCAAAAGATGGAAAGCCTTTACGAAAAAGAAGATATTTTTTTTCTGAAACATTTTATGTAATTGCTGCCGCTGCTTATGCAAAAGCCAGTGCAGATGAAGCTGCTGCAAACAAAGCCCGTTTTGTTTTTGGTAAATGTATTCAATATGCTACCACGCCGGGTTTGTTACAATCAAAATTTACAGATGTAAGGCCATCAAAAGGTATTGGTGTGCCAATGATAATGATGAATACCGCACAACAATTGAGAGATACAATTGGTGATAGCCGTTGCGATGAATGGATAGATAAGTGGATAGCCGAAATAGAAACTTATTTTGTAAAAGATGATATTAAAACGGTGATGGAACAGGTAGCGCCTGATGGTAGTATTCTCAATCATATTGATGGCCGTACACTTAACCCGGGTCATGCCATTGAAGGCGCCTGGTTTATTTTGCATGAAGCTAAATACCGCAATAATGATAAACATTTAATAGAACTGGGATGCAAGATGCTGGACTATATGTGGGAAAGGGGATGGGATAAAAAGTATGGCGGTATTTTATATTTCAGGGATGTGTACAATAAACCTGTTCAGGAATACTGGCAGGATATGAAATTTTGGTGGCCACATAATGAAACCATTATTGCTACATTGCTTGCATACTTAATGACTGGAAATGAAAAATATGCACAATGGCATAAACAAGTACATGATTATGCTTACCATCATTTTCATGATAAAAAAAATGGTGAGTGGTTTGGATACCTGCATAGAGATGGAAGCATAGCACAAACTGCAAAAGGAAATCTTTATAAAGGCCCTTTTCATTTACCCAGGCAAGAGTTATATTGTATGCAAATATTAAAAGATCATCTTATGATTGAATCTTGAAATTAACCCTCACTATTAAACTATATTTACATAAGCTGTATATTTAAGTTAATCAAAAAAATATAGAGTAATTAAATTTTTTAATAAGATACTTTCATCCTATTGATGTGATTATTTTTGTTTTTGCAATACTATTTTGATGCAGATAATAAAACTTAATTCTCTAATTGATGTTACAAACCATTTACCAATGCAAACCTTGTTAACAACAAATTATTGTATGCATCAACTTTTAAATTAAGAAGAAATGAAAAAACATTTTTTATTGCTTTTGTTTATCGTTTGTTTTAGCGGTTTAAGTAATGCACAGCAAAAAGTACCAGTTTTTGTTTCGGGTGCCAATGGGTATAAGAGTTATCGCATACCTGCCATTGTTTCGTTACCCAATGGAAACCTGCTGGCTTTTTGCGAAGGAAGGGTACATGGCGCTGGCGATTTTGGCGATATAAACATAGTAATGAAAATAAGCAACGATAAAGGCAAAACATGGGGCGCTTTGCAAACCGTGGTTGATACCGATTCTTTACAAGCCGGTAACCCGGCTCCGGTGGTTGATCTTAATGATACAGCTTACCCCAATGGGCGCATTTTTTTATTTTATAATACGGGCAATAATCACGAAGGCGAAGTAAGAAAAGGTAAAGGCCTTAGGGAAGTGTGGTATAAAACTTCAACAAATGGTGGGCTTACATGGAGCCAACCGGTTAACATCTCCAAACAAACACACAGGCCTAAGCAGCCACAAGTAAATGCAGCGTATAATTTTACAGAAGACTGGCGCAGTTATGCCAATACTCCTGGCCATGCTATGCAATTCATATCGGGAAAATATAAAGGAAGAATATTTGTAGCCGCCAATCATTCTGCTGGTAATCCGCAACCACAGTTTATGGATTACAAAGCTCATGGCTTTTATACCGATGATCATGGAAAAACTTTTCATCTTGGGGAAACTGTAAATTTACCGGGAGGAAACGAATCGATGGCAACAGAAATAAGTAACGGCAAATTAATGATGAACAGCCGAAATCAAAAAGGCGATGTAAAAGCAAGAATCATTTCAATAAGCAGTAATGGCGGCCAAAACTGGGATACCACTTATTTTGATAAAACATTGATAGATCCGGTAAACCAGGGTAGCATATTAACCATCGGTACAAAAAAAGAAAAATCAATAATAGCTTTTTGCAATGCTGCTGATACAAAACGCAGAGACAACCTTACGTTACGTATAAGTTACAACGATGGATTAACCTGGAGTAAAAATATTTTGGTTGATAAAAGTGAAGACAATATAAGAAATGATTTTACGGCCTATTCAGACCTGGTAAAAATATCAAAAAATAAAATAGGTGTTTTATATGAAAGAGATGGATACTCACAAATTGTGTTTACTGTAATAAAATGGAAATAATAATTAATTGAATTTTTAACAATAAAAATCAAAATTAAAAGATGAGAAAAATATTACTTCTTACGTTACTGCTTTGTTTTGTAAGTGGGAGCATAATGGCGCAGAAAAGCAAACATAGTTTTGCATTAGGTAAAACAGAATTTTTGCTGGATGGTAAACCTTTTCAAATCATCAGCGGCGAAATGCACCCTGCCCGTATTCCGCAGGAATATTGGCGGCACCGCATTCAAATGGCAAAAGCTATGGGATGTAACAGCATTGCGGTTTATATATTTTGGAATTACCATGAAACATCTGAAGGCGTTTTTGATTTTAAAACCGAAAATAGGGATATAGCTAAATTTATTCGAACCTGCCAGGAAGAAAACATGTGGGTAATACTTCGCCCGGGGCCGTATGTATGTGCTGAGTGGGATTTTGGCGGATTGCCATCTTATCTGCTTAAAATTCCTGATATTAAAATTCGCTGCATGGACCCAAGATATATGAAAGCAGCAAACAGGTATATAAAAAAGCTGGCTAAACAGGTTGTATCTCTGCAATGCACAAAAGCTGGTCCTATTTTAATGGTGCAGGTAGAAAATGAATATGGTAGTTATGGTAATGATAAAACTTACATGGAAACTTTAAGGAATACCTGGATAAAACATGGTATCAATGTTCCGTTTTATACATCTGACGGCCCTACAGCTTATATGTTGGAAGCCGGCAATATTGATGGCGCTGCTATTGGTTTAGATAGCGGTAGCGATTCTGCCGACTTTGCAAAAGCAACACAACACAATCCCAATGTACCGTCGTTTAGTGGCGAAACATACCCGGGATGGTTAACACATTGGGGCGAAAAATGGCAGAGGCCCGATACCTTGGGACTGAAGAGGGAAGTGGAATATTTATTGAAGAATAAAAAATCGTTTAACTTTTATGTGATACATGGCGGAACAAATTTTGGCTTTACTGCAGGAGCCAATGCTTCTTCGCCAACTTCGTATCAACCCGATATAACGAGTTATGATTATGATGCACCCATTAACGACCAGGGTAGTGCAACACCTAAGTATTATATGTTGCGCCAGTTGATACAACAATATGTAGATTATAAATTGCCTGATGTTCCCCAACCTATCAATTCAATACAGTATCCGGCAATTGAAATGAAAAAAGTTTATAGCCTTTGGGATTATAATTTGCCAACCTTTAAATCGCCGCAACCAAAACCAATGGAAATGTATGGGCAAAACCAGGGATTGATTTTGTACAAAACAAAATTAATAGGCCATAAAAGCGGTAAATTAAAAATTTGGGAACCGCATGATTATGCATTGGTATTTCTTAACGGAAAATTTATTGACACCGTTTATCGTGATGGAGGTAATTGGGAAGTGAACCTCCCAAAAACGGATGTACCCGTTCCTGAACTGGAAATTCTGGTGGAAGGTATGGGGCATATCAACTTTGCACAATTTATGATTGACCGTAAAGGTATCACCGACAGGGTTACATTAAACGGAATGACACTTATGGATTGGGAAACTACTTTATTCCCTATGGACGAAAAATTTATTGCAAGCGCAAGGCCTGTTCCTGAACAAAGTAATGAAAATAAACCCTGTACTTTTTATGAAGGAAGCTTTGAGGTGTCGGAGATTGCCGACACCTATTTCGACCTGGGTAGTTATTTTAAAGGTTATGTTTATATTAATGGCCATAACCTTGGCCGATATTGGAACATAGGCCCGCAAAAAAGATTATACTGTCCTGCTTCCTGGTTAAAAACAGGTACCAATAAGTTGTTGATTTTTGATTTACTGGAAACAAATGCCTTTCCTGTTAAAACAAAATATTTTTTAACCAATTAATTAAATCTGAATGAAATGTAACGTTGCGATAATAGCAATGCTTTTGTTAGTACCGATTTTTCTTAAAGCACAAAAATCTGTAATTATACCACAGCCCGTAAGCCTTCAATTTACAGCCGGTACATTTATTATAGATAACAATACGGCAATTAGGTTTGATAAAAATGATAAGGCTTTACATGAAGCAGCAGCATTTTTTTTATCGGCCATAAATAACATAAGCGGCATTGCATTACCATTGCATGTTGCAAAAAACAAAACTATTGAGCTAAGGTTTATAAGCAATACAGAACTGGGTGATGAAGGATATATTCTTTCTGTTACACCTGTAACTGTTCAAATTTCTGCTAACAAAAAAGCAGGCATCATTTATGCCATGCAATCTTTATTTCAAATATTGCCTGCCATTCGAACGAATGCTGCATTAGCAATTCCATGTATGGATATAAAAGATTATCCCCGTTTTAAATGGCGGGGTATGCACCTGGATGTAAGCCGTCATTTCTTTGGACCACAGTTTGTAAAAGAGTATATCAACTTGCTGGCATCATACAAGATGAATACATTTCATTGGCATTTGGTTGATGACCAGGGATGGCGGATAGAAATAAAAAAATATCCATTGCTTACAAAAGTAGGTGCATGGCGGGTTGATGAAACGGATAAAATTTGGGGCGACAGGCCACAGGCAAAAAAAGATGAAGCAGCAACCTATGGTGGATACTATACACAGGAACAAATAAAAGATATTATAAAATACGCTTCAGAGCGTAATGTAACAATTGTACCCGAAATTGAAATGCCGGGTCATGTTGCATCTGCCATTGCAGCTTATCCTGCATTATGTTGCACACAACAATCACAATTACCATTAACCGGAGGCAATTACACAAACATGGCATCAAATTATTGTGCAGGAAACGATAGTGTGTTTTTGTTTTTACAAGATGTACTTACTGAAGTCATTGATTTATTTCCATCAAAATATATACATATTGGCGGCGATGAAGTAGATAAAGATCCCTGGAAAAAATGCCCCCGATGCCAGGCAAGAATAAAAGCACAGGGTTTAAAAGATGAAGATGAACTACAGAGTTATTTTGTAAAACGTATTGAAAAATTTATTGTAAGCAAAGGAAGGAAAATGATTGGCTGGGATGAGATACTGGAAGGCGGGCTTGCTCCCGAAGCCACCGTTATGAGCTGGCGTGGAGAGGCCGGTGGCATTCAAGCCGCTAAGATGGGGCATGCAGTTGTAATGACTCCCGGCTCACCACTATATTTTGATCATTACCAGGCTGGCCCCGATGGTGAACCACTGGCAATTGGTGGAATGAACACCTTAAAAAAAGTTTATGATTATGAACCAATACCAAAAGAATTAGATGCCGCACAGGCTAAATATGTTTTAGGTGCACAGGCAAATATTTGGGCAGAGTTCATCACTAAACCGGAGCATGTTGAATACATGCTGTTACCTCGTATGCTTGCACTTGCAGAGGTTGATTGGAGTCCTAAACAAACAAGAAACTGGCAAAATTTTAATGAACGCCTGCAATCTCACTTCAGGATTTTTGAACAAAAAGGATTGCATTATTGCCCAGGTAATTTTACAGTTGCCATAAAACCTGTTTCAGAAAATGGAAAATTAAATGTAATACTATCTACAGAAGCTTTGAATGGAGAGATATTTTTTACAACTGATGGAAGCACACCTTCAAAAGAAAGTATAAAATATACTTCGCCGGTTTCAATTACTACTTCTGCTACTATTAAAGCGGTAACTGTGTTGCATGGCATGGTAATGGGTATAAAACCTGCACAACAATCTTTTGTTATGCACAAAGCCATTGGTAAAAATGTAGTGTACACAAACCCCGTAAGTAAATATTATATAGCAGATGGGCCTAACTCTTTAACTGATGGTGTAAGAGGAACATTTGCTGTTGGCAAATACTGGCATGGGTTTGCAGGAAAAGATATGATTGCCACCATTGATTTAGGGGAAGATAAAAATATAAGCACTATTTCGCTGGGATGTTTACAACATTACAGGGATTGGATATTTATGCCTTCATCTGTGAAGTTTGAATTATCTATAGATGGAAAAGTATTTACTGAGTTACAAACAATAAACAATACGGTTTCTGCAGATGATAAAAATTCAATAATAAAAGATTTTACAACAATGTTTACAGAACAAAAAGCAAGATATATACGGGTTAGTGCAAAAAATACTGTTTGTCCAAAAGGCCATCCAGGCGAAGGTAAGCCGGCTTGGATATTTGCAGATGAAATTGTCGTTGAATAATAAAACGAGAACCTGGTTATACGCTCTTTTTTTGAAAAAATGAATCATATTCATTTTTTGTTTTTTTGCTTTTTAGTTTTTTTTAACGCTGTGCCTTTGTGTGCTGCAATATGATCGGTTTTGTCGCTCTTTATTTCGTATTGAGGATTATCGGCGCTGGCATGGTGTGTATAACCTTTGTAATCGAAATTGCTAAGATGGATTTTAATAATGGTTCCTGAAACGTAGCCTGCTTCTGAATTCCAGGTTACATGATCACCAATTTTAAACATTTTTTTCTTCATAATGCTAAAATTAAAAAAGATAAATATGAAAACAAAGTTCGGAATCGTTTTAATGACGCTGATGTTGTTTATAGGCAATTTATTGTTTGCCCAGCGAGATACGATAGCGCTTAACGATAACTGGAAATTTACAGTTGATAAGAAAGCAGAAGGTGAATCTGCAAAATGGTTTATGCAACAATTACCCAATGCCCGTACTGTAGCGCTCCCTCATACCTGGAACATCGAAACAGAAAATCAAAACCACTACGGCTGGGGCTGGTATCAAAAAACAATACACATACCATCCAACTGGAAAAACAAAAATGTGTTGCTGCAATTTGGAGCCATCAATCATACTTCCATGATCTACATCAATGGAAAAATAGTTGATAAAAATATTGGAGATGGCTATAATAAATTTTTTATCAACCTTAATGGAAAACTTAATTACGGAAAAGAAAATATTATAACTGTAGCCTGTAATAATGAATATGGAATTAACAAAGTTCCTTTTGGCAGTTCGTTCGACTGGCCCAATGACGGGGGCATCATCCGCAAAGTGGCTTTGATTGTTAGCAACAAACCTGCTGCTAATTATATTCATGCATCACCCCAATTGAATATTGCCAATAATGAAGGCAAACTGAAAATTAAATTAGGCTTTGATGCAACCGATTCTAAACTACAGCTTGCCATACGCATTAAAGAAGAAAATCAGCCTACACAGCATATCATCTATTCGGCTAACGTAATGCCGGTTTGGCAAAATAATGAAGCAACAGCAGAAATTTTACTTCCAAAAGTAAATCCATGGCATTTTGATTTTCCAAATCTGTATCGTATTGATGTAACAGTATTAAAAGGAGGAAATGCAGTAGATAAAATTTCAACCAATATCGGTTTCAGGGAAATAAAGATGAAAGAAGGAAAAGTATTTTTAAATGGCGAACGCATCAAGCTCATGGGAGTGGAATGGACGGCCGGCAGCAACCCAGATTTTGGTTTTGCAGAGCCCGATTCTCAAATCATTGCAATGGGAAAATTGATGAAAGATGTGAATTGTATTTTTAGCCGGCAGCATTTTCAGCAAGATGAATTGTTTTATGATTTTTGCGACCGAAACGGGATTATTGTGCAGCAGGAATTGCCTTTATGGGGGCCCGAAACGCCAGCTAATGAAGCTATTCGTTCCATTTCAATAAAACAGTTAGAGCGGATGGTAAGTAATTTTTATAATCATCCAAGTATTTTTTCGTGGGGTGTTGGCAACGAACTACGTGGCCGTGATGCCGATATGAAACAAATGATTTACGACCTGATTCAAAAAGCCAGGTCATTAGATCCAACACGAATGACAGCGTATGTAAGTAATACACTCACTGCAAGTTTTTATAATAACCCAAAATTTATAACAGATGCTGCAAATGATGGAGACTACCTGATGATGAATGAGTATGGAGGTAGTTGGTGGGATATTCCTTCAGGAAAAATTAATAATTATTTAGACAGTGTACACCTAAGTTATCCTGATAAACCATTTTTTATTTCGGAGTTTGGATTGTGTGAACCCAACTTTAAAGGCGGTGATGAAAGAAGGGTAGAAGACCTGATTTATCACATGAGTATTTACGAAAGCAAACCTTATGTAGAAGGTGCCATATATTTTGACCTTACCGATTACCGCACGCATTACCCCGGAACAAACGATACAACAAAGTACCGCAGAAGAATACATGGTATTTATGATATGTACGGCCAACCAAAACCATCAATGAAAGTTTTAAGAGAATTATCATCGCCGGTTGATGTACAACAAGTACGTAATTGGAAAAAAGGGAAACTGAATGTTTTGATATTTGGTAGTATTGGTTTACCACAACATGTTGTAAAAGGATACAAATTATATGTATCAGACAAAACAGATAATTATGCTGCTACCAAAGTTTATAACCTGCCAGATATAAATCCAGGTGAGAGAATAAATTTTGAAGTGGATGACATCTTCAACGGTAAAGCAGTTATAACGGTAGTAAGGCCAACAGGCTATGTTGTTTCTCAAAAGATATTTAATTAAGCATTATTAGTTTTAAAACTTCAACCATGAACTGAGCCATAAAACAATAAACATGAAAAATATTTTTTGGCTATTTCTTTTCATCAACTTAAGTACACAAGCTCAAAAGCGGCCTAATATTGTTATCATCATTTCGGATGATCATGCTTACCAGGCCATAAGCGCCTATGGCGGTAAACTAATGCAAACTCCCGGTATCGACCGTATTGCAAATGAGGGTGTACGGTTTAATAAAGCCTATGTTACCAATTCAATTTGCGGGCCAAGCCGGGCAACAATCATTACAGGAAAGTATAGTAATAAAAACGGATTTACAGATAATGAACATTCCAGCTTTGATGGTTCACAAAATACATTCATAAAAGAATTAACAAATGCCGGGTATCAAACAGCATGGATAGGGAAATGGCACCTGGAAACAACACCGCAGGGTTTTACTTACTGGCAAATTTTACCGGGACAAGGCAGTTATTACAATCCTGATTTCTTAAAGATGGATGGTAGTAAACAAAGAATTGAAGGTTATGCACCTAATGTTATAGAAAATATTTCTGAAGACTGGTTGAACATGCGTGATAGCAGTAAACCATTTTGCCTGGTAATAGGCCATAAATCAACTCATCGCACCTGGATGCCCGATACTTGCGACCTGGGAATGTTTGATAATATTAGTTTTCCGCTGCCGCATAATTTTTATGATGATTATGCTGGCAGGCAGGCTGCCGCATTACAGGATATGACCATTGCCCATACCCTAATTTTAGGTTACGATTTAAAAATGTTTGTGAATGAAGAAGAAGAAAACAAACAAGGAAGTATTAAACGGATGAATACTGCACAAAGAGATGCATTTGATAGTTATTATAAATCGATATACAATAATTTTAAATCACTTAATTTATCAGGCAAGAAATTAACAGAATGGAAATACCAGCGGTATATGAAAGATTATTTAAGTACTGCAGCATCGCTCGACCGTAATATTACCCGTACTTTACACTACCTTGATGAACATCATTTAACAAACAATACAATTGTTATTTATCTATCCGACCAGGGATTTTATATGGGCGAACACGGTTGGTTTGATAAAAGGTGGATGTATGAAGAATCTTTTAGAACTGCAATGGTTATGAGGTATCCCGGAGTTATAAAACCCGGCAGTGTAAATAATAACATGGTATTGAACCTTGATATTGCAGCAACTGTTTTAGAAGTTGCCGGCATAAGTATTCCGGCAGATATGCAGGGAGAATCATTTCTACCATTGGTAAAAGACAAAAACTTAAAAGGCAGAAATGCTATTTATTATCATTATTACGAAAATGGCGAACATGCAGTATCTCCACATTTTGGTATCAAAACAAAACAGTACAAACTTATACGTTTTTACAAAAGAGTAAACTGTTGGGAATTGTACAACCTTGATAAAGATCCCAATGAAATGAACAACCTGGCAGATAATAAAAAATACCAAAAACAAATAACAAAACTTAAAGCTGAGCTGCTACAATTGATAAAAAAATATGAAGATAGTGAAGCAGAAGAGATTTTTAATAAGCCTTTACAAGAGCACTAATTAATTATTTATGAAATTAAGGGAAACCGCATTCATCCTTTTTCTTTTAATACTAAACTGTTCAACAGTAGCACAGGTTCAATTACCGCATTACCCCGATAGTGTCTTTTCTACTTATTATCATCAACGGGTTACACTTTTCAATACTTTACCAAAAACCGAAAACGATATTGTATTTATTGGTAACAGTATTACCGATGGAAGCGAATGGAGTGAGGTTTTTAATGACATACAAATAAAAAACCGTGGCATAAGTGGAGATATATCAGCCGGTATCATTAACAGGATTGATGAAGTAGCAATAAGAAAACCTTCAAAAGTTTTTTTAATGATAGGCATAAACGATCTGGCAAGAGGAATTGCTGCAGATAGTGTGGTTAAAAATATCTTACTGATAGTATCTTATTTACAACAACAAACAATAGGCACTAAGGTTTATGTACAAAGTATTTTACCAGTGAATGATCTCTTACGAAGATTTGCAAACCCTAATAATAAAATAGAACAGATAAAATATTTAAATGGCGCATTACAAAATTTTGCCAATGAATATCATTACACATTCATAAATCTTTATCCTGCTTTTTGTGATAATAATGGAAAACTAAATATCCTTTTTACTAACGACGGGCTGCATTTAAAAGGTGCAGGTTATATGCTGTGGAAACACCTGGTTTATAAATATGTTTATGGCTTGCAGGATAAACCTTCTTTGTTACCCAAACCGCAAGCTTTGCAATGGAGCGATAAAAGCTTTCATTTATATGCATGTAAATCAATTTTTATAAAAGATAACACACTTCAAAAAGAAGCACAATTGCTTCAACATAATTTACAACAGAAGGGTTTACTGGTGAAAATCGTAAATAGTTCACCGGTTGATGAAAGCAATATGATAGAATTGAAAATTGACAGGGTTCTTGTACCAATTAATATCGGGGAAGCATACCATTTAAAAGTAACCGAAAATAAAATCATCATCAATGCCAATACCAATCACGGAATTTTTAATGCCATACAAACATTACAGCAACTGATGAGAGACGGTTCTTTGATTGATAATTGTGAAATTACCGACTGGCCTGCTTTTGCATGGCGAGGATACATGGTAGATGTAGGAAGAAATTATCAATCAATCAAACAATTAAAACAGCAAATTGATGTGATGGCTGCATATAAACTAAACATTTTTCATTTTCATCTTACCGAAGATATTGCCTGGCGTTTGCAAAGCATACAATATCCACAGCTTACCCAAAGTAAAAACATGTTACGTAACCCGGGCGAATACTATACAATTGATGAAATGAAAGAATTGATTGATTATTGTAAAAATAAATACATCACTTTAATCCTCGAAATTGATATGCCTGGCCACAGCGATGCATTTAAAAGAGCCATGGGCGTGGATATGCAAAGCAAAGAAGGTTTATCAATTTGCAAAACTATTTTAGCGGAACTATGTACCAATTTTAATGTTCCTTATATACATATTGGTGGCGATGAAGTAAAGATTACCAATGAAGAATTTTTACCTCAAATGATTGCTCTTATAAAATCGTATGGAAAAAAAGTATTGGCATGGAGCCCCGGAGGAGATGTTACCGCTGGAACAATTTTGCAAATGTGGAATGGTGAATCAAAACCCAAGCCAGGTTACCCAGCTATTGATTCAAGACATTTATACCTGAACCATTTTGATCCTTTTGATGGCGTAACAGCAACTTTTAATCATATAATTGATGATGTAAAGGAAGCTGATGAAAATAACCTGGGCGCCATTTTATGCAATTGGCCCGATAGAAGGGTGAATAAAGAAGAAGATTTGATTACTATGAATGCCGTTTATCCGATTATGCTCACTTTTGCAGAAAGATGCTGGCAGGGTGGTGGTTACAAGAATTATTTGTCTGATTTTGGTTTGCCCCATTCAGAACGTTTTCAGGCATTTGTGGATTTTGAAAACAGGCTGCTTGATCAAAAGGAGGAATTTTTTAAACAAAAATCATGTCCATATTTTAAACAAACAGATATTGAATGGAAACTGATTGGCCCTTTTGATAATAAAGGAAAAACTACTACTTCATTTTCGCCAGAATCAAAGATATTTATAGATACTGTTCAAATAAAAAATTATACATCAGTTTTTGGCGCCACAATATGGTTGAGGCATTTCTGGCATCCTTTGATAAGTTCACATATACAATATCCAAAAGAAAATACAACCTGGTATGCTTTAAGAAAGATTTGGGCTAATGAAGATGGTGAAAAAGATTTTTGGATTGGCTTTAATAATTTTTCCCGTTCTACTGCAACTGATGAACCACCAACTGATGCATGGGATAATCGCAACAGCTCCATTTGGGTAAATGGAAATTTAATAAAACCGCCACATTGGAAACATGGCAATCAAAAAGGCAACTCAGAAATACCTTTATTTGATGAAGGATACGAATACCGGGCGCCAACAAAAATATTTCTTCACAAAGGCTGGAATACAATTTTAATAAAAGCGCCTGTAGCAAGTTTTAAAGGCACCGATTGGCAAAATCCTGTAAAATGGATGTTCACATGCATCCAATTATAGTTAACCATTGTTTTAAAAAATGAAATTTATCTTGCAAGCTTATTTTTAAATAGGTTTAATATTAGCAGTGCAGTAACTTAGTATAATCTATCTTCTTTTTAATGATGCAATATGAAAAATAAAAACCTGTTACTTACAATACTGGTCTTGCTTATAAACCTGCCATGCTTATTAGCCCAAAATTCTACAGAATATAATAACCAGGGCCTTGCCAAATATAAAGCGAAGGACTTTTCCCAGGCATTACTTGATTTTAATAAAGCTATTGAACTTGATGTAAAAAACGAAAAAGCCTGGCATAACAGGGGGCTTACAAAATATGCATTAAAAGATTATAAAGGTTCAATTGAAGATCAAACTAAAGCCATTGAATTAAACCCTGGATATGCCAATGCCTATAACGACAGAGGAATTGTAAAATACAGACTAAACGATAATGCAGGCGCTTTAAAAGATTATGAAAAAGCCATTGAAATTGACCCGGCTTATTATACAGCCTATAAAAACCGGGCTGTTATTTATTATGCCGATAAAAAATATGATGCCGCTATAAATGATTATGAGAAATGTATATCTCTTAAACCCAATGATGCAGATGGATATATGGGACGTGGCGCTGCAAAGAATATGTTGAAAGATTATAAGTCAGCTATCGGTGACTTTAGTAAAGCCATTGAGTATGAACCTACACTTGCTGTGGCTTATCTTAACCGGGGTAATGCCAGATTTATACTGGATGATAAAGACGGAGCCTTGGCTGATTACAAAAAAGTAACAACTCTTCAACCCGGTAATGCAAATGTTTATTTTAATATGGGTGTTATTTATGCCGGAAAAAATGAAAGCAACAATGCCATTGCAGCATTAAAAAAATACAATTCTATTTTACCTAATGAATGGAACGGTTATAAAATTACAGCCGATGTTTATTATACACAGCTACATAAATATGATAGCAGCGAATATTATTACAACAAAGCCTGGCAAATAAATAAACAGGAAAAAGATATCATGGAAAGATATGGTTACAGCTTGTTGAACCAAAATAAAATAACTGAAGCCATTGCAATGTTTAAAAACCAGGTAGCTTTTTTACCTAATGACCCCTGGGGATATTATAATTTAGGTGCCGCTTATAGCTTGGGTAAACAGCCTGAAGCATCATTAAAAAATCTTGATATTGCTTTAGATAAACGTATGGTTGAACTACCCCTGTGGGAGTCCGATAAAAATCTTAATAATGTACGTATGCTTGAAGGTTTTAAAACAATGCTTAAAAAATATTTCAATATAGATATACTGGCAAAATATCCTTCCTTATTTGGATTTTAGTTAGAAAATTTATCTTAATAAATTTTCTGCACAAATTTTAGTACTAAATATTAATTTTATTTAACTATGGTTTACTACTCTTTTTTATCACCACCTGTTCATTTAGTTTATCGAACATTTTTTTGTAAAACTCTTTAAAATCGGGATAAGATCCGGCTGTATAAAACGATCTTTTAAACTCCACTGTAATATGAACATTTAGGAGGTTGGCATCTGTTTTAGATGTTCGGCTAAACACAATACTTTTATCGGGTGTAGTTAATAATATATTTTCAGGCAGGCCATCAAAAACATATCCTTCCGGTATAGTATAGTTTCCAAAAATGGTATAAACCTGCGGTATCCCAAAATCAATATCACTAATTCGATTATTGGCAATAAACGGGTTCGTTTCAAGTTCCGAAAAAAGGTTTAACGAAAAATACTGATAAGCTCCGGAGCTATTCAGCTTACTGGTAAAATTTATTTTTTGTTCAAAAGGTATTGAATCTGCTGTAAGATTATTTATCTGTATATCTTCTATATTAATATTGGGATATGGTTTAACAAAATAATCTTCCTTAAACTTTTGTTTATCTGTATGCCAGCTTCTGCACCTCTGAACTCTGGCATAATCATAACAGTTTACAATGCCATTTCCTTTTAAAGTACCTGTTGCATCAATTTCTCCCTGCACGGCTGCCATAACTTTGTATAGGTATTTGCCATTCAAAATATCTTTCCACATTCCATCTTGTCCTTTCAATAATAACCCTTGCGTATTTACCACATAACTTGGTATCAATTTATAATTGATAAACTTGTTTGTTGCATCTAGTATAAATGATTTGTTATTTACTTCTACATAAGCCATTACTGTATTAAACTGGTTTGCATAAGGATAACCCGGCGATACCAGGCCATGTTGCCTGGTACTAAACAAGATTGGAGTAGTTTTTATGCCGGCTTTGTTTAAAATATTTATAAGCAAAAGGTTTATATCGGCCGAATTACCGGTTTTTGTATCCCAGGTATTATTAACGCCATTATCGGTATAAATGTCATAATCTCCATTCCAGGTCATTTGCTCCCTTATGCTATTGTATAAAAACTGCATTTTGGTTTCTCCATTGTTAAACTTATCCGACTCTTCAATCAGCCTGGATGTGGTTGATAATCCTTTTTGTAACTGCAAGCCAAATTCTTCATCAGCAAATAAATTTTTAATTACATCTTTCCATTTTAAACTTAAATCAACAATATTATTATCCGAATAAACAATCTGAGTGAGTTTAAATTCAAGCCGCTGCATATAATCTTTCGCTGCTCCCATGTATGGCTCATCTTTTATACCAACCAGGTTATGCATTTTGTAATCTTTTCTTATTGAATTTGTTTCTACAACACCCTGGCTTGATGTTATCAGGTCTGAAATTACTTCCTGCTTTTTTTCAATAGGGTCAGCTACCAACGCTTGTTCTGAAAAAACAAATATCTGCGGTATTGTAAGTTGATATTCGCTGTAGCGAACCGGTATGCGCCCCTGGAAATACCAGTTTCGTAAATTACTCATGGTTTCTCTTTCCATAGCATAGGAATATTCAATAACACTTCCTGGTTTTACTTCCGGAAAAGCAATTATCATCTTTGAATAAAACCCGTCAATTTTTTTTGTGTAAATACTGCTTTTCTTTACTTCGGAAGAAACTATCTTGCCAGTTTCATCCAGGTTATATGTTTTTGCTTTTAACCGTAAAATACGTTCTTCATTATTATGTGTATAATATGGAATTTCTATATTAGCTTGTTCAATTCCTTTTTCTTTTAAAATTTTTATCCGTGTACGGCGTTCATAAATTGTTTTAAATAAAGAGTACCCCTCAGTTCCACGATCGTAATAAGTATTTCCGTAATCAATTAAAACCAGGGCTTCGGCGCCTTTATCAAAATCACAATCTTTCATCTCCAAATCGGCTTTATCAATCTTTCCAAATGCAGGCTGGTCTTTTTGTGCAGTAGCGGTAAAAGTTAAACAAATAATAAGCAGACAAGTTATGGTAGCAATTTTCATTGAAAATAATTTTTAACAATATAATAAATTAATATTAACAATGCTGTGTAAAATGTAATTTTAAATAAAATTCATTTAATGAAGTACATATTTATATTTTGTTTTTTGTTGGGTATATATAGTACCAAAGCACAAACAAAATCAATAGAATTAAAAACTAATGCTGATGGCAATACATTGCTTTGGGAAATAACTGGAAATGGTTTAGCAAAACCCAGTTACCTGTATGGAACTTTTCATTTGCTTTGTAAACAGGATATTCATTTCAGTGATGCTTGCAGGCAGGCAATAAAAAACAGTAACAAAATTTATTTTGAACTGGACATTGATAATCCGGCAACATTATTAGGAGGGTTAATGTTAATGAATATGAAAGATGGTAAAAAGTTAGAAGACTTTATTGATACTGTTGAATTTGACAGGGTTTCGGACTATTTTAAAGATAGCCTTAAAACACCGCTGGGTATTTTTAAAAATATGAAACCTTATTTTTTAATAGCCATGCTTTACCCTAAGATGATGCCCTGCCAAACTGTTAGTGGTGTGGAAGAAGGCATAATGGCCATTGCAAAAAAAGATAATAAAGAAATAGATGGACTGGAAACAATGGCTTTTCAAGCCTCCATTTTTGATAGCATACCGTATGAACAACAGGCAAAAGAACTCTTGCATACAATTGACAGTATGGAAAAATCTAGAAAATATTTTGCATTGATGAATAAAACTTACCTGCAACAAGATTTGAAATCTATAAAAGAAATGATGCTGGATACAACATTTGGAATGCAGGAAAACCAGGATATTTTATTGTACAACAGAAATAAAGTCTGGGTGATAAAATTAAATGAAATAATGAAGAAAGAGCCCGTTTTTACTGCAGTTGGATCCGGTCATTTAGTTGGCCAGGAAGGCTTAATACAATTGCTTCGCAATGAAGGCTATTCTGTAAGGCCGATAGAAAATAAGTAAATATTTATATACCCGCCATTAATGTGTAGAAATAATTTTAACAGTTATCAGGCAATATTACCCTTCTATAATTTAGTTTTGCAGTAATGAAACGACTTATCTTTTTTCTGGTTTTTTGTTTTTTATTTTTTTCCTGCAAAAAAAATATAGATTTTAAATTAAATTCTGTGGAACCGGTTTTAGTAGTTGATGCCCAAATAGAAAATGGAACAGCACCTACAGTTGCACTTAGCAAAAGCTTAGATTTTTTTAACGAGATAAATCCACAAATTTTATCAAATTCTTTTATACACAATGCAGATGTTACCATGAGCAATGGTACGGTAACACATACATTTAAAGAATATGCTGTACCACTTGCCAATGGATATTCAATTTATTATTATGGAATCGATTCTTCAAACCTGGCAACAGCGTTTATTGGCCAATTTGCCAAACAATATACATTACACATAAAAGTTGATGGAAAAACTTATACAGCCATTACTACCATTCCGGCACTTTCAAAAGTTATTGATTCGATATGGACAAAAAATCCGCCAGCGGGTGTAGATACTTCTAAAAGATTATTATTGGCCAGGGTTATTGATCCTCCGGGGCTAGGCAATTATGTTCGCTATTTTACCAAACGCAATAGCGAACGTTTTTTACCGGGTTTTAATTCGGTATTTAACGATGAAGTAGTTGACGGCACCACCTACCAGGGAATTGTAGAGCCCGGTGTTGATAGGAATGGCAGCATGCCCAGTGGCGATGAAAGGCTTTTTGCACGGGGCGATACCATTTCTTTTAAACTTTCAAACATTGATAAGGCAACTTATACTTTTTGGAATACCTGGGAATTTAACCAGCAAAGCATTGGCAATCCTTTTTCGCAACCTGGAAAAGTTATTGGCAATATAAGCAATGGAGCACTTGGTGCCTTTTGTGGATATGCATCAATGATAAGTACTGTAATTGCCCGATAAAAAGTTTCAATAAAATAATTTCATTTACTTTCGTTATAAAAAATACAGGAGCAATTTTATGTCAGTTGAAAAAGTACATTGTTTAATATTAGGATCGGGGCCTGCAGGTTATACAGCGGCCATTTATGCATCACGGGCAGGTTTAAACCCGGTGTTGTACCAGGGTGTACAGCCCGGCGGACAGTTAACCATTACCACCGAAGTTGAGAACTATCCCGGCTATCCCGATGGAATTCAGGGACCAGATATGATGGTGAATTTTGAAAACCAGGCAAAGCGCATGGGGGCAGATATACGGTATGGCCTTGCAACAAAAGTTGATTTTTCGACCAGACCATTAAAGGTTGAGATTGATGAAGAGAAATGGATTGAGACTGATGCTTTAATCATATCAACCGGCGCATCGGCAAAATGGCTTGGTATTGAAAGTGAGCAACGGCTTAATGGTTATGGAGTAAGCGCTTGTGCAGTTTGTGATGGATTTTTCTTTAAAGGAAAAGAAGTGGCCATTGTTGGCGCCGGTGATACGGCTGCAGAAGAAGCGCTATACTTATCAAAAATATGCAGCCAGGTTCACATGATTGTACGCAGGCATGAAATGCGTGCCAGTAAAGTGATGCAGGATAGGGTGATAAACACAAAAAATATAAAGATTTACTGGAACAGCGAAACCGATGAAATTATTGGCGATAAGAAAGTGGAAGGCATGCGTATTAAAAATAATAAAACCGGAGAAAAGCAGGAAATTGCTGTACAAGCATTTTTTGTAGCTATTGGCCATAAACCCAATTCAGATATTTTTAAAGGCTGGTTAGATATGGATGAAGCAGGATATATAAAAACAGTACCAGGCTCTTCAAAAACAAATGTAGAAGCTGTTTTTGCATCAGGCGATGTACAGGATAAGATATACAGGCAGGCTGTAACTGCCGCCGGTAGCGGTTGTATGGCCGCATTGGATGCTGAAAGATATTTAGGTGAGAAAGGATTGCATTAAAGTAAAAGGAATGTACTTTAAGTTTGATGTCAATAATAAATCATCATCAACCTATGATAACGATACGCCTTAAAAATTTTGAATTTTTTTCTCATCATGGTGTGTATGAGGAAGAAAAAATATTGGGTAACACTTTTATAGTAAATGCATCCGTTTCGTTTAATGCCGATGAAAAAATCAGCAGTATTCATCAAACCATCAACTATGTATCCATTTATCAACTTATAAAAAAAAGGATGCATATCCCCACTGCATTGCTGGAAACGCTTGCACAGGATATTGCAGAAGAAATTTATAATTTCGACGAAAGGCTTCAATCAATTTCTATCAGCATTGAAAAAAAGAATCCACCCATGTTGAATATAAAAGGATCGGTGAGTGTACAATATGAAAAGAAGTTTAATTGAAAATTTTATTTACCATAATCATCTGTACCTTTTCCGGCATTATACATGCCCAGGATATAAATGAGATACTAAAAGAAGCTGCCAGGCTTGAATCGGTACCGGATGAAAAAGCATCTTTTCAAAAATATAAAGTAGTAGTTAAGGTAAGCCCAACCAATATTATAGCATTAACTAAATGCAGCGAATTATGCAGCCGTATTGGGCAGCGTGAAATATACAACAGCAAACTTAGAGACGAATATTATAGAGCAGCCAAAAATTATGCAGAAACTGCTTTAAAGATAGCCCCCGATAATTCAGAAGCAAACTGTGTAATGGCCATAGCGCTGGGACGTTCATCAATGACTAAAAGTGGAAGAGATAAAATTGAAAATGCCAGGGAAGTAAAGAAATATGTAGATGCTGCCATTAAAAATGATCCTCATAATTTTAAAGCCTGGCATGTATTGGGGCGATGGCAGTTCGAAATAAGTAATCTTAATGGGGTAGAACGTGGTATTGTAAAAGTTTTTTATGGCGGTTTGCCGGCAGTAACGCTGCAACAATCTATCTCTTCTTTTGAAAAAGCCCGTAGCTTGCGCCCTGAGTTTATTTTAAATTATCTTGAAATGGCAAAAGCATATAAAGAAAATAATCAAAAGGCAAAAGCCGTTGCTTATTTAAATGTGATGCTTAACTTACCCATACAAACTGAAGATGATACAATCATAAAAGAAAAAGCAAAAGCCTTACTAAAACTATGGCAATAACATCTGCTTTACTTTTTTAAAATATTTCAACCCTGTTTTATTGTAACTTTACTTTCAAAAATTTTAAAGAAATGATAAAACAATTTGCAGGCTTTTTGCTTTTATTGGCTTTTCAATTATCTGCATTGGCACAAAATGATAAAGTACAATCCAATTACGATCCGTATGCTTTATTTGCTCCCAATTTTTATCCTACCGGCAGTACCATCACCAGGGCAGCAACAGGCGAGCCCAATGTTGGCTACTGGCAAAACAAAGCCGATTACCAAATTAATGTAAGCTTAAACGATGTTACACATGTTATCAGTGGCAGTGTAATCATTACTTATAAAAATAACAGTCCACATGCATTGCCATTTTTATGGCTACTGCTCGATCAAAATCTTTTTAATAAAAACAGCAGGGGGCAGGCAAGAATGCCAGTTGATAGCCGCAGCCGTTACGGCGATAGTAAAAGTAATTTTAATGGTGGCTATAATATAACATCGGTAAAACTGGTAGATGAAAACACTACTGCCAATTATATTATTACCGATACAAGGATGCAAATACGATTACCAAAACCTGTAAAACCCGGTGGAGATATCATTCGCATAAAAATTGATTACTCTTTTGAATTACCCAAATACGGTGCCGACAGGTGTGGAATTTTAAGTACAAAGAACGGAGATATTTTTGCTGTAGCACAATGGTACCCTCGTATGTGTGTGTACGATGATGTGAAAGGATGGAATACTTTGCCTTACCTGGGCCCCAGTGAGTTTTATTTAGAATATGGCGATTTTGATGTAAAGATAACTGCACCAGCAAGCCATATAGTTGTTTGCAGTGGCGAACTGCTAAATGAAAAGGAAGTATTAACAGCCACTCAGCAAAGCCGCCTGGCTGCAGCAAAAAAAAGTGATAAGACAGTAATGATTAGAACCGAGGCAGAAGTTACCGATCCAGCATCGAGGCCTGCAGGCAATACGCTTACCTGGCATTTTAAAATGAACAATGCAAGAGATGTGGCCTGGGCAAGCAGTAAAAGTTTTATATGGGATGCAGCCCGTATGAATTTACCAAGTGGTAAAACTTCATTGGCCATGAGTGTTTATCCTGCCGAAAGCGCCGGTGTTAAAGGTTGGGGCAGGTCAACAGAATATACTAAAGGAAGTATAGAAAGCTATAGCAAACGGTGGTATGAATTTCCTTATCCTGTTGCAGTTAATGTTGCAAGCAATGTAGGCGGTATGGAATACCCAGGTATTGTATTTTGTGGTTCCAGTGCAAAAAGTGGAGGTTTGTTTGGTGTTACCGACCACGAATTTGGCCACACCTGGTTTCCAATGATTGTTGGTAGTAACGAACGAAAATACGGTTGGATGGATGAAGGGTTTAATACATTTATCAATACTCTTGCAGCCGAAGATTTTAATAATGGTGAATACAAAGGCAGGCCGCAAAATATGGAAAGCGGTGCTAAGTTTATGTTTGGCCACAATACCGAACCCATCTATAGTACACCCGATGCTTTAAATGAAAGGAATATAGGTGTAGCCCTTTATTTTAAACCCGGATATGGATTAACCTTGTTACGTAATGAAATATTAGGTCCCGATCGTTTTGATTATGCATTTAAAGAGTACATAAAAAGATGGGCATTTAAACATCCCACACCCTGGGATTTTTTTAGAACAATGGATAATGCCTCTGGCGAAGACCTAAGTTGGTTTTGGAAAGAATGGTTTATTGAAAACTATACATTTGACCAGGCCATAACTGCGGTAACTTTTGATATCAATAAACCAGAAAATGGGAGTGTGGTTACAATTGTTAATTTAGACAGGATGGCTTTACCTGTTAATATTTCGTATGAAACAAAAAGTGGTATAAAAGGCACTTTAAAACTCCCGGTTGAAGTATGGAACAACAGCAATACCTGGAAAGTGAGATTACCGGTAACCGAAGAATTGAAAACTGTAGAACTGGATGCAGAGAAAGTTTTCCCCGATATAAATTTTGCGAATAATTTATGGAAGAGTAATTAAATTACAATCATCAAATTTATAATAAGCCAGGCTACAAAGCCTGGCTTATCTTTTTAATACTTTGTTTGAATAAAAATTTGGAATTATATAAAAATGGATTTACTTATTTTGTTTCCATTTATTACTCTTAAGATAAAAATATGCCATCGTAAAAATTACACTCCAATACACAAATTCATTGGCCCATGCAAAAGCAAGTGAAATAAAATGCAGTTTAATGAATACCCAGCTATAGATTAAATAAAAGGTAATAGCAACAATTTCAATAATAAGGTTCATTTTTGTTTTGCCGGTGCCAGTTACAGCATTGAGCCAGATATTTGCAATACACATTAACAACAGATCAACAGATACTACACGTAATACAGGAATGCCCTGCTGAATAAAATCTTCGCCCTGGCTAAAAATACTGAAGAAAACTCCTGGAAATAAATTTACAAGCAGGCAAATGAAAATACATAAGACCAAACAAAGCTTAACTATCTTATTAATTGCTTTTAAAACAAGGTCATCTCGTTGCTGCCCCATTAAATTACTAACCATTACATTACTGGTACTGGCAAATGCCCATACAAATATACCCGCCAGGCCAAATACATTACGCATGGTATTGCTGATGGCTTTATAATTTTCATTATGCAAGCTTTCTATCAACATAAAAAAAACAAGCCAGGTGGTAACGCTTAACACATACTGAAGTATTAACGGTACGGAAATGGAAACAATTTTTTTTGTTATCACTTTGTCGTACACAAATGATTTAAGTAAACCATATTGCTTTTTTAAACCTGTTCGGTACAGTACCACAATAACCACAATAAAACCGGTTATCTCTGCTATTACAGAAGCAACGGCAGCACCATTAAATCCCATAGCAGGAAAGCCATAGCGGCCCTTTATCAATAAATAATCGAGGATAATATTTAAACCTGCTTCAAATGCAAAAGCTATCATCAGGTACCTGCTGTTGAGTGTTGAAACTAAAAATGCATTTCCCATCTGGAATAAAAAAAGAAAAGGCAAGCCCAATATCCTAATTTTTAAAAAATCTATTTGTAAAGTATAAGAATTGGCATCTGTAATCGGTTCAAGTATTAATGGCGCAATAAACCAGGTTATTAAAATACCTGCTGCAGCAAATTGCAAGCATATTCTTATGCCCTGGCTTAAGATAGTATTAAAGGCAGCATGATTGCCACTACCGGCATACCGGGAAAAAACAGCCTGCAGGGAATTATTTAATCCATTTCCTGCTACAGCAAAAATTAAATAAAATACACCCGTAATACCTGCATTTCCTAATGCCTCAATGCTTAAATCACCCAGGAATATGCTGTTGGTAAGCATATTTATTTGAGGTATAAGTATGGCAAGCGTAATAGGCATGGCAATAGACAGTATTTGTCTATTGGTAACTGTTACTTTTAAATCCTTTGTTAAAGCAGTACTATCCATAAAGTCAGCAAAAATATCTTATTTTGCCACTGAAATGCAAAATGTGACCCCTTCTTTTAATATACAACAACAACGAATTGATTTTGAAACTTCCCGTTTAATTGTAGAAGCAGGCCCAATGGGAATTTCATTGGCAGTGCAAGACAATAATAATTGTTTTGTGGCAATAATTATATACGCTTTCTCGCCGGGTTTAAGTAAACAGGAACTGGCTGAAAAATTCACAGAGGTTTTTAAGACTGAAAAACTGCTACAACAAAAGTTCGGTAAAACATATATTTTCTGGTCTTTTGTTCAAAGTATTTTAGTACCGGCAGAGCTAATGAATGAAGAATGGAATAGCAAAATGCTAAACCTTGTTTTTGGCGATTCAAAAAAAGGGATCATCCATTCCGATTTCCTCTTTAAGCATAACCTGCATAATATTTACAGGGTTCCTGAAAATGTTATGGATGTATTTTCAACCAATTTACCGGTTGCAGTACAAACTCATTTCTTTTCTACAATGGCAAACCGTGATTTAACGGCCGGAAACAATTTATATACGGTTTTTTACAACAATAGCATAACCATCATGCTTTGCAAAGAAGCGAAATTACAGGTAATTCAAAATTTTGATTTTGTTAATGCCGATGATTGTATATTTCATCTGCTTAATGTTTGTAAAGGATTTGAGGTTACTCCCGACTCGGTACACCTGCATATAAGTGGTTTGATAGATATGCAATCGGGATTATTTTCGGCTATTAACAAATATTTTTTGCATACAGTATTTGAAGAACTGCCTGAAGAGTTTGAATATATCTCAGCCATAAAAGAACAACCAGCACATTTTTTCAGTTCATTATTTTACCTGGCATCATGCGTATAATAAGCGGCATACATGGCGGCAGAAAAATTCATCCGCCGGGAAAGATGCCACACACAAGGCCTACTACCGATATTGCTAAAGAAGGGTTATTTAATATTATTCAAAATAACCTGGAAATTGATGAATTGAAAGTATTGGACCTTTTTGGAGGCACTGGTTGTATAAGTTACGAACTGGCCAGCCGGGGAGCGCCAACGATAACTATTGTGGAAAAGGATACTAAGATGTATGATTTCATAAAAAAAACAGCGGCAGAACTGGAGTTTGAAAATTTTACAGTAGTAAAAATGGATGTGTTTAGGTTTATTGAAAGTAATAGCCAACAATATGATTTTATTTTTGCAGGCCCACCTTACGCATTATCTACAATTGACGACCTACCCATTAAGATATTTGAACAAAAACTTTTAAACCCAAATGGATGGTTTGTGTTGGAACATACTCCAAGAAACGATTATAAGAAATTTATACATTACAAAACAGAACGTAATTACGGCACAACAATCTTTTCTATCTTTATAAATAACTGAGTAAAAATATTCAACTATAAATACGGGTACGGATACTATTTAATTATTTTAATTAGAAATTTAATTTGTTCAACACATAAAATATTTAACCGTTTATGTTAAAAAGTTTCAGATACTTCCTTTTACCAATATCCTGGATATATGGAACGGTTATCTGGTTGCGTAATAAACTTTATGACAAGGATATATTAAAATCATCTTCTTTTAATTTTCCTATTATTTGTGTAGGCAATTTGGCAACTGGCGGCACAGGTAAAACGCCTATGACAGAATTCCTGGTAAGGCTTTTAAAAAACAATTATAAAATTGCCACTTTAAGCCGTGGTTATAAAAGAAAAACTACAGGCTTTGCTATTGCCGATGAACATACTACGGCACTTGAAATTGGTGATGAACCCATGCAGTTTCATCAAAAATTTCCGGATGTTACCATTGCTGTTGGAGAAGAAAGAGCAGTGGCCATACCACAACTGCTGCACGACAAACCCGAAACAGAAGTTATAATATTAGATGATGCTTTTCAACACAGGCAAGTAGAAGCAGGTTTCAACATTATGCTTACCGATTACTCAAATTTATATACCCGTGATTTTATTTTGCCGGCCGGCGATTTAAGGGATGTTAGAAGTAGCAGCAAACGGGCAGATATAATTATAGTTTCAAAAAATAAACCAACCCTTGATGAAACAGAAAAGAAAAAAATTATTGCTGAAATAAATCCATCAATTGACCAAAGTGTTTTTTTTACAACCATCATTTATGGAACTTCGTATCACCTCTTTACAAAAAAAAATATTGATATTACGCCTCAACATGATATTTTGCTTGTTTGCGGCATTGCCAACCCGGCACCATTGAAAGCACATCTTAACCAACATGCTAATTCCTACGATTTGCTGCGCTATCCCGATCATCATATATTTCATAGCAACGATTTAAAAGATATTAAAGAGCAGTTTGAAAAAATTAAAGCCGAAAATAAAATAGTGCTAACAACCGAAAAGGATGCAGTGCGACTGGAAAAATTTGAATCGGAACTTAAAGATTTTCCACTTTATGTACTGCCCATTCAACATAGTTTTTTATTTGGGGAAGAAAATAAATTTAAAGACCTGGTAACATCATTTATAAACGGGTTTAATAAGTTAAACCAAAATAAATGAAAGGCCTGTTAGTTTAAATAGCTATTGTAGTACACAAAAATCATTTTGCTATTTCAATCTTCACTTTTTTATTTTTAATCTTTTGATGCTTTATTAGTTCAAGTACATGTCCAACTTTAACTTTACGTACAGCCACAAAACTGAAAAAATCCTTTACTTCTATTATACCTATGTCTTCTTTTTTTAACTGGCCTTTTTTTGATAGAAATCCAACAATATCAATTTTATTCACTTTGTCTTTTTTTCCGGCAGCAATAAATAAAGTACTCCATTTGGGTTTTTCGGGAATGCTGTAAACTCCGTTCAGTTCTATTTTCTCAGCATCACCAATATAGCCGGGAAGTTTTTCATCGGCCGATAAGATTAAGATGGCGGTACCGCTGGCTTGCATACGGGCTGTACGGCCATTGCGATGTATAAACGCATCTTCGGTATTAGGTAAATGAAAATGTATGATGTAGCGTATGTTTGGTACATCAAGTCCACGAGAAGCAAGATCGGTTGTTATTAAAAGGTTGCTTGTTCCATTACGAAATTTGCATAAAGCGCTGTCTCTTTCCTGTTGCTCCATTCCGCCATGATAAAAAACATTTAGAATACCCATTTCTTTAAGCATATTACTGGTACGTTCCACCGCATCCCTATGGTTACAAAAAACTATGGTAGATCGGTTGCCCAAATAACAAATCAGTTTAAAAAGGGTTGGTACTTTATCCTTATCATCACTTGTAACAGTTTTTATTTCCAACAAGTGCTCTTTATTTTCTTGCTCAGGTAAAAAATCAAGCTGTATGGGATTGTGTAACCCGATAAAATCCGGAATGGAAACAGCATACGTTGCCGATGTAAGAATTCTCTTTTTAATATTTTTTAAGGAGCTGGTAATGAAACTCATTTCTTCTTTAAATCCTAACTCCAACGATTTATCAAATTCATCAAGTACTAGTGTTGTAATATTATCAAGCTTAAAATTATTTCTGCGTATGTGATCGGCAAGCCTGCCGGCAGTACCAATAATTAATGCAGGGGCCTCTTTTAAATTATTCTCTTCGGTTTCTCTTTTATGTCCGCCATAGCAAAGCGTAACTTTAAAACCAGTTTGCATTTTTCTAAACACATCATCAATTTGTATGGCCAGTTCACGGCTAGGTACTATTATTAGTGCCTGTGGTTGGCTAATAGCAGGATCCAAACATTTTAAAACTGGTAATAAAAATGCCAACGTTTTTCCCGAACCGGTGGCTGATAAGAGGATGACATTTTCATTTTTTTCATTGGCATCCAGAGATGCCTCCTGAATTTCATTTAGTTTATTTATGCCAAGATTGGTAAGTACAAGTGGTATGTTGATTTGCTGCATAATTACAAAAATACACTTAGTTAGCAGGAATGGCTAATTTGAAAATCTCGGCCTTCAAAATGACGATTCGATTGTTTTTAATATGGTAAACTGATTAAAACGGTATCGTTACAATTAATTTGTATCAATGTATCTTTTCCCACACCAGGTGTACTTAATTTTTCGCTATGTACCAGGTACGATCCTATTTTTGGATAAGCGATATAGGGTGTATCAATATAAACATTGGCAGTAAAAACAGAGTCTGTTAAAATTTTATATGGTTCTGCAGAAGAATTTGTAATTAATAAGGTACCAGTTTCAGTAAGTACAGAATAACCATAGAGTACAACATTATCAATTAATTTTCGGTTAAGGGTGGTTTGGCTATTTAAATTTGTTTTGCAGCCTTTTGTTGCCAACCAGTAATAAATTTCCGGTTCAAGGTTGGTAAAAAATACTACGCCTGTTGAGTCCGATATTTTAGTGATACCCGTATCCAGTATGTTCTTATATAATTTTACCGTTGCTCCCGAAATACTATTGCCTGCTGTATCTTTTAATGTTATAAACAAACGGGGTTTAATATCTACTACTTGTTTTTTTGAACAGGTTAAAAAAAACAAACTTATAATTGAAGTTATTATATAAAAAAACAGTTTAGTTTTCATTTTACAATTTTACTTAAGCCATTTGGCCATGTGTAAGTTAGTACATAAGGATATGCCGCAATTAGAAAAAGGGTTACTTTTTTAAAAGTTGATTGAAATTTATGGTTGATGATAATTTAATTATCAGTTCTCTTCATTTCTTTCCAGTTTTGATCTTTAAAAATAAAAGCAGGGTCAAAATTAGAGTTGTTACTTAGTACAAAATTATTTCCATCGCCACGGCTCCATGCATGTGAGTAACCCGAAGAAAGTTCATAACTGCCAGATTCGTCTTTATAAGTTTCCACTTCACGAATTGTTTTAATGAAATTAGTATGCATACGATCTTGCGAACTTTGTGTAGCTTCCCAGTTACGCATTTGGTTATCCATTTCACTTAATCGGGCATTGCCTTTTGCTATCGCCTGTTCGCCAATTCTTCTTGTTTGTTCATCCATCATGCGTATTTTTCCAATATGCTCTACATGTTTTCGCTGGCGAACAGCTTTCCAAAAATTATTAACAGCATTATTCCAGGCTGGGTTGCTTCTATAACTGCCCATTATTAAACTAAACTGATTTTTTGCCTGCTCACTTTCCTTACCAGGATATTTATAAACAGTTCTTTTTGTTACATGTGTAGTATAACCTTTTTCGTAACTACCATTATAAACATTGGGTATAACTGTTTCTATAATGGTTACACCTAAAACCACCTGGCCTTCTGTACCATCGGTCCATTTAACAACTGCATTAATGGCCGATTGATCGAAATTAACATCACCGGCACCATACTGTTGCAGTTCTGCGGTACTGGCAGCATTCATTTGAGCCATTTGCTGTGTTACAAGATTATTAGGTGTTACACTTACTATTTCAGGGTTGCCCAGTTCTTCAGGCGCAAAAATAGATCGCAAATAATTTTCTGCATTAATAGGTTTTCGGTACGAGCAGGTTGATGTTGTGGTATTGTTATTTTGATTGAATTGCATTAATTGTTGATTGGTGCCCCACACATAAATAACATCGGGATACATTTGAAGACTGTATTTACCATCTGCCGATGTTGCTTTTAATGATTTTGTTGTTCCTGCACATAGGGTTCCCGGAGCATTCCATATTACTTCGGACTGGTGTTGCCATCCTTTTGGCAATAATAAACTGTATGCCTCCTGGGGTTCACTAAACCCAACTTTATCAAAAGTACGAACCCTTTCAAAAAGTAAGTAATCGGAACCTTCTTTAAAATCGGTGCTGGAACTTGTTTGTTTGTTGTCAGTATTATTATTTGCCTGTTCATCGCAACTAAACAATACAAATAAAAATATCGATAAAAGTAGAATGGATTTATTTCTATTAATTATCATGGTAGGTTTATTTAATAACAAAATAAAACTTTCGTTACGTTGTTCCAAACATAAATGTTGAAAATATTTTTTTGGTACTATACAAAATGTTAAATCTCTGTCAACAAGTCATCAAGGTTTAAATGCCTGGTAAACATATCTAATGTGCCATCTTGTTTGTTTGGCCACAAATCTTTTGGCCTGTCCCAATATAATTCCACGCCATTATCATCGGGGTCGTTTAAATATAAAGCTTCCGACACTCCATGATCGCTTGCTCCGGTTAAAGGATAATAAGCCCTTCGTAATCGGTCGTAAATGATGGCAAGGTCTTTTCGTGTTGGATATAAAATTGCGGTGTGATACAACCCTACACTATTAACAGGTGCAGGCGGTAACCCTTTGCTGTGCCAGGTATTTAATCCAATATGATGATGATAACCACCGGCAGAAATAAAGGCAGCCTCGTTACCATACATAGTTGTCAGTTCAAACCCTAACAGGTTGCAATAAAATTCAAGTGAACTTTTTATATTAGCTACTTTTAAATGTACATGTCCAATACGTGTTTGTGCAGGAACAATGTATTTATTATCCATTTTTAGAAAATTAGTAATTCACTAAGCAAAAATTTTATTTTTTATTTGACAACCATATTGCGATTGTTAATGAACTAATTTTTTTCATTGATATCCCAAACCAATGCACTTGCACCCAATATGGCGGCATCAGATTCGTGAAGCTGGCTTAAAATTAGTTTTACTTTATTTTGAAAAATGGGTAGCAGGTTTAGTTCCATATGTTTTCGGGTAGGGTTTAAAATAAGGTTGCCAGCCTTGGTTAATCCTCCAAATAAAACAATACGGGCAGGAGATGAGAACATAACAAAATTAGCAAGCGATTCTCCCAGTATCTGTCCGGTAAATTCAAATATCTGGTTGGCAATACTATCGCCTTTCATAGCACATTCATAAACTGATTTGCTGGTAAGTTCGTCAAGGCTGTATTTTCGCAGCAGGCTTGGTTCTTCGGGATGGCGTGTAAGCATTTCAATGGCAGTATCTCTTACACCCGTTGCCGATGCATAAGATTCTAAAGTGCCATGTAAGCCTGTTCCTTTATGCAACCTGCCTCCGGGCCTTATTGTTGTGTGTCCTAATTCGCCGGCAAAACCATCATGGCCAACTACAATTTTACCATCAATAACAATACCACTTCCTACACCTGTACCCAGTGTAATGGTAATAAAATGTTTGCAGTCTTTACAGGCGCCAAATAACATTTCGCCCATTGCAGCAGCATTGGCATCATTGGTAAGTTTGGCAGGCAAATTAAATTTTTCACTCATCATATTTGCAATAGGAATGATACCCTTCCAGCGCAGGTTAGCTGCATACTCAATGGTGCCGTTATAAATATTACCATTGGGTGCCCCCATGCCTATGCCAATAAAATTTTCAATGCCACCTACATTTTTTATCATTGGTTGCACTTTATTGTATATGTCATCAATAAAGGGGCCTACTTCCTCATGTTCATTAGTAAGAATGCGGTCTTGTTCAATAATTTTTCCATTGTTATTAACAACCCCAAACTTTGTATTGGTGCCGCCAATATCTATACCAATTGCAAATTTCTCTTTCATCTATCTATTTTTTTAGTGAGATGCTGCACTTTCGGTAGCATCATAATCAATACCTTGTTTTTTTAAGATGCCTTTTACAGCAATGGCAAAAAAGCTGAGGTAGGCAAAACAAACTACAGGTACCCAGTAAGATTGGTGTATGCCTATCACATCGGCCAGTTTACCCTGTATGGGAGGAATGATACCACCACCAAGTATCATCATAATTAAAAATGCAGAACCTTCTGTTGTGTATTTACCCAAACCAGCTATAGATAAACTAAATATACTGGGCCACATGATAGAACAAAATAATCCACCGCTTAAAAATGCATAAATAGATACCGTTCCTGCAGTTTGTGTACCAATCACCATTGCCGTTAATCCTAAAATACCAAATATCATTAGTGTACGTGCAGGCTTATTTTTACTGATGTAAAATGCTGCTATTTGTATAACCACACAAATAACATAATAATACAAAGGCTGCATATTATATTGAGCTACGGTGTTTAAACCTATAATTACTGCAAACGCAATTAATGGTACAATAATTTGTAAAAGTAATTTTGTATTGTCGGATAGTTTAAAAGCACTAACAGCGCCAGCCCATCTGCCAATCATTAAACTACCCCAGTACATTGAAATATATTTTGCAGATTCGGATGATGATAAGCCACCAAATTCATTCTGTTTTAATAATTCACTTAGGTTGCTGCCTATGGCAACTTCCACACCAACATAAATAAATATGGCAAGCATGCCCAGTACCAATTGTGGATATTGCATGGCACCCCAGCCTTTGCTGTTTTTTTTAGCGCTAAGGTTGGCAAATAATAAACCAAGTACAACCACCGCCAAAGCTCCCATCAGCCATTTCATTCGATACATATTTATAGCATGTATTTCTGCTTCAGTTGCATTTGTAAGGTCGGTTTTGTAGCTATTAAAAACCGGTGCAAACATAATGATGAGCAGTCCGGTCATAATTAATAAAGTATAAAGTGCTTTGGTGCCACTTTCAATTTTTTCGAGCGAAATGCCAGGCGGTACTTTTTTTGAAAAATAAAATAAGGCAGCAGCGCCAATAAATAAAGCACCCACACAACTGTAAAGCACAATAACTTTACTAAGACTTAAAGAAGCAATTTGTTCATCGGTAACTGCAGCCGTTGTACCAAACAATGCAAAGGCCACTACAATAGGGCCAATAGTGGTACCAAAAGAATTTATACCACCGCCCAAATTTACACGACTGCTACCAGTGGCTGGGTCGCCCAGGTTGATAGCAAATGGATTGGCAGCAGTTTGCTGCAAGGAAAAACCAAGGGCTACAATAAATAAACCTACCAACATTCCTGAAAACGTATTTGCATTAACTGCAATTATCATGGCGGCAGCACCCAATGCACTAAAAAGCAGGCCATATACAATGCTTTTTTTATAGCCCCATTTACCTACCAGGTCTTTACCGCCAAATGCACCATAGGCAAATAAAATAAGGGCGCCAATATAATAAGCAGTATAAAATGCAAAATCTATTAGCTGGCTTTGAAACTGATCTAAGTGAAAAAAGTGTTTGCAAAAAGGAATGAATACACTATTACCGGCAGCTATAAAACCCCAGAAAAAGAAAACCGTAACCAAAGTACCCAATGCTCCATAATTAGTAGGTATAGCAGAAGATATTGCATCATCAGTTATTAAATCATTTTTTGCAATAGGCATATCGTATTTTTTTAGTGATTGAAAGTAGAATAAAATAAGCAATAGGAAAAATTTTCGTTTTAATTGGTTTGCAACAAAATGATTGGTAAATTGAAACCATAATAAATCAGCATGGAAATTATACACGTGAGTGCCGAATGTTATCCGTATGCAAAAGTTGGCGGCCTGGCTGATGTGGTTGGTACCTTACCAAAATACCAACAACAGCTTGGTCATATTGCAAAAGTGGTTTTGCCCATGCATCGTACAAAATTTTTGTACGAACATGAATGGACGGTAGAACACAAGGGCAGTATTATGATGGGCAACAGTCATTTTGAATACACTATCATAAAAGAAAAATCAAACGAATTGGATTTTGATTTGTACTGTGTAGATATTTATGGCTTGCTTGACAGAGAAAATGTTTATAGTTATGATGATGATACAGAACGCTTCACCGCATTTCAAATTGCAGTTGTAGACTGGATATCAAAATGGGAGCACAAGCCCGATGTAGTGCATGTACACGACCACCATACCGGCCTTATACCTTTTATGATGAAGCATAGTTTTGCTTACAACCATCTTGCAAATGTACCAACAGTATTTACCATACACAATGCACAATACCAGGGATGGATGAGTTGGGATGATAGTAATTATATTCCTGATTTTGATACCTGGCAATGGGGTTTACTGGATTGGGATAACATGATAAACCCATTGGCCTGTGCTGTTAAATGTGCCGACAGGGTGAGTACTGTTAGTCCCAGTTATATGGAAGAATTAAAGACAAACGCAAATGGACTGGAACAATTATTCGTTTCTGAATTTTTTAAATGCTCGGGAATTTTAAATGGCATTGATACGGTTGTTTGGAACCCCGAAATTGATACATATATATTGGATAATTATTCGGTTAAAGATGCAGATGCCGGCAAACAATTGAATAAGAAAAAACTTTGCAAGGATTTTAATCTCGATCCAAAATTACCTTTGTTTATTTTTATTGGTAGATTGGTAGGAGAAAAAGCCGCTGATCTTTTACCCCAGGCAATTTCAGATTCTATAAGTCAGTTAGGGAATAAGATGAATTTTTTGATACTTGGCAGTGGAGATAAAAAGCTGGAAGACCAATTAACTTATCTTGTAAGCAGCTATACCGGATTTTATAATTCTAAGATCGGGTACAACGAAAAACTAAGTCACCAAATGTATGCCGGCGCCGATTTTATATTAATGCCAAGTAGGGTAGAGCCCTGTGGTTTAAACCAAATGTATGCGTTGCGGTATGGCACTATACCCATGGTAAGAAGTACAGGAGGTTTAAAAGATACAATAATTGATTTTGGAGAACCTGGAGGGTTTGGAATACGATTTAATTATGCAAGTGTTTGGGATATTACTTATTCTGTGCATCGTGCTGTAGAATTATTTGACGACAAAGAAAAGATGACAGCATTACGAAAACAGATTATGAAGATAAATAACAGTTGGGAGTTGAGTGCCGGAAAATATATTGCTTTGTATGAAGCTGCACAATCAAAATAAAATTTATGATTAGTAAATCAGTAGTTGCCGTAATATTGGGCGGAGGCGCCGGAAGCAGGTTATATCCATTAACATCTACACGAAGTAAACCAGCAGTACCCATTGGGGGTAAATACCGCCTGGTAGATATTCCAATTTCTAATTGTATCAACTCAAACATAAACCGAATGTTTGTGTTAACACAATACAATTCAGCATCACTTAACAAGCATATAAAAAACTCTTACCAGTTTAGCAATTTCAGTAGCGGATTTGTAGATATTTTAGCTGCAGAACAAACACCCGACAGCCTGGGTTGGTTTCAGGGAACAGCCGATGCTGTTAGGCAATCTTTAAAACATATTGGGAACAATGATTTTGATTATGTACTTATTTTAAGTGGCGACCAGCTTTACCAGATGGATTTTAATGAAATGTTTCAAAATCATATTGATAAAGGGGCAGATATTTCCATTGCAACCATTCCTGTTGCCGAAAGAGAAGCACCTGAGTTTGGTATTTTAAAAACAGATGAAAATAATTACATCACCTCTTTTATAGAAAAACCGGCTAAAGAATTATTATCCCAATGGGAAAGCGATACAGGCACTGAAATGAAAACTGAAGGAAGAAAATACCTGGCTTCGATGGGTATTTATATTTTTAACCGTGAGTTTTTATTTAACCAGTTACTTCAGGAGAAAAAAGATGCAACAGATTTTGGTAAAGAAATAATTCCGGCCTGTATTAACTCTCAAAAAGTAGTAAGTTTTCAATACGATGGCTACTGGACGGATATTGGAAACATTTATTCTTTTTTCGAAGCTAATCTGGCATTAGCGCTGGAAATTCCACCATTTAATCTTTTTGATAACACTAAAGCAATCTTCAGCAGGGCTCGTATGTTGCCACCTATGAAAATGAGTAATACACTTGTTGAAAATAGTATTTTGGCCGAAGGTTCCATTATTCATGCTTCAAAAATTGCACATAGTGTAATTGGTATAAGAACTAGGATAGGAAAAGAATCGGTTATTATTAATGCCTACCTGATGGGTAGTGATTATTATGAAACCATTGCAGAAATGGCTTACTCTATAGAAAAAGGTGTACCAAAACTTGGAATAGGAGAGCGGTGCCATATTGAAAATGCTATATTGGATAAGGATTGCCGTATAGGCAATGATGTAAAAATAACCGGTGGTGCTCACCAGGCAGATACCGATCATAGTTTATATACCATTAAAGATGGTATTGTAGTTATTAAAAAAGGCGCTGTATTACCCGATGGATTTGTAATATAAAAGTTCGATTATAAAAAAAGTTTCCATATTGCCTGTTGCCCATATGTGCCCCAGTCTTTGGTTGCTTCAATTATTGTTCCTTCCAAATCTTTTGGATTTTTCTTTTTCCCTTTTGATGGCGCATTTATTTTTGAATAATCTACACCGTTTATTTCAATTTTGCTAGCAACCCAACTACTAAACATTCGGGGAATGGTTATTCCCAAAATCATTCCCGGTAATCCATGTAATCCCATGGGGCCTCCACTTACAAGTATTTCATCAGTATAAAAAGCAAAAACATACACACTGTCAAAAAGTACACCTACAGCTTTACGACAGTTAAAGCCTGCAATGTTGCGGCTTTCATTGGTCATCTTCCAATCAATATTCAGCAGGCTGTCTGATAATATATAGGTGTTACCAAAAATACTTTTTTGTTGTACAAATTTGTCATTGGCATAATCGCTGTACCATACATTGTCTTCATCATCACTTCCCCAGGGCGATCTTGTTTTATCATCTTTTCGGTTAAACAGGTAAATACCCTTATTATCATTAAAGGTTAATTGGTAATAACTGGTAGATAATCGTGGTATTTTATCTTTAAACATTTCGGCCCAGGAGCCATCGCCCATGGCTTTATGGTTATTGATAACCACAGTATATTCAATAAGGCCTTTATCAATAAAATGCTGAGCATTTATTTTGTTATTTGAAAATAAAGTAATAAAAAATATGAGGATGTATTTCATGAGTTTTTTTAAGAAGTTTAAAATCCATTTGCAGGTTTACCGTTTTTAGAAAAATTCCAGGTAAGCGTCAACATCCAGTATCTCTTTAAAGTATTATAATAGGTTTCTGAATAACGGTATTCATTAAAACTTCTGTCATAGCCTCGTCTTTCATTTAAAATATCATTTACTGATACAGATGCCTCTAGTTTATCTTTAAAGATGAATCTCCGTAAAGTAGCATTCCAAATAGTGAATTTATTTTTTACCGGAAAGTTTGGATCAACTTGCTTGGCAGTAAAATCAACATCATTTTCTATCCTGAATTTATAAGGCAATGTTACTTTTACATTTCCATTGATACTTCCCTGCCAATAGTTTGCCAACGCCAATGTATTAATACTGTTTTTAGCAGATACCCGGCTAATATTGGCATTGATAGAAACATCGTATTTATTTTCTTTTTCTTTGCTGGTATATAAATTTAAACCGTAACTGGAATTGGTGTTTACAGCTTTTTGATTATTTAAGAACGAAATGTTTCTGGATACATTTGCACTAGGCCCAAAACCTATGCGTATATTAGGTTTCTTTAACTTAAAATTATAATTAGAGTAAAGGCCAAAATAATAATTGCCATTGGCATTTACTGTACGGTATATTGATTGTGCTGCACCGTAAATTGTTCTATCGCTTACAAAAGCATTTTGTGTAAAGTTGCCATAAATACCTGCCCACAAACCACGTTCCTGTAAAACATTGTAAAAATTGTAATTAAGGTTAAGATTATGTGTAAATGATTGTTTTAAATCGGGGTTGCCAATATATTGATTAAGTGGGTCAGTATTATCTGCTATCGGTTGCAACTGATCCAGCGTTGGCACTTTGGTGCTTCCACTATAATTAAATCTTATTCCTGCATAGCCTTTCATTTTTATGTATAAAGAAGCCGAAGGGAAAAAGTTTGTAAAATTATATTTCCTTTCTAACCCGGTTGTTTTATTATTCTGTACAAAATTGCTGAAACTTACAGATGTGCCCACACTAAAATTAAATTTCTTTTTTACATACCTGATACTAACCCCGGGCTTATTATTTACTTGTTTAAAAAAATACGAATTACTTAAAGAATCAATTTTGTTATCGTATTTACCATTGATATCTTTAGAAAAACTTTCCCTGTTATTTGTATTACCAGCCACGCTATACCCATAAGTAAATGAAAGGAAAAGCAGTTTTGAAAGCGGTTCAGTATAGGTAAGGTTTGCCGAAAAACTATTGGTTTCATTATCTCGTTTATTTTTCTGGTCAAGTGTATCATTATTTTGCGGTATGCCATTATTGAAATAATCATTTTCAGAATACAGGAAGTTTTCGTTTTTAGAACCTACAAAATTGTAGCCTACATTCATAGTTAATGTACGTGCTGTTTTTTTAAACTTATGTTTCCATAACAAATTGCTGCTAAAGGATGTGTTGTCCACATCGCTGTTTGTTCTTCGTGTAATGTTATTTATAGGTAATTGTTTATCGCTGATGGATTGCTGCGTATAATTGTTGTTGGTTTTGGTATTGTTTAAATTCCCTTTTGCTGTAAATTTTAAAGAGTTAGACGAGTCGATATTTGTTTCAAAAGTAAGGTTAAGGCTTTGCTTAATTTTTGTTGAAAAACCATCAGTTACGCTGTTTGAATTGTAAGATGAATCGCCTGTATAATTTGTTGTGTAATTTCTTTCACCACTGGGGCTGTTTACTTTGGTAATTTTATACCCACTGTTTAATGATTGTTTGTTGTTATTAAATTTATTACTGTAATGCAAACCTCCATTCCAGTTTTGAGGTATACCGCCACGGCCATTATAATAACTGTCACCGTCTCCTTGAGAAGTTATCATAATTCCTCCACCATCCATTTCTTCAAAAGTAGTCCCATCGTTTCCTCCATAATTTTGGTTGTCCTGCCAGTCTAAATTTGTTTGGCCAGTGTTGCTCATTATACCATAAGCAGCCAGTTTACGTTTGCCTTTGAAGGCATTGGCCATAATACTGTTGTTATAGTAATTATTAAAATCGGTGCCTGCTTCTGCTTTTCCAAAATAACCTTTCTTGGCATTGTCTTTTAGTTTAAGGTTAATTGTTTTATCCTTTACACCATCATCAATACCTGTAAATTCAGCCTGGTCGCTTTTTTTATCAAAAACTTGTACTTCCTTCACAATATCAGCTCTTAGGTTTTTTGTTGCAATGCCCGGGTCATCGCCAAAAAATTCTTCCCCATCTACTAATACTTTTTTCACTTGTTCGCCCATTGCAGTAATCTTTCCATCTTTATCTACTTGTATGCCGGGAAGTTTTTTTAGTAATTCTTCTACATTAGCGCCTTCTCTTACTTTAAAACTATCTGCTGTATAAATGGTAGTATCGCCTTTTATTTTAATTGGTGTACCACTTTTTACAATAACTTCTTCTAATAATTTACTTTTAGATGTTAAATCAATAGTTGGAATCGTAGTAAGGGTTTCTTTCACATCTGTAGTAAAAATTATATCGGCAAAATAGGGATGGGTTGCCATAATTATATAATTACCTGCCAATATATTTTTAAAAGTAAATTTCCCGTTAGCATCGGTTCTTGTAAATTTATATAAGATTGAATCTTTTGGATTAAGTAACGCAATTACAACATTTTGAACCGTTTTGTTCTGTATGGTATCTTTTACATTACCAGTAAGAGAAACTGTTTGTGCATTTAATTTTACAAAAGTGGTACAGATAAAAAGAAAAATCAAGGTTAGCCTGGCCATACGGTTGTTTAGTTTGGGTATAGTGGTTTAAAACTAAATTATTAGTTAAAGGTGAGTCATTTAAATGAGAATTACTAAAACCTTATTCTTAAATTTACGTTAATTCAAATTTCAGTACATAAGAGATACAAGTAAAGCTATATTCCATAAATGGCAACAACTAAAGTACAACCGGCAAATAAAGCAAAAGCTAAAAAAGGTAAACTTTCGGTTACGCCTATATTAAAATACGAAGAGGAACATTTTATTGATTCAAAAAAACCGGTTTGGAGTTATTCGTTGTTTTCCGATGAAGACATCAACAATTATAAGAATGGCACTTTATACAATGGCTATCAAAAATTTGGCAGTCATAAGCTTGAAGTTTTAAACACAATTGGTTTTTATTTTGCTGTTTGGGCGCCTAATGCAACTTTTGTTTCTGTAATTGGAGAATTTAATGGCTGGAAAAACAAACTGCACCCACTTTTTGTACGGCTTGATAAATCGGGTATATGGGAAGGGTTTATACCAGGATTTAAAGAAGGAGATACTTACAAATTTTATATAAAAGGATATAAAGGAACCATATCAAAAAAAACAGACCCTTACGGACAATATTGCGAATTGAGGCCATCAACTGCATCAATAGGTTGGCAAAGCACTTATAAATGGAATGATGCCGCCTGGATGAAGAAAAGGAAAAATCACAATGCATTAAAAGCGCCCTGGAGTGTTTATGAAGTGCATCCAGGAAGTTGGATGCGGCCTGTAAAAACAGATGAAGAAAGCTTTAACAGTTATCTTCAACTTAAAGAACACCTGGTACCTTATGTAAAGAAAATGGGATTTACACATGTAGAGTTAATGCCAATCATGGAGTTTCCTTATGATGGCAGTTGGGGTTACCAGGGAACAGGTTTTTTTGCACCTACCTCACGTTTTGGCACACCCGATAATTTTAAAGAACTCATAGATGCTTTTCATCAGGCAGGCATTGGCGTAATTCTCGATTGGGTTCCATCACATTTCCCGTATGATGCACATGGGTTATTTATGTTTGATGGCACACATACTTATGAATATGCTGATATGCAAAAAGGTTATCATCCCGATTGGAACAGTTACATTTTTAATTACGATAGGGCCGAAGTGAGGTCCTTCCTGATTAGCAGCGCCAGGTTTTGGTTAGACCATTTTCATGTAGATGGCCTTAGGGTAGATGCTGTGAATTCGATTTTACGACTTGATTTTTCGAGAAAAGAAGGAGAGTGGACACCTAATAAATATGGCGGAAATGGTAACCTGGAAGCAATTGAATTCATCAAACTATTTAATGAAACGGTTTATAGAGATTTTCCAGATATTCAAACAATAGCCGAAGAAGCCAGTGACTGGCCAAAAATATCAAAGCCTACAACAGAAGGTGGTTTGGGTTTTGGAATGAAATGGATGATGGGATGGATGCATGATACTCTTGATTACTTTAAGATGAACCCTATCATGCGACAGTTTCAGCAGAACAAATTCAGTTTTAGCATGATGTATTTTTATGATGAAAATTTCATGCTTCCTTTCAGTCATGATGAAGTGGTGCATGGTAAAAGCCCAATGATATATAAAATGCCAGGCGATGAATGGCAAAAATTTGCTAACCTACGTTTATTATATACATATATGTTTACTCACCCTGGGGCTAAACTACTTTTTATGGGCAACGAATTTGCCCAAACTTCTGAATGGAATTACAAATCTGAACTGGATTGGCCGCTTTTACAATATCCTTGCCACCAACTAATGCAAGATTGTGTTCGTGATCTTAATTTAATTTATCAAAGCCATCCTGCATTGTACGAACTTCAATTTAATACCAAAGGTTTTGAATGGGTAGATTTGAATCATAAGCCAGAATCTGTTATTGCATTTTTACGTAAAGGCAAAAATAAAAAAAACAACATGCTTATTGTTTTAAATATGACTCCTGTGGTAAGGCATGACTGGAAACTTAGAATTAAAGGTAAAGCCACTTGGACCGAGATATTTAACAGTGATAATGAAAAATACTGGGGTACAGGTAAAGTGTACAATCCAACACCTAAAACTACATTAATAGATAAAAAAAAGCAGATTTACGAAATAAATCTACAACTTCCGGCGTTAGCAGGTATAATCCTTGTATAACTGGAATAATCTTTGTTACTTTTATATCCTTATGAAAAACACAATATCCATATTTCTTTTACTTTTTTCAATAAATGCTTTTTCTCAGGCAACCGATAGTGCAACCATGTATTATAATAAGGGTATGCAGGAAATGAATGAAAGGCGATTCTTGGTTGCATCTAATAATTTTAATCAATCAATTCAGCTAAACCCTTCATACACAAACGCATATTTGCAAAATGGTTTGGCAAATAAAGAAATGCGTAGAACCGATGCCGCTAAATTGAACTTTGTAAAAGCCTATGAACTTGATAATAATAATGAACAGGCAATAGCAGAATTGGTTAATATTTATTATAACTACCGCCAATATCAACAGGCCATTGATATGGCTCAAAAATGCAAATCATGCGATAACAAAGACAGAATAATTGCCATGTCTTATTTTCAAATGGAAGATTATGGTAAAGCAGAAAAAATTTTGATTCAATTTATAGATAAAAACCCACAGGATGCAGAAGCAACGTACACTTTGGCTCGTACATATTTAGAAATGGGACTTGAAAAAAAAGCCATTCCATATTATATAAAAGCTTTACAGCTTGATGATACTAAAAGTAAATGGCATTTTGAACTGGGGTTACTTTATTACAATAATGATAATTACAAAAATGCTGTAACAAGTTTTAATAAAGCAGCAGATAACGGCTTTATAAAAAGTAACGATTTTAATGAAAACCTTGGTTTTGCATATATCTATAGTGGTAATTTCGATAATGGCGAAAAATTACTAACCGAAATTATGGCTCGAAAACCAGGCGATAAGGAATTAATAAGAGATGTAGCGCTTGCCTTTTACGACCGCAAAATGTATGATAAATGTTTGGAGTATTGCCAAAAACTTATGGAAATGGATATGAAAGATGGTAAAGCCTTATACCAGGCTGGGCTATGTTTTCAAAAGAAAGGAGAGACTTCTAAAGGACAGCAGATGTGTGATAAAGCCATAGAACTTGACCCATCATTAGGCGGCTTAAGGCATAAGCGTATGACAATGGGTATGTAAAACATCAGATATTAAAGTTTGTGATTGATATTTTTTAAACCGGAGGAGTCATTTCTTCCGGTTTTATTATCCAGATACACCTATAACAAAATAAATCACAAAATATAAGCATATTCATACTTTTATCCACTATTCATTACTTTTATACACTTACATTATGTAATACAGCTAATTTTCTGTACCTTTGCACACATTTTTAATAGAAAACTAGCATTAACCATTCGTTTGCAACGTTTTCCGAACAAAATTTGTCTAATAGTGTTCTATTTCAGTACTTAATATAATTCAATGAGGCAACTTAAGATCGCAACACAAATTACCAATCGTGATTCTCAAGCAGTTGAGAAGTATTTACAAGAGATTTCTAAGATTTCGATGATTACTCCTGAAGAGGAGACAATTCTGGCCCAAAAAATAAAAATGGGTGATCAAAGAGCATTAGACAAACTTGTGCAGGCAAACCTACGTTTTGTGGTATCGGTAGCTAAACAATACCAGCACCAGGGACTATCACTTAGCGATTTAATAAATGAAGGAAATCTTGGACTTATAAAAGCAGCCCAACGTTTTGATGAAACCAAAGGTTTTAAATTTATTTCATACGCTGTATGGTGGATTCGTCAATCAATTTTGCAGGCATTAGCCGAACAAGGCAGGTTAGTTCGACTTCCTCAAAATAAAATTGGCACTTACAATAAAGCCAATAAAGCATATATGGCTTTTGAACAGGAACATGAAAGAGAGCCAAGTACCGAAGAATTGGCCGAATTGCTTGAAATGAGTGAAACCGAGATTAACAATATTTTCCAAAGCAATACCAGGCATACATCCTTAGATGCACCTGTACATGAAGCGGAAGATGTTGCCATGGGCGATTTGTTGAAAGGTGGCGATGAAACAGATGAAGATGTAATGCATGATTCTTTAAAAAATGAAATTCGCAGGGTTTTAAAATCATTAAGCCCACGTGAAGCTGAAATTGTTAATGCTTATTTTGGTTTAGATGGCGAAAATGGTGTAACCATTGAACAAATTGGCCAAAAATATGATTTAACTAAAGAACGTATTCGCCAGATTAAAGAAAGAGCTATCAAACGTTTACAAAAAGCCCGTTATAGTGGCGCTTTAAAAGCTTACCTGGGATAATTATAAACTTTAAAATAAAAATTGTAAAATCCTCTCTAATTTTTGAGAGGATTTTTTTTATTGAATACAAAAAGTAAAGCAGCATTACAACTAATTAATTATGCGATTTTATTTTGATAGTGTTTTTTTACACTGATTTATTTCTTATAATTAATATTATGTTAAATAGTATATATGAATTCTGAAATAGCTCTACTCACTTCCCCTAAAATAATTACATGAGTATTAAAGCAACATAAATACTATGATGCGTTCTGAAGTATTTTTACAAGGAATTGTATATAAAAAATGCCAACTTAATAAAAAGCTGGCATTTTGGTTTTAGTATATTTTGCTATTAACTTTCGGTTGAATCTATATCTGTTTCATTGGATGATTCACTTTCGTTTTGTGTAGCATCTTTTGTAATATCATCATCTTCGTCTTCTTCTTTTTCGGCCAACTTAGTTATAGCGGCAATTTCATCACCTTCATCTACTTTTATGAGTTTTACACCTTGTGTGGCCCGGCCTTGTTCACTAATCTGCGAAACCGGCATCCGTATTGTAATGCCACTAACGCATGTAATCATCAAGTCGTGTGCTTCAGTTACAGCAAGTAAACCAACTAGCGATCCGGTTTTAGCTGTTACATTTATTGTTTTTACTCCTTTTCCTCCCCGGTTTGTAATGCGATAATTATTTTCACCTGTTTCCGGATCATCCAGGAAAGTACGCTTACCATATCCATTAGCACTCACTACCAAAACCGTACTTTCTTTATCATTTTTATTAACGCAAATCATACCTACCACTTCGTCTTTTTCATTATCTACTTCTATGCCAGCTACACCAATTCCTCCACGACCGGTAGGCCTTACTTTTTCTTCTGTAAAACGGATAGCACGCCCACTTTTTACTGCCATCATTATTTCACAATTACCATCTGTAAGCTTGGCTTCAAATAACTGGTCGCCTTCTCTTATGGTTATAGCATTAATTCCATTCTGGCGTGGACGACTAAAATCTTTTAGTCTAGATTTATTAATGATACCTTGCTTTGTACATAATAAGATGTAATGAGAATTTACAAATTCTTCATCATCAAAACTCTTCACATCAATAATTGCTCTTACATTATCTTCAGAGGGAATCTGAATCATATTCTGTAATGCTCTGCCCTTACTAGTTTTATCGCCTTCTGGTATTTCATATACTTTAAGCCAGAAACATCTGCCCATTTCGGTAAAAAACAGTAAACTGCTGTGAGTGCTTGCTACAAAAAGGTGTTCAATATAATCTTCTTGCCGTGTACTGCTTCCTTTAGCTCCACGACCACCACGGCGTTGCTGACGATATTCGGCTGCAGAAGTTCGTTTAATATAACCTAAATGCGAAATAGTAACTACAACATCTTCATCTTCAATAAGATCAAGCATATTTATTTCGTCGCCAACATAAACAATTTCCGATTTACGTTCATCCCCAAACTTTGCTTTAACTTCTTCTAGTTCTTTTTTAATGATATCGTAACGCATGTCTTCATTGGCCAATATCATTTTTAAATGTTCTATCAGCTTCATTATTTCGGCATGCTCCTCACGAATCTTGTTTATTTCCATGCCTGTTAACCGCTGCAGGCGAAGTTCTAATACAGCTTTTGCCTGTATCTCACTCATCCCAAACTGTGCAATTAAACCTTCTTGTGCAATATTTGGAGTGGCAGATTCTCGAATAAGTTTTATAACTGCATCCAGGTTATCCAATGCAATAATATATCCTTCTAATATGTGTGCCCGTTCTTCGGCTTTACGTAATTCAAATTGAGTGCGTCTTACAACAACTTCATGACGGAATAAAACAAATTCACTGATGAGGTCTTTTAGGTTTAATACTTTTGGCCTTCCCCTTACCAATGCTACATTATTGATACCAAATGAAGTCTGCAATTCGGTATGCTTATACAAGTGATTAATAACAACCTGTGCAACCGCATCTTTCTTTAGTTCAACCACCACTCTGGTACCTTCCTTATTATTACTTTCGTTGTTAACATCAGCTACTCCTTCAATAGCTTTTTCATTTATTAGCTCGCCTATTTTTGCAGTAAGATTATCCCGGTTTACCTGGTATGGTACTTGAGTAATGACTAACTTTTCTCGGCCATTTTTTCCTACTTCAATTTCTACTTTACCACGTAGCACTACCCTTCCCCGACCGGTTAATAAACCTTCTTTAACGCCTTCAAATCCATATATCACTCCTCCCGTTGGAAAATCGGGGCCTTTTACATATTTAATAAGTTCTTCGGCGGTTATTTCTTTGTTATCTATATAAGCAATACAACCATCCACCACTTCACTTAAATTATGTGGCATCATATTAGTAGCCATTCCAACAGCAATACCACTGCTACCATTTACCAACAATTGTGGTATTCGTGTAGGCAATACCGTTGGCTCCTGTAAGGAGTCATCAAAATTAAGCTGGTAATCCACTGTCTCTTTCTCTATATCTTCTAACATGGCTTCGGCAAACTTTTGCATACGCACTTCTGTATACCGCATGGCAGCCGGTGGGTCTCCATCTTCGCTACCGAAATTACCTTGTCCATCAACCAATTTATATCGCATTGCCCAATCTTGTGCCATACGCACCATCGTATCATAAATGGCTTTATCGCCATGGGGATGGTATTTACCCATAACCTCACCTACAATACGGGCCGATTTCTTATAAGGTTTATTGCTGTTATTTCCTAATTCGTTCATGCCATACAATACACGGCGATGAACAGGTTTTAATCCATCACGTATATCCGGTAATGCTCTTCCTACAATTACACTCATAGAGTAATCAATGTAGGAAGTCTTCATTTGCTCCTCTATATTTACAGGAATTATTCGCCCCCGATTGTTATGATCGGCGCCTTCTGGCTGCTGGTTTTCTTCGTTAAAATTTTCGTTATTATCCATATAATTTTATTGGTGGCGAAGATACCAATATATGCCCGGATTGTGGCTTTAAAAAGCATGTTTTTCAGAGATATTTTCACACATTTTTCGTGTACATGTGGATAGGTTTTGCTAATGAAATATGTTTAAATTTTTTGAGAAAAATTACTATTTCTTAAAGTGTTTCATTTACTCCCATCCATTTGCCAGCACATCTGCAATATGCATGGTTTTAAGTGGTATTTTTTTTTGTTGTATGAAACCGTCAAGTTGCATCAGGCAACTCAGGTCAGTAGATATGATATATTCTGCACCGGTTTCTAGTGCATTATTAATTTTCTGGTCTGCCATACCTTCAGAAATGGCATCGAATTTTACTGAAAAAGTGCCTCCAAAACCACAGCATGTTTCTACATCTTTCATTTCTATAAGCTCAAGCCCTTTTACATAACTTAGTAATTTACGTGGGCCTGTTTTTATTTTACACTCACGTAAGGCAGCACAGCTATCATGGTAAGTGGCTTTGCCTTTTAGTTCTGCATTAAAATTTTCTATCTTCAGTACTTCGGTTAAAAATTCGCTGAACTCAAAAATTCGTTTACCCAAATCCTTTACCTGGTTATGCTGGGCAGAGTTATCAAAAATTTTACTATAATAATTACGTACAAATCCTACACAGCTTGCACTGGGTGCTACAATATAATCTGCACCTTCAAAATCTTTCAGAAATTTGCTGCATACAGCTCTTGATTCATCCCAAAAACCGGCATTAAAAGCAGGTTGGCCGCAGCAGGTTTGGTTAGTATTATACACAACTTCGCAACAGGCTTTTTCAAGTACTTTAACCATATTAAAAGCTGTTTGCGGATAAAGCTGATCAATAAAACAAGGAATAAAAATTTGAACTTTCATAATTTATTGCTGTGTCTTCAAATAATCTTTTACTGAAAGCCTGCTATCGGCAACAGGATCATATACTTTTATTTCAAGTGTTTTAGGGTTTACAAAAAATCGGTAATATGTTTCAAACCGCTGATTGCCGTTATATCCGGCCTTCACTGCAATATCGGGTTCGTCGGCAGTAGGCTCATCCAGTAGAAAAGCAATACCATGTGTATGATTGCTGAATGAATCTATATAATTATTGCTTTTTATAACAAAAGGCAGTTTTAATAATGCCGTTGTTATTTTATTTTCAAGCGCAGTATCTGTAAACCTGTGTATATAATCTTTTGATGAATCATATTTATCAGTAACAGTTGCCGTATCTGAATTTAGCTCTTCAGTACTATTTGTAGCATTATTACAGGCAAAACAACTTACCAGGATGCAATAGAATAAAATATTTTTCATACTACATTATTTAAAACTTTCAACCAGCCCAATCATTTGTATGGCAGCAGCAGCAGCTTCTTCGCCTTTATGGCCATGTTTACCACCCATTCTTTCATCAATTTGTTGCTGGTTATCTACTGTTAAAACACCAAATATTGTTGGTACTGGAATCTGTAGGTTAAGTTGCAAAACACCATCTGTTACAGCCTGGCATACGTACTCAAAATGTGGTGTATCTCCACGTAACACACAGCCTAATGCAATAAACGCTTGGGGTTTATCTTCTTTATATTTATGCTGCTCCCAATATTTTTTTATGGCAAAAGAAATTTCAAAAGCACCTGGCACTTTAATTGTTTTATGATGTACCATATTTGCCGTAAGAACCTTAATACAACCAGCTTCAAGTTTATCTATGGTTTCAGCATTCCACATGGTACGTACAATTACAACACAGGCATCCTTTGGTAAACGGATGCCTGTAGTACTATATAAGTTTGATGAATTTATTGACATAATGAGCGTTGAAAGAACGGTATTAGCCTGTATAAACGAAATTACAAATCTTAAAACTATTTTGTAATGCCAAGATATGCCAGGTATTTATCCACATCGCCAGTACTTACATGCTGGCTTGCAGGATATTTATCTTTCAGGTTTTTAAAAATTTCTATAGCTTCTTTAGATTTTCCAACGGCATCGGCATAACGGCCGGCAATAAATAATGCTTCTGAAGCCATACCATCATCCAAACCTGAAATAGAACCTGCTTTTTTATAATAGTTCAAGGCGTCGTCAATCTTTTTCTGTTCTGAATATGCATGTCCCAGTAAAATATACGCCTTACTTTGAATTTGTAAAGCACCGTTAGCATCAAAATCTTTTAAATGTTTTATTGCTTTATCAAATTGTTTTAATTGTAAGTAGCATACAGCAATCATATACTCTGCTCTGTTACCCGATTGCGTGCTACCATAACTGCCAGCAATTTTTAATAAACCAGTTATACCTTTTGCTTTATCGCCGTTTAAAACCATATTCACCGTATCTTTATTATAAGACGAGTTGCTGGCCATTGTACCAAACAATTTCTCTGCCGGAAAAATAAGGTCATTGGCTGTTTTTTCGTTAGGTATTGATATAAAGTTTTTATATCCCAGGTATCCGCCGAGTGCAACAATTATTACTGACCCTATAATAATTATATGTTTACTATATGCGGTCCAAAAACCTTTCGCTCTTTCTACTACATCTGCAGTATCGGTTGTTGCTGCATTTTTTTTCTTATCTGCCATTTAATTTAGTTGTGAATTTTAATGATGATTATTTTGTGAAAACTTTTAGTTGTAATTAATCGGTAATGAATGGATAATCTTTTTGAACATATACATCTTTTAATAGTTCATCGTTTTCGGGCCAGGGGCTTTCTTCTGCAAACTGAACCGATTCTTCCACTTCCATTCTAACTCTTTCTATTATATCTTCCACTTGTGCATCAGATACATGATATTGATCTTTCAGTATGCTCAACACATGGTCAATGGGGTCTTTTTCCTTGTATTCTTCCAACTCTTCTTTTGTACGGTATTTTTGCGGATCACTCATACTGTGTCCTTTATAACGATATGTTTTAATTTCAAGTAAAGTAGGACCACTTTTCTCTCTGGCACGGTCAACAGCCCTTAAAACTGCATCATGAACCGCTTCAGGGCTCATGCCATCTACACTATCGCTGGGCATTTCATACGCATCGGCCAGTTTATAAATATCAAGTGTTTTACTGGTTCGTGCTACTGATGTACCCATCGCATAATGGTTGTTTTCGCAAATAAAAACAACCGGAAGCGACCAAAGCATAGCCATATTAAATGTTTCGTGCAGCATTCCTTGCCTGGCAGCTCCATCGCCAAAAAAGCATAGTACTACATTTTTAGTATCACGGTAGCGTTCGGCAAACGCAAGCCCGGCACCAGTGCCTATTTGTGCACCTACAATACCGTGGCCGCCAAAGAAATTTTCTTTTAAACCAAAAAAGTGCATACTACCGCCTTTTCCTTTACTGCAACCCGTGGCTTTTCCATAAAGTTCTGCCATACAGCTTTTAGCCGAAACGCCTTTGGCTATTGCCAGGGCATGATCACGATAGGCAGTAATAAATTTATCATCAGGAGTGGTGGCTGTCATACATCCAGCCGCTACTGCCTACTGCCCTATGTACAGGTGACAAAAACCACGAATCTTTTGCATACCGTACAATTGACCTGTCTTTTCTTCAAAGCGGCGCAAAAGCAACATCAATTCGTACCAATATAAATACGTTTCTTTTGAAAATTTTGTAGCCAATGGGTTTTAATTTTGAGGAGCAAAGATAAGGGAGAATTGCCAATTTGGAGTAAGGAATTGAGGCCGAATTTTAGGCATTATATTTAAGTTTGAAGATAGTGGTTTATGGGAGAAAATTTTATAAAAATTAAACCAACGCTACGATACATTCAAACACATTAAATATTTATTCTTATATACTGCAAAATCTATAAACAACTTTTACCATCAATTGTTTTGCCCCTGTTTTAATATTCAGGTATCTTGCAGCTCTTAATGTTGCAGCTTACAAAAATATCCCTTACACAGTTTAAAAATTACAGTTTTTCAACTTTCGATTTTACCGAAAGGGTTGTAGGTATTTGCGGCCTTAATGGCAAAGGCAAAACTAATTTACTGGATGCCATCTACTACAATTGTTTTACAAAAAGTTATTTTTTTAAAAACGATACTTTGAATATCCAGTTTGAAAACGATGGCTTCAGACTGGAGTCGATTATTGAAAATAAGGAGGAGAAATTTAAGATTGTTTGTATAAACCGGATGGTTGGCAAAAAAGAATTGTTATTGAATGATGTACCATACAGCAGGTTTTCTGAACATATTGGTAAATTTCCTGCGGTGATGATTGCACCGGATGATATTGGTATGATAATGGGTGGCAGCGAAGAAAGAAGGCGGTTTATGGATACAGCTATAAGCCAAATGCAGGGAGATTATTTACAGCATCTAATCATTTATAATAAAGTTTTACAACAGCGCAACAGTTTATTAAAACGTTTTGCCGAAGAAGGCAAAACCGATTGGCCGCTTTTAGAAGTGTTGGATGAACAACTGATTGCACCGGGGAATTACATATATGATAAACGAAAAGCATTTACTGCACAGTTGATTCCACTGGTAGAGAAATTTTACCAACAGATTGCTGATAATGGAGAGCAAATTGCACTTCAATATGAAAGCCGATTAAATGACAGCAGCTTTTATGAACTGCTGAACAATTTCAGGCAAAAAGATTTTTTGTTACAACGCAGCAACACCGGTATTCATAAAGACGATATCCAATTTCAATTAAATGGCCAGGTATTTAAAACAACTGCTTCGCAAGGGCAAAGAAAAAGTTTATTATTTGCTTTAAAACTGGCAGAGTTTGAATTATTAAAAACAAATAAAGGTTTTGCACCTCTCCTGCTTTTAGATGATGTTTTTGAAAAACTGGATGACAATAGAATGCAACAACTGCTGCACTGGGTTTGTAATAAAAACGAAGGACAGGTTTTTATTACCGATACACATAAAGAAAGGTTACAACAGGCATTGGAAAACCTGTTTACCAAATACCAGCTAATTGATTTATAATATGGTTTAACTAAGCAATATTGCCTATCAAACTATGATTAACAGAATTTGTAGCTTCCTAAAAATTTTCTGACTTATATAAATAGTTTATTTTTACTGCATGGCAGAAATTTCTTTGCAAGATGCTATACAGCAATTTTTACAAAAGAGCCGTTTAAAAAATGGCATACAGGCTTTACGTATAGAAGATATTTGGGAACAGGTGATGGGTACAACCATTGCAAGATATACCGATAAGATACAAATTATAAATGCAACACTCATAATAACCACAACTGTTGCACCGCTCAAAAATGAATTGCTTTATCAAAAAGAAAAAATTTTGGAAAGAATTAATGAAGCCTTAGGCGACAAAGTAATTAAAGATGTATTGATTAAATAGTGCTCTCCTCTTAAAAATTAAATCTTACTCATTTAAAAGCATGCATCTCTCAGCATTTGCATGAATATTAATCCTTTTTGCCTGGCAAACTTAATATTGCGTTCAGGAATAGCTTCGGGGTATTTGTAATGCTGTAAAGCTATGTCAATACTTGATTCCCGTAGCAGGTGTAACATTGGGTATGGAGAACGATTTGTATAATTGGCTGCATCGTTTTGTTCTGCACCGGCAAAACAATATAATGGATGAAAGCTTGCCAGTTGATATATGCCTTCATAGCCTTTCTGTTTTAAGGATTCTTCGGCGGCATAAAATAAATTTAAATAGTCGTTAAATTTCTTAGTGGCAAAAGGAAGTATTAACAGGCTGGTTTCAATGCTTTCATCATTATCAAGCCGTTTAATTTCTTCGGCAAAAGTTTTAAGGCAAATCTCTATATCGCCGCTTATTTCCACATGATAAAAAATACTTTTGCTTTTTACTACTTTGCTGGCAAAAGGACAAAAGTTACAATCTATAACTACATTTTTTATCCAGTTAACAGTTTGTTCAATAACTTGTTTTGATGAAAGCATGATTTATATTTATGCCCTTCAAAAGTAATTAATAAAAAACCTGGAAATATAAATAGGAAATAGGTTTTCTTTGCAGCAATTATGAGTTTACATATTTCGTCGCTTAACTCGGGCAGCAATGGCAATTGTTATTATGTAGGTAACGATGAAGATGCTGTTTTAATTGATGTAGGCATTAGTTGCCGGGAAACCGAAAAGCGGATGAAAAAACTAGGCCTGGACATGCGAAAAGTAAAAGCAATTTTTGTTTCGCACGAACATGGAGATCATATTAAAGGTGTAAGTACATTGGCCAACAAATATAACTTACCTGTTTTTATAACTCCAAAAACTGCTAAAAACGGCCCTCAACTTATTAAACATCTTTCTAAAACATTTGTTGCCAACCAGCCAGTTACCATTGGCGAGCTGGTGATTACTGCATTTGCAAAATTTCATGATGCAGCAGACCCACACAGTTTTGTAATTAGTTATGCTGATACTACAGTTGCAGTAATAACTGACATTGGAAAAGTGTGCGATGAGGTTATCCGTTATTTTAAACAATGCCAAGCAGTTTTTTTGGAAGCAAATTATGATAAAGATTTATTGGAGAACGGCAGGTATCCTGTGTATTTAAAGAACAGGATACGTGGCGGGCTGGGCCATATTTCAAATGATGAGGCGTTGAATCTTTTTATTAATCACCGATCAACTAATTTATCTCATATTATATTATCGCATCTTTCGCAAGAAAATAATTCGGCTGAAATGGTAGCAGAGCTTTTTGCACCTTATGCAAATGAAACAGAAATAATCATTGCTTCAAGATATTCTCATACCGATGTTTTCTGCATAAACCCATTAAAGGAAACAGTAAAAAAAACTGCGACAACTTTTACAAAGTCATCGCAGTTGAGATTATTTGAACAAAAATGATTTTTTAATATTTAGGCTTTACTCCCAAATTGTAAAACATAAAGCTCCACATATCTGCCTGCTCTTGTAAAATTTGTTGGGTGCTTTTTCCTGCGCCATGTCCGGCTTTTGTTTCAATCCTTATCAGTACTGGGTTTAATCCTTTCTGGCTTTTTTGCATAGTGGCCGCAAATTTAAATGAATGTGCAGGCACTACCCTGTCATCATGATCGGCAGTAGAAATAAGTGTTGCAGGATAATTGGCTTCTTTTAAATTATGTAACGGCGAATAATGATACAAGTATTCAAACATTTCTTTACTATCTGCCGAAGTTCCATAATCATAAGCCCAACCAGCGCCGGCGGTAAATTTATGGTACCGCAGCATATCCATAACACCAACTGCCGGTAATGCAACTTTGCACATACCGGGTTGTTGGGTAATGCAGGCTCCTATAAGTAATCCGCCATTGCTACCACCTCTTATGGCAAGCATTTCCCGTGAAGTGTATTTATTATCAACCAGGTAACTGGCAGCAGCAATAAAATCATCAAATACATTTTGTTTTTTTGTTTTAATACCCTGGTTATGCCATTCTTCACCATACTCACCGCCACCTCTTAAATTAGGCACTGCATATACGCCGCCATTTTCAAGTAAAATAAGTATTGAAGTATTGAAATTTGGAGTTAGGCTGATACCAAACCCTCCATAACCGTATAACAAACATGGATTTTTACCGTTAAGTTCTGTTCCTTTTTTACGGGTGATAATCATAGGTATTTTAGTTCCATCTTTAGAAGTATAAAAAACCTGTTCCGATTGATAGTCTGCAGGGTTAAACTGCACTTTCGATTCTTTATAAACAGAAGTATTACCCGATGCAATATCTAACTTATAAATAGTTGGTGGGTTTACATACGATGTAAATACATAAAAAAGCTCTTTCTCATGTTGCTTGGCATAAAACCCATTTGCAGTACCAAGGCCGGGCAGTTTTATTTCACGAATTTGTTTTCCGGTCCTGTCAAATTGATAAACTTTATTCACAGCATCTTTCATGTAAGTAGCAAATAAAAAACCGCCGCCGGATGAAACATTCAACACTTCAGGTTTGGCATCAATTATTGTTTTCCATTTGCTTACATCAGCAGGGTTATTTACCGGCACCGCTACCAGCTTGTTAGTAGGAGCATCTAAATCAGTTTGAATATAAAAATAATTGTCATCCACATCTACAATGTTATAAGAGTTTTTCATGTTGGTTACAATAGGTACAACAGGCGAACCAGGCTTGCCAATATCTTGTACATACAATGCATTACCATAAGTTTCATTTGCTGTTGATATGATTAACCATTTTTCATCTTCACTTAAATAACCTCCCATATATCTAACCGGAGCAGCATCATTACCATAAATCAAAATGTCATCTTTTTGTGGAGTACCAAGTTTATGATAATATAATTTATGATTTTCGTTTTTTGCAGATAATACATTTCCTGCAGATCTATCATAGTTGCTGTAATAAAATCCGTCGTTGCCTTTCCAGCTTGCACCACTGAATTTTAATTGCAATGTATCGCCGGTTTGTTTTTTGTTAACCGCATCTATAATTACAATTTTTTGCCAGTCGCTGCCACCTTCAGAAATATTATATGCTGCCAGGCTACCATCTTTGCTGAAAGCAATTCCTGCAAGAGATGTGGTGCCATCGGCAGAGAAACTGTTGGGATCAAGAAATATTTCAGGTGTTGTATTACCGGCAGTTTCCCTATATACAACGCTTTGGTTTTGCAGGCCTGTATTTTTATAATAATAAGTGTATTGCCCCTCTTTAAACGGCGCAGAATATTTTTCATAATTGTACAAAGCTTCATATCTTTTTTTGATAGCATCCCTAAATGGTATTTTAGATAGATATCCCTGTGTTACATCATTTTCTGCCTTTACCCATGCAGCAGTTTCGGCGCTGGTGTCATTCTCCAGCCAGCGGTATGGATCTGCCACTTTCGTTCCAAAATAATCATCCCATACTGTGGTATCTTTTCTAGTATCGGGATAAGTAACGCTGATTGCCGGGAAGGCTGTTTTGTTGTTATCAGCATTGTTATTACAGGCAGTAAATGCCAACGACAATGAAGCCATAATTATTACATTTTTTTTCATGGTTTATTTTTTAATTTATTGATTTTTTTAAGCGTAATTATTTTTGTTTTACATATTGTTACTCAACAAAATTTTTTCCTTTTGCCATTACTAAAAAAACTATTGCAGTTATAAAGCCCATCAGCACAAACCCGATTATCCACAATGCTTTTTCACCATCGCTAACTACTTTGTTTTTAGCTACACATACAATACCTATTATGCGGTAAAAAAGGCTGCTTAATCCAAAAGTTATCAACGATAGTATAACAGAAGGGTCAAAAATTGTATTTAATATGCTAATCGGCGAAGGTTCTTCGCCTGGGAGATCATGCATTAAACTAATTAAATTAAATATAGCATTAAAGTAGCAGATGATAAGCGCAATCATGGCAATAACAGAAATGATAAAAACTGTTAAAAATGTTTTGTATTTAGTCATGGTTTTTTATAACAAGTTTGTAAATATAATATCTAAAAATAATGATTACAATTCAAAAATTACTGAAGGTCTTTTGCTGCATATTTAATGCCTTCCATCAGTTTAGTTACATGAATGTTTAATGGCCTAAATCAACCATTTTGTCATGAACTTGAAAGTAGTTTAATAAATAAATTGTTAATACATATTACGGTTAAAAACCGGTTTTTTATTAAAAAACTGGAATTGGGAATGTACCGAAATGTCTGCCATAGACTGTTTCATTAGTTTTATTAAGTATTTTACAAGTTGACTCATTTAATTTTTAAAAAATGCTAAAAAGTTATTTTTATGTGAAATGCCTTTCTATGGTAAGATTATTGCATTAATTTAATGTCTAAAACAACAAAAGATTTATGACCTGAAATTTTACCATTTAAATTTAAAAAAATGAAAACATTAAAACAAACTATTCCGGCACACAGTAAAGGCGTTTTAGTTTTACCTGTTGCATTTATTTTACTTATCAGTATGATTTTTGCAAATACAGCCAGCGCTCAACGGCCTGATCGTGGCGGGGAGCGAAATAATACAATTAGGGATCACACTTCAAGACAAAATAATAATGTAAATCGTTCTGCCGATATGCGACGGACAGACAGGGATGTAAGCCGTAACCAAAATACCGTAAGGCCGCAAAGAGATTATACAACCAGGCCTCGGCAGGATGCAAACCCTCGCCAGGATGTAGCCAGGCAAAATACAAACACAGGCCAAAATGGTAGCAGACCACAAAGGGATTATACGCCTAAACCCAGGCAAGATGCAAATGCAGGAAATACCAGCAGAAATAATAATACTGCTGATTATAATAATGCAAACAGCAACAGGCGGCATAATGCTAATCAAAACAGGGTAAACCGTGATGTAACCGTTAACAACACAACCATTAACAGAACAAATAATAATTATTATAATGGAAGAGATCGTCGCATTTATTCAAATAGACGGCCTGGATACACTCCTATTTACCGGCACGATTATCGCCCCGTTTATAACGCTTATAGCCCAAGTTGGCGTTACAGTTGCTTGCCGGGCAGATATAGTTATTATAGAAGTTTACCTGCCACCTATCTAACTTTAAATTTTGGCGGTTTTGGTTATCGTTATTGGGATGGGGTTTTCTACCGTCCGTATAATGATTTATTTACCGTATGTGCAGCACCGTTAGGTATTTTTATAAATGTACTTCCCATTGGCTATAGAAGGATTTATGTAAGCAATTATCCTTACTATTATTACAACGGCACCTATTACGATCAAAGAGGCGATAACTATTATGTGGTTTCTCCTCCTGTTGGTGCAGTAGTTGAAAGTTTGCCTGATGGATATGATACCGTAGTTATTGATGGAGAAACTTATTATACCATTGATGGCGCTCAATACAGACCTAAAGTAATGGATAATGGAGAAATTTGGTACGAAGTTGTAAAAGCAAATTAATTAATAAGCACAGGCATAATAAAAGTCCGGAAAGAGATGAATCTTTCTGGACTTTTTATTTGATATATATTTTATAAACTTAGGGTGCCTCTACGGCCACGGCTATTGGTAACACGTAAACTGCTACCAAGTATGCCACCGGTTCCAATACGTATGCTGGTTGTTCCTTTTCTGCCATTATTGTAAGCTGCTACAAAATCTATCCGTAAAAGTTTAAAAATATTTTCCAACCCGGCAAAAATCTCTAAATAATTGCTTTTGCTATTTACAAAAAAAGTATTGCCTCCTGCCACCAGGTTCCAGTTTAAGCGTTTAAAAAAAGGTATCTTATTGGTGAGAAATCCATTAAAATGATGCTCAAGATGTGCGAACGAATAAAATGAATTGGTAGTACTGTTTGCATAATATGGAGACAGTTGAAAACTGTTTACATACTCGCTTGCCCTGGTTGATCTGTTTCCATTAAAATGCTGATAATCCTGTATATAAACTTTATCTGTATTTAAAAACCCTCCTATTCCTATTTTATATTTTAAAAGCCCTGCCAGTTTAAAATTTCTATCATTTAGTATGCTAAATTGCCATTTATCAAAATTTACATCGCTGCCAAAAATTGTTTTAAATCCTTTGGTATAATTAAAACTAAAAGTTGGGTATTTTGATCCTAAAGGCATTTTACGGTTTGGATACTGGATATATTTTTGGCCAGGTTTTATACTAACATCGGCACTAATGATAAAAGCCTGGTGCCTGGTAAACTGTGCAGTTAATTTTTCATAAGGATAATTTGGTTTAAGATTTTTTCTTTGATTTTTTATCACCAATATGCTATCCCGGTTATTAAGTGGAATCCTGTCTTCATATAATGCATTTAGGTTAAATATCAACCCTGTTTCATAACGTTTATTAAAATTAATGGCGCCAAAAATGTTTTCATAAATCTTCATAAAATTATCGCCCCAAAAAATAGTATTGATAGAATTATTAAGTGTTGTTATCGGGTTGGTTTTATTAAACTGACTAATTCTTTTACCACCAGAAATAGTCCATGTTTGCCTTTTTATTTTTTTATCGGTATCCCAATCTCTTGTTCTAAAAAACAGGTCGGCCCAGGCATTAAAATGTGTATTGCCAATTCCATACCTGAAATTAGGTTCAAATAAAAAATTAGTTTTTAATTTTTTTAGGTACCTGCTGTAATATGGTTGCAGGTTTATCACCACGCCTTCAGCAGTATTATATTCCAGGCCTTTTAATATTGGTTCAATTCCCCAGTTGTGATTTCCTTTTACAGTATATTTTGTTCGGTAAATGCCTTTCCAAAAAATATTGTATAATTTTAATTTCCCTTGATTTTTATTTAACGAATCAATAGAAAACTTACTGAGCGCCGAATCTTTATTAACCTGAAAAACACTGTCTTTAACCTGGTAATCCATTCTTTCTTCCGGTTCTAATGGCACCGGACGTATGCTATCCCAATAAGCAACCGGTTTTTTATTTACAGCAGTATCGTACTTGATAATAACATTGTTAAACCGGTTTTTTGCAAACTCCGGGTTAATCTTATAATCGGAATATACCGAAACAAAATTACCTATGGCATCAACACCAAACTGTTTAAAATTAAAATGAATCAATTGATTTTTTACTCGCCACACATCGTCTCCCACAGGCACATGAATTTGAGTTATTCGCAACGTATCAACAATTTCCAGTTGAGATGTTTTAGTTAGCTGCAGGTCAAGACTGTGTATGCGCCAATCTCCATCAGTAATATTTATTGTGCCAGAAAATACGGGTTCGTAATTACGGCGGGGAATTACCTGTATACTATTTATCTCTTTACCATCTTCATAAAAACTACCCAGGTATTTATATTTATACATGCTTAATGCGGCATCGGCTATTGGAGAAACAAAACCTCGGGGGTTTAGCCTGTCTAAAAAAATAGAAACATTATTTTGATACATACTTATAAAAGTTGGAAAAGTAAACCCAAACCCATCGCTGCCACTTACCCTACTGCTGATAACTTCCAATTTAAACTTATTGGGTTGTTGTATATAAACTTTTGCAACCGATTCCGACAGATAAAAAATTCCCTGTCGGTTACTATCCAACCCCATACTTTGTATATCTTTATCTTCAATTTTACGGCCTAGTATCCTTTTAGGTAAATTACGCAGCTTCATCAGGTCTTTAGTGTAAAGGCCACATTCAAAACCTTTAACCTGGGAAAAATAAAAAGGTCGTTTTTTTATGGCCTGCCGTATTATTTCGTAAGCCGGATCTTCACCATTGGTAACTACTACTTCTTTCATGTCAAGCTCCTGGCTTTTTAAAATAAAAGTGAGTTCTTCATCAACATTTTTTATAGTTATGTTTTTTTCCTGTTTAGCATAACCTATATGCTGACAAACAACCGTGTAAATGCCAGGAGATACTGAAATTGAAAATTTTGCTTTATTGTTTGCGCTGGCGCCTATTGATGTACCTTTTATGGTAACAGAGGCATAAGGCAACAGGTCTCCTTTATCTGAAAAAACGGTGCCATAAATTTTTTGTGCCGAAGTAGTTTTTGCAAATAATAAAAAAAGAAACAATAAGTTTTTGGGCATAAACAGTTTTAAGTATCAACAAATTTAAAGATGATTTTGTTATTGAAACTTTAATAATGATGTTGATATTTTTATTTACGAACAAAACTGCCGGCCAATGCAGCAAATCCTGCAACCAATGCACCAATGAGGGCTGTTGCCAAAATCAATATCATTGGATTATCCATTTTTAAAATTAGTTGCGATATCTTATGAGCTAACAGGTGATTATTATTATAGCTTATCCAAAAACTTAAGCCTCCCCATAACAGGAATAATGCAGTAAATGCTGTTAAAAAACTTTTACCGGGTTTTTGTGGTATTAATGCTGCAACTATAAACGATGCAATGGCAATACTCCACCAGGGTAAGAACAAACAAAATGCAAAACTTAATAAGGCAGTTAATAAAAGTGATATAAAGAATTTCATTTTATCTTGATTTAAAAATTTATTTGTTTTAATATTGATGTTTATCAATCCGGTTATAACAGGTTATTTACTGAAGTTCATTTTTGCCAAGATGCGTTTATCGTTTTTATCATTAACTGTCATCATCCACAAAGTATAATATTTGCCACCTACCCATTCATCAACAAAATTATCGTAGTACTTACTGCCCGGGTTACCACTTTGACCGCCAGGATACACACCATACGCTTCTGTTTGTGCAGTTAAGCTTATTATCATGCGCCAGCTTGGCCCATGTTCGGCTTTTGTGGCGTTAATATTTCTATTTCCACCGCCAATGGGTAAATGTAAACGACTAAATGCTGCTAATTTTGCCAGGTGGTTAATCCGGGTAGCTTTGTGTTTTTCCCAATCTAAATTTCCAGTATTTTCTATTTGTTGTAATTCATTAGCTGCTTTTTTAAATGCTGCTGTTACATCATCGGCCAGTGTTTCTTTTTGTGGAGTTGAAATATCATCTATAAATTTATAAGCAGTATCTTTTAAAACTTCTTCTAACAGTGTGCTAAAGAAAGGGCGCATAATTAATTTGGGCGCCTGGGCATATTCATCGGCGTAAACTACTGTATCAAAATTATTCCAAAATATTTCAAATACAGTAGCACCTTGTGTGCCAACATCATTGCGGCAGTTCCAGTTCTTAAATAGTTCAAAATATTTTTTTTCTGTTGCATTTAATTCTGCCTCCTTCATATTAGATACAATAAAAGGTTTGGCCATAGCAGCGCCAATATCAAAATTATCAGTTTGCAATGCCATCATATCCTGCGGCGTAATGCCCGTCATACTATTTAATCTTTTGTTGATGGTGATGCCTCTATACTCAGGATAGTTTCTACCCAGGTAATACGGATAAGTAACATCATCTACTGGTTTTTGATTGGCGCTGCTAACAAATCCTCTTTCGGGATTAAATTGGTAAGGCACTTCATCCTGCGGTATCATGCCCTGCCATAAATAACTACTATCTGTTCCAGGCATTATAAAATCGCCCTGGCCTTTCCATTTGGCAGGCCATTCGCCTTGTGTACGTATGGCAATATCTCCATTTTTGCAGGCAAACACACAGTTTTGACCAGGTGTATGAAAGTAAACAGCTGCTTGTTTATAATCTTCATAATTTTTTGCACGGTTAATAAGATTAAAATATTTCAATTCACTACTGGCATCAAGCGCCTTCCATCTTACAGCATAATATTTATTGTTTGTATTTCTGCCGCCGGAATAAGATTTATCGTACATTACCGGGCACCAGTCCTTACCTAATTGTACATAGGCTACAGAATCTATAAAATTTGTTTTGCCTTTTATTTTTATGGTATCAATCCTGAATCTTGTAGTGTGATAACTTCCATTAAATAAATATTCATTCCTACTGTCGTCTTTAAAATGAATTTCATAGTAATCTCTTACATCTCTTCCGCCATTGGTTACACCAAAAGCGCAACTATCATTAAAGCCAATTACTACACCAGGCGCTCCTGGAAAAGAAACTCCATAAACATTAAATGCCGGTGTTGAAATTTGAACTTCGTACCAAAGCGATGGAAGGTTTAAACCCAGGTGAGGATCGTTACAAAGGATTGGTGATCCGCTTTTTGTTTTAGAACCACTTACAGCCCAATTGTTGCTGCCATTATCCCTGTCTGGTTTTAATGATTCTGCAAAAGCCAAATCATGGTTGTTAAAATAAACCGAATCTGCTTTTACCGGTGGAACAGGAAAAACTTTTTGAGGCGCAAAGACAGTTCCTTTGGGAATTATTGGATCAAGCGAATCTTGTATTAATGGAAAAAGTTTTGCAAAATCATCTGCATTAAAAAAACTTTTAGCATTGGTCATTTCAAAATCTTCATCACGGGCCGATAAATCGTAACTCATATATTTTAAGAACAACATGCTTTTTAAATTACTCCAGGGTTCTGGTTTGTACCCAATAAGTTTATATTCTATTGGTAATGTACTTTCAGTTAAAGAGTTTATCCAGGCATTTACCCCTGCAGTATAGGCATCACATTCAGCTTTTATTACAGGGTCTTTCGCCATTTCCTTTAAAGCAATCTCAGCAGCATATACCATACCCAATCTTCTAAACTCCCTATCGTGCTCTAAGCCTTTCTCTCCAAGAATTTCGCTGGCTCTTCCACCGGCTGCAAATGTTTGTAACTCCATTTGCCAAAGCCGGAATTTTGCATGAAGGTAACCTTGTACAAAATAGGCATCGTTTTCCTGCTCAGCAAAAATGTGTGGCACCAACCTTTCATCAAAATACACTTCAACTTTACCTGCCAGATTAGGAAAATTAATATTTGCAGAAAAATTTGTTGATGCAGCTTCTGCATTTTGCCAAAAGCCATGTTGCGGACTTAAAAAAGCGCCAAATGGCGGGGCTTTAGCACCACCAATGGTAAGTCTAGTGTTTAATGTAATTATTAATGCTACTGAAATAGCGCTTGCGATAATAAAAGAAACAACTCTCATAATTGTTTGTTATTTACTGTAAAATAGCAAAATCTTATCTAATTGTGATAGAACTGTAATAATTATTACTCGGATTAAATGCACAGAAAAAAAATTAAGTATAAATAAATCACTTTAGGCTTATAAAGCCTGGAAAAATACTGTATATGGTACGATGTTTGTTTTAAGTAATTGTAAAACTTTATTAGTTACTTAAACAATTCATACCATGAAAAAAATAATTTTAGGTTTAATAGCACTACTTTTTGTTTCTATACTATTTATTTCCTGTGGTAAAGACGATCCCGGGCCTTCGGGAGTACTTGTTACCAAACCAGATGGCATTTGGTTAGGTACAGCGCAATACGGAACAACACCTGGTGGTACCACTTACGATTTTAAAGTAACGTTTAAAGCTGATAGCAGTTTAACAATTATTGGCGATAATACTACCGGTATAGATAATGCAACCGGCACCTGGAAAATGGTACAAGACAGTGTGCAGGCTACATATAAATATGCCAGTTCCAGTGCTATTTATATGTTTTCGGCAAAATTTGCAACCAATGCAACGGTAATGAATGGCACTATTGGTTTACAACCGGCTGTAAGTGGTGTTGGTTTATTTTCGATTATAAAACAATAAAAAATATTGTTTATAAGCAGCCTGACATTTTTGAACAGGCTGCTTTATTTTTGCCAGATGAATGATATTTCAAAAGATGTAAAAAATATACTTGGACTGCAATTACCATCCGACCCACGCTGGGTTAATTTAGCCGAACTGGAACTGGAAGAAATTTTAACCGACCATGCATATTGCGAACAGAAAGCAGCTACAACCTGTATCTCTCTTATAACAAAAAATCCGGAGAAAGAATTATTAGTTGAAGAACTAAGCCCAATTGTTACCGAAGAATGGGGACATTTTAGGATGGTGATAGCCGAATTAAAAAAAAGAAAATTAAAACTAGGCAAACAACGAAAAGATATTTATGTAAACAGCTTGTTGCAGTTTCAGAAAAAAGATGGAAGCCCCATAGAAAGATTTTTAGACCAGATGCTGATTATGGCATTGATAGAAGCCCGTAGTTGCGAAAGGTTTAAAAGATTAAGCGAAGGGCTTGAAGATGCTTACATGCGTAACTTTTATCGAAAATTTATGGAAAGTGAAGCAGGGCATTATACTTTGTTTATAACACTTGCAGAACATTACCTGAATAAAACAATTGTTCGTAAACGATGGGCAGAATGGCTGAAGTATGAAAGGGAATTGATGAAGGAAATGGAAGTGAGGGGCGACCGGATACATTGATATAACGTATACTGACTTTATTTTTTAGTTGCTATATAAATCTTTTTTGCAGTAATAACTTATCAGTTCTCAAAAAACGTTGCTTCTTCTGTAAAATCAATATAGGGAAATTGTTGTTGCAGTTTTTTAAGCTTTTCGAGGTTTGTGAGCAAGAATTTTTTATGTAAAGCAGATGTAGGGTTAAAAGGTTTGTGATTTTTTGCTGCTACAATCACAGCTATCTCTTTCATTAGTTGTTGCGATGGATTATCTATACAAGCAGCAACAAATTTTTCCCAAACATAGTTGGTAGCAGCATAATTAGGATGTACCAAATCCTCTGCAAAAAAACGGTAATCACGCAAATCATCAATGATAAGTTCATACGCAGGGAAATAAAAACAAGCTGCATTTTTTTCAACCAGTTGATGAACTGCATGAATGAGTGTTGCTTTACTGCGGTTATTTTCTACAAAGCCATCACGCAAGTGCCGTACCGGGCTTATGGTAAATATGATATTAAGTCCCGGGTTAAATGCTAATGCTTTTTCTATACAATTTTGTAATGCCATGTAAACTTCATTTACAGGTAATAACCGTTTTGTAAATTTATCTGTGGGCACTTTATGGCAATTGGCTACCACTCCATTATTGAAAAGCTCGTAAACAAATGCTGAACCCAGCGTAATAAGCAGCCAATCTGCATTTTTTAAAAATTCATACGCTTCCGTTTGCGACTCGTTTATTTTTTTTAAACATCTATCCTTATCAGTATCAGAAAATCGGCTGTGGTGATCCCAACTGTTCCAGCAATCATTTTGGTAAAACAGGTCGGAATGGCCGTATTGCTTCTGTTCGATATACGATACAATGGATTTAGTAATACTTACTGGATTAAATAATATTCCATTTGGATTATCGAGTACTGTAAATTTATGATTGGCCAGTTTAGTTCCAATTTGTTCTGTAAAGCAAGATCCTATCAGTAATAAATTATGCTGATGATTTATTTTTATTTCGAAAGGCTTGGGTGTAAATTCTAAATGAAAATCCATAACACGAATTAAATGAAAATTTCTGATGCCATCTTACTGCAATATTTTAATGCTTCTTTATTTAAATTATTCAGCATGTTCAATTCATCAAAATAAGGTATCATTAGTTCCGAATCCATATTGCCCACCAGTTCATCATTGGCCATTGGACAGCCGCCAATACCTTTTAGTGCCCCATCAAACCTTTTACATCCCGCTTGCAAAGCAGCGTCAATTTTTTCTTTCCAGTTTTCTGGTGTTGAGTGCAGGTGAACGCCTATTTCTGTATTTGGTAATGAATCAACCAAGTATTTTGTTATTTGATAAACCTGTTCTTTTGTGGCTACGCCAACTGTATCGGCCAATGAAATTATTTTTATGTCCATAGCCACAAGTTTATTCACCCAATTAAAAACAATATCTTCATTATAATTATCGCCATAAGGATTTCCAAATCCCATGGAAATATATACTACCAGTTCTTTTTTATTTTTTATACAAAGATTTTGTATCTCCTCTACCCTGCCCAGCGATTCTATAATTGTTGCGTTAGTATTTCTTTTTTGAAATGTTTCTGAAACTGATAAGGGAAAGCCGAGGTAAGAAATTTCGTCAAACACAATAGCATCAGTAGCACCTCTTTCATTAGCAATTATTGCCAATAGTTTCGACGAGCATTCTTGTACCTGTAATTTTTTTATCACTTCCCCAGTATCGGCCATTTGTGGTATTGCTTTTGGCGAAACAAAACTGCCAAAGTCAATCGTATCAAATCCAACTTTTAAAAGTGCATTGATGTATTCAATTTTTTTTTGTGTTGGAATAAAGTGCGGCCATCCCTGCATGGCATCACGTGGGCATTCAATTAATTTAATGTTTTGCTCCATCTTTCTGAATTAGGAATGCAAAGGTAGTTATCAATCATGATTAATGGCTTCCCGCTGTAGCTGTATCTTTTTTCGCAGCCCCTCAAAAAACCTGACTCTGGCTTTTTCCCCTACCAAACTTATTTGTGTAGATTTCCGGATTGCTATCTCAAAAGTGTTTAAAGTATAGTTATTAAAATATTCATCCCTTGTATACATAAAGTTGATGAGGTTATGATTGATATAAGTAACCTTCTTATCCCCAATCTCAGCCAATACGCAATTATCACCAGTCATCAGATCGTTATAGTACATCCTGTAAGTTGCAGCGTCTTTATCAGGTGATTGTCCATGGTTGAATTTAAGACCAAGCTCTGCCTGCTTCTCCAGGTGAATTAACAACCCATCCAGTTTATCATATAGGCACATAATATCTTCTTTCGTTTCAAAAATTTGAGTATCTCTGTAAAACGAAATATGCCTTAAGATACTGTTGATGGTATCGAGACTCCATATTTCGGTAGAAGGAATGCGGTTAAAGCTTGACTGGACCTTTATCCCCAATTTGATATGTTCTTCATGCAAATCTTTAACCGAGAATTTCATATCCTTCATATCCTCATAATGCAACAAACTTTTTTTGTAATAAAAAAAGGTAAAGGCTGCAAGTTCCGGCACCTGGAAATAAGCAAAAGTAGGAATGTCGTTTGGAAGAAAGTAAATGTGTTTATGATCAAAGCCCCGCATGAATTCAAATTGCTGCAGCATTATGTTCAGGTATTCCACAACAAAATCGCCGGAAGTATAGCCCAGTTTACCGGCAAAAATGAACCCATTGTTATGGAGGTGGAGGAACTGGTCAAGAGATACTTTATAGGTTATGCCCAATTTCTGTATATCTTCAAAGCTTATGGGTTTCTCTCCCCGAATCCGTCGGTATGCACTATCTGTACTGATTTCAAGTACTTTGGCAATCTCATCTGCAAGAGATATATTCGGAGGTAACAATGCTTTTATCTGCTGAAAAAACAATACCTGTGAATTATTCATTTCCATATATGATCTGGTTTATGGGAACTGAAAAGGTTAAGTAAGCAAAGCCCTCCGTTCATGTATCTCATTACGGAGCTGATTGAAGAACTTTTTCCTATTCCTTTCATCACTGGAGCTGATGAGTGTTGATTTCTGCATCAGATTATTCAGGTTAGTAAAGATAGCAGTAGTAAAAGTCTTATCCCTTGTACCAATAAAATGCATGAAACTGTGGTTAAGAAAAGCAACTTTCATATCACCCAACTCTGCCAATAAGCTATTATCACCCAGTATCAACTCATTGTTGAACAGCCGGTAAACAGGTGAAGCCTGGTTGGGTTTCTCACCTATCTTGAATTTTAATCCTACTTCAGCTATTTTTTCAATATGATTCACCAGTTCTTCCACTTTATCAAATAAAATAAAGGCCTGTTCTTTGGATACTAGACCACCTGCTTCATGATAATATTCTATTTGTTGAATAGTGGTATTAATACCTTCTGTATTCCATATCTCGGTGGTAGGAATGGTATTGTAAACATTCACAATCTTTTGTCCTATAGCATTGTGTTCTTCAAATCCGGGATAATCAAAAGCGAACTTTATTCCTTTATCAACCTTGTAGCCCGAAAAACATCTCATCCATACAAAGCATTTGAAAGCTGCCAGTTCGGGTATCTCAAAATGAACGTTAAAAGGCAGGTCTTTTAAAAGAAAATAAATATGTTTTTTTTCAAAACTGCTGATGATGCTGTATTGTTTCAGTACTTCCTGGAGCCAGTTCTCAAAAACAAAATTTACCTCATTACCTAATTTTCCCGAAAAAATAAATGCATCGCTTTGAAGGTTCAAAAGCTGGTCTAATGAAATTTTATACTGAACACAAAGTTTCTTTAATTCCTCAAAACTAATGGGTTTATCGCCCCTTATACGCCGATAGGCACTGTCGTTGCTGATGTTTAACAGTTCTGCAATTTCATCTACAAAAGAAATATGCTCAGGAAGTATGGTTTTAATATGCTGAAAAAACAGCAATTGCGAATTGTTTGATTCCATGCAAATAATTTTGGTAAAAACTGCAAATCCTCCCCTAATTTATTGCATTCCTTGCCAATCTGCAATAGTCTGTTGCATTAATTGTAAAAAAAACGATGCTCATACTGTTTAGTGGTAACAAAACGCAGCTATTACTGATTTAGAAAACAGGCATGTATTTGTCAATTAGGAAGCGACTTATCGCCGGATTATTTTTGGATTGTAAAAAAAAAATTCATTAACTAAAATAAAAAGATCATGAAAAAATTAATTTTAATTATGGGGTTGCTACTCTATTTTCAGATAGAGACAATGGCCCAGCAGGATAGCCAATTTGCGGGAACTAATGTTTACAATACAGTAACATTTACTTCACCCATTAATACTGACCCTGCTAAAAAAGATTATGAGTATTACATACGAAAAAAGAAAAACAATCATATTGCTGGCCTGGTTACACTTGGCACCGGTTTATTGTTATCAGGTATTGGGCTGATAACTGCAACAAACAATACCAGTATAGATAGTGATGCAACAGCACCTGTATTTTTTATTGCAGGTGCTGTTTCAGGTATTGCTAGTATCCCACTCATGATTATAGCGCATGTTTACGGCCATCGGGCCAAACTGGAACTCAGTAAGCAGAAAACCGGGTTTGGTGTGCCTCCCAATGTGAGTAAGGATATAACAGGCTTTACCTTGACCTTACCCATAGGAAAGTAATTCATCGTTCACCAGTAAAAAAACATGTTACAGAAGCTGTAATTGGAATATGGTACGCTGTTATTATTGTTGCAGGTTGGGGTATTATTGATGCAAATGAAGTAAGTAGTTATTTTTCACTTGGCTCTAATAAACGTTGAGCAATTAAATATAAAACAATGATCTCTTTTCTAATTTATATTTTATTAAAAAAACGCAGAAACCAAATTTGGGCTGAAACCAAATTACATGCAAGTAAATTTATAAATACCCGTCTGCAATTTATTATCATTAGCCTGCTAATAATATTCCTTATTCTGGTACCTGTTTTATCAAAATCGCAAAACTGCCTGTTGAATTATAAAATAGTACAGGGCGGAGATAATATAGGTTGGTTGAGACTTGAAAAAAACATTTCAGGAAGCAGAACGTATCTCAAATTGGTTTCTGAACTAAAAACCCGTTTTATTATACTCATTGCTGTTTCATCACAAGAAACCTCAATGTTCGAAAATGGGCTATTGCTTCATTCATCGCAATACAGGAAAACAAATGGTTCGGTAAAAGTGAACAAACAAACCAGCCGCATTGCAGATAAATATGTTGTAACTAATAATGGAGAAAAACAATACCTCTCAATCCCTGATGTAAGTACAAATTTACTGAGCTTGTATTTTAAAGAACCTGCTGATATAAATACGATTTACTGTGATAAATATGAATCCTTTACCAAAATAGCCAGAACTGATGATGGTGGATATAAAGTTGTATTCCCTGACGGCAACAGCAATACTTACTATTATAACAAAGGTATTTGTACAAAAGTGAAAATCAGCCATTCATTTTACACAGCCGAAATAATTAAAACATTTTAAACTGAATGTTATGCAAACACCTCCCATTTTAATATACTTTTTTTGCTACGCTGTGGTTTTTATACTTAGCCTGATTAGCAAAAAAGAAAGTAGCCAGCGATTAATTAAAGACGACGGTAGTATATCGGATAACCCCGGAAATATTATTGGTCTCCATATCATTGGCATCCTTTGGCTGGGTTTGGTTCCTGTATTTGTATTAAAACTGCAGGTATTAAAAAGCTTTACTGGCAACGGTTTTCCCAATAATTCGTTTTTGATCATTTTCCTGGTGCTGTTAATACTTGTAGCTGCACTCGCAATTAAGGCTGGCAAAAATAATCATCAGCAATTTGCCAATTCAAATCATACTGATTATCACCTGCCGGTTTCCTTTATTACCTCTTATTTTATCATTCGTACAGTTTTTCTTTTTACCTACGAACTATTTTTCAGAGGTTATTTACTTTTAGACAGTATTAATGCCATAGGAACTCCGTTAGCAGTAACTTTAAATGTTGTGTTATATGTACTGCTGCACCTGTTCAACAGTAAAAAAGAAATACTGGCTTGCATACCATTTGGCCTGTTGGCCTGTTGGCTTTGTATTTTATTTAATGCAGTATGGCCAGCTGTGATACTTCATATCAGCTTTTCATTGCTGTACGAGATCAGCAACTACCAATCCCATTTCACAAATTCAAAAACTCTACAGATATGAAAATATTTATCACCGGTGCCACCGGGTATATCGGCCATCAATTAGCCCTTAAACTTGCAAACCAGGGTAATGTTGTACACATTATTGTACGGGACCAATCATCACCCAACATTCCTGTTCATAATAACATCATTGTTTTTCCGGGAGATATTACCTACCTATCATCAATAAAAAAAGCGATGGCCGGCTGTGAACAGGTTTATCATACCGCAGCCATTGTAAAACTATTTTCAAAAGATCCCTCTCTCTTTTACAAAGTAAATGTAGATGGTACCAGGAACCTGTTAGGTGCAGCGGTTGATGCAGGAGTTAAAAAATTTGTTTACACCAGTACATGTGGTGTGCTGGGAGCATCAGTAAAAATGCCAAAATCCGAAAAAGACCCACGAACAGAAAGTTTTGACAACGAGTACGAGTTTACAAAATTCCTTGCCGAGAACCTGGTAAAGGATTACGTACATAAAGGGTTGTTTACAGTTATCGTATCACCCTCAAAAGTTTATGGCCCGGGTATAGAAACACATCCTGTTTCAGTGAATTGGGCTATCAACAATTTCATAAAAGGTAAACTAACTATTATACCAAAACCTTCCAATATCCTCAGCAACTATTGTTTTATAGATGATATTGTTAACGGGCATATACTGGCCATGCAACATGGACTGGGCGGCGACAAATACATTTTGGGAGGTGAAAACCTGTCTTATGAAGACTTCTTTCATCAACTGCGGCTTTTATCCGGATCAAAAGCCAGGATAATTCCGGCACCCAGGTTTATTGTACACATTTGGGCACTTGCACAATGGTGCAAATATTTAATTACAAAAGAAGAGCCTTTTGTTACAATAAAAGGCATACATCATATTTTCATTAACAAGATTTACAGTAATGAAAAAGCCAAACAGAAATTAGGCTACCGCCCTACCCCTTTACAGGAAGCCCTAAAACAAACCATTCAATTCTTAAAACAAAAAAACTATGCTTGATAACCTATATACTTTAATAACCGGTGCCAGTGAAGGATTTGGTAAATCTTTGGCTCTTGAATGTGCTTCCCGTAAAATGAACCTGATACTGGTGGCACTGCCCGGGCCTGAACTGTATTACCTGGCAGATTTTATTAAACGCAATTACCTGGTAGATGCCATTGCTATTGAAAAAGATCTCACCTGCGAAGAAAACTGCATAGCGGTATACCAGTTTGTGCAGAGCATGAACCTTCGGGTGAATATGCTCATTAACAACGCCGGGTTAGGCGGTACCATGCTCTTCAGTGAAGGAAGTATTTCCTTTTATCAGAAACAGATCAAGCTGAATATTGTAGCTACAACTTTATTCACTCATCTTTTTCTGGATATGCTGAAAAGCAATGGCCCATCCCATATTCTCAATGTTGGCAGCCTGAGTTCTTATTTCTACCTGAATAAAAAACAGGTTTATGGCGCAACTAAATCATTCATTTACTCTTTTTCCAAAAGTTTAAGAAGGGAACTTAAAAACGATGGCATCAGTGTGAGTGTAATTTGTCCTGGCAGTATGAATACCAATATATCTGTTACCTGTTTACTTAAAACATCAAGCCGGATATCCCGGCTTTCAATCATGAATCCGGAAGAGGTTGCCCCTATTGCCATCAGTGGATTATTAAAAAGCAGAGAAGTTATTATTCCGGGCCGCTTGAATAAACTATTTTTATTCATCAATAAACTATTGCCGGATTTTATAAAGACAATGATACTGAGTAACCAGATGAAAAATATAAGATCTGTAACAGCCATTGAAACAAATCAAAAATCAATACTATTGACTGAAAAACAAAAATCACTTATTGCCTCATAAAAAAAATGAAACATGATAATGAATCATCAACATCTTAACCATTGGTACAATATGCTGATTTTTGTTGCTGTTTTTATTTTGAACATACAGCAATCAGCCGCACAACCCTACCTTGATATTGTAAACATTAAATACAGCAACAGTCCAAACGCAGGGTTTATTAATCATAACAAAAACGAAATAAATATTCAGTATTTGGGAGTAAACACTAATCTTCCTATTCAGTTTAAAAATAAAAAGGATGCAATAATTATCAGCCCGTTTTTTGAAAACTGGATGGCAAAAGTAAATTCTTTAAACCAGGAACGATATTACAGTATTGGTTTACCTGTTACCCTTTCCAAATCTCTAAAAAATACCAGTTGGAGTTTTTTGCTTACAGGCATCTTCAGGATGAATGACAGCAAAATTGATGAGCACGGAAAAATGCAGGTAGGTGGCGCATTCATCCTAAACTATAAAAGAAATGAAAACCTTACCTGGAAACTGGGGATCTACGTAAATAATGAGTTTTTTAATGTTTTTGTTATGCCGCTGGCCGGTATCGACTGGAAAATTGATGATCGCAATATACTGTTCGGTGTTTTACCCGGCAATCTCACATATGAACACAGGATCAATGATCATATGTATTATGGGGCATGTTTCAGGGCCATCACAAATTCCTATTACACATCTCCCGGCTACTGGCGTATTGATGAAAATCAACTTGGCCTGTATCTTGATGCTTATTTATCAAAATCAATTGTACTGAATATGGAGGTAGGGCATTCCCTTTTCCGTAAGGTTAGAACCGGTGTTAAGGATGTATTTATAAGCGATGCCGGTGTAAATGATAATTTCTATTTCAGAATATCACTGGCTTACAGAGTTCGTTTTAAAAAGTAAATTTTAAAAACCGATTAAATTTAAAGATTATGAAAAAGATTGCAACAGCCAACAATCCAATTATCTGAATGCCGAAAAAGGCAAAACAGGTGTGCTTTTTTTAAGGGCTTTGTTATTTACACGTTGATGCATTGGTTCCTGCACAGAAAATTCTTTGCCAGCCTATTTCCCAAAATACATCAATTTCATATTCATCAACATTGTAAACACCCGGATATATGTTTTGGGTTAACAGTAACCAAGTGGGAACATTTATTTAATATCATACCCATCAGCAAAAAGAAATTAGGGAGCGGATAAAACCTTTTATTACAATAAATAAAAATTACAGGATTTGTTTTATAAAAACTTACCGTAAATACACATCAATTTCTTTGCTTCATCACTTCATATAAAATAATCCCTGTAGCCACCGATACATTCAATGAATCGAAATCACCTGTCATAGGTATTTGAAACTTTTCATCACAAATCTTCAAAAGAGCAGGATAGATCCCTTTCTCTTCCCCTCCCATTACAATGGCGCAAGGCTCTTTCATATCCAGTTCATAAACTTTTTTAGTTGCCTTCATTTCACTGGCAAAAACCTTAATGCCGTTCAGGTGAAGGTCATCAACTGTTTTCATTAAACTGTTTACCCGGCATACAGCAATCTTTTCCAAAGCTCCGGCAGAAGTTAATACGGCATCTTCATTTAAGGCACCTACTCCTTTATCAGGAATGATGATGGCATGAACGCCAAAACACCAGGCACTACGGGCTATACCGCCAATATTTCTGATGTCGGTAATACCATCAAGAATTAAAAATAAAGGCACTTCGCCCTTATCAACTACAAATGAAATTACATCCTGCAGATCCTGGTACTGCACTTTGGCAATCAAAGCCACACAACCTTCGTGATTACTTACATTAAAGTTATTCAATTTTTCAACCGGCACTTTATTGATGGGTGTTTGCGTTTTTTCGGCAAGTAGTTTTATGTCTTCAATTGTTTCGCCGTGAACGGTTGCCTGCAGGTAAATACGCTCTAACTGTTTTCCCGTTTGCATGGCTTCTAATACAGCTTTACGGCCAATAACCAAACTGCTTTTTTTGGGGCGATGATGTTGTTGTCGGAAATTTTTCACTTTGCAAATTTATGTTTTATTGTAGTGTGAACAGGGATTTGTAATAAAAACAGAACATGACATTATTAAAAAACCCTCTCTTATGGAGAGGGTTTATATACGTTTGTTGATTTTATTTTAATCCAAAAGTTTTCTTCACTTCTTTTACTGCATCTAACTTTTCCCAGGTAAATAATTCTACTTTCTTTTTTATAGACTTACCATCGGGAGAGGTAAAAGTTTTTTCCACAACCTCATTTTTACGCCCCATGTGCCCGTAAGCTGCGGTTTCGCTATACATTGGGTTACGAAGTTTTAAACGTTGTTCAATAAAGTAAGGACGCATATCAAAACAAGGCATCTTCATAATCTTATCTGCAATTTCACCATCGGTTAAAGGTACTTTGGCGGTGCCATACGTTACCACGTTAATACTGGTTGGCTGTGCTACACCAATAGCATAAGAAACCTGTACTAAAACTTCATCGCATAAACCGGCAGCCACTAAATTTTTAGCGATATGACGTGTTGCATAAGCAGCGCTTCTATCTACTTTACTGGGGTCTTTACCACTAAATGCGCCACCGCCATGTGCACCTTTGCCTCCATACGTATCAACAATAATTTTACGACCGGTTAAACCTGTATCGCCATGTGGGCCGCCAATTACAAACTTACCGGTTGGGTTTATGTGATATTTTATTTTATTATTGAAAAGATGGTTATACTTTGGATATTTTGCTTTTACCCTTGGTATTACAATGTTGATGATGTCTTTTTTTATTTTAGCAAGCATTTTTTCATCGTTTGCAAAATCATCATGTTGAGTTGATATAACAATGGCTTCTATTCTTACCGGTTTGTTATTATCGTCATACTCTAAAGTAACCTGGCTTTTTGCATCGGGACGTAAATACTTAATTTGTTTGTTCTCTCTTCTTACAGCCGCCATTTCAATCAAAATATAATGTGCCAGGTCTAATGCCAGCGGCATATAATTTTCTGTTTCGTTAGTTGCATATCCAAACATCATTCCCTGATCGCCGGCGCCTTGTTCTTCTTTCTTTTTACGTACAACACCCTGGTTAATATCGCCCGATTGCTCATGTATGGCTGATAAAATACCACATGAATTTGCTTCAAACATGTATTCACTTTTAGTGTATCCAATTTTTCGAATTACTCCACGGGCAATTTCCTGTACATCAAGATAGGCCTTGCTTTTTACCTCTCCTGCCAATACAACCTGGCCGGTGGTAACTAAAGTTTCGCAGGCTACTTTGCTGGTTGGGTCAAAAGCTAAAAAGTTATCAATTAACGCATCGCTGATCTGGTCTGCAACCTTATCTGGATGTCCCTCACTTACCGACTCTGATGTAAATAAATATGGCATGTTATTTTTTTTTAAGATTGCAAAGATAAGGTTGTATGCGGTAAAGAACAAAGCCCCCAAAAATTTTCGGGGGCTTTAATTATTTGTGAAACCATTTGTTTAAAGGTTTGAGTAAATTATCCTTAAATACATTTTATAATTGGCATTACTACCACTCCCAATTTTTACCCTCCCTGCTGCAAGCTTATTACCGTACTGTAATTTTGTGGCAGGGTATGTAGCATTACCTAATTGCGGATAATATACTTCATAAGGTGCATATAGCCTCATTGGGTAATTAGGATAATGCTTTGTTACAATTTGCTGTACATATCTGCTTATATTAAAATTGTAGTACTTATTAGCATTACCAAATTTATCAATGCCTGCTCTCCTGAAACCTCCAAATGTTAGGTAATCAATGGTGGAAGGAAGGTATCCGTAACCCAATTGCGTATCGGGGTCATAAGGCAATCCTGAATTTAAATCGTAATATATCGGTTTCCAATTTTCTGTTAAAGTGGTATCTCTTAAGTCAAGATATAAAAAAGATGGAACAGATAGTGCTTCATCAAGGCTGGGGATGTTTGGAATTTGTTGAATAACAAGTTCTGCTCTATGAATGATACGATTACTTAAACCTGATAAACCAGGAATACTTAAATTAACATACGAACCCGGAGTTGTTTGTAAATACAACTCATCTGCGGTCGGAAAACTCATGGATGCACCTGAACGGTCTCGTACTATTTTATTGGCAATTGAAGACTGGGCAGGCTGTTTTGCTGATGGTGGCAAGCCGTATGTTCCTAAATGTAAAGCCTGGTATGTAGTATCAACTATACCTTTATTTCTTTTTCTAAAATGTACTTCCAATTTGGTTGAGGTATCTGCCAGGTTTACATACATAAGACTATTAGCTGTTGCACTAACTGGAATAACTGCTAGCCCATGGTAAAAATTACGGAATAATGAATCATTATAAAAAGCATTATTGGAAGGGTTGTTCACTAAACTATCCCTGTTAAATAAAGTGTTTGCCCAACTCATTGGTAATTTTATCCTGATTAGATTAATTGAGTAATCTCTTCCATTGCTGTATTTTACTGTGTCGGCAAGTCTTCGTATATCTACACTGGCTGTTGCCAATAAACTACCGGTTGTTGGTGCATAATTTATATCCCGAACTTTATATATTGAATCCCGAAAAGTATAATCATTAACCTCACGAACTTCTAATTGTATTGGCAATGAACTATCTCCCCAAAAGCTTTTATATTTTAAACATAATACTATAGAATCCAAACCAACATCAGAGCTGCCACTGATGGTATCTTTTGCATTACCAAAGTAATATGGATAAAAATCGGGTTTTAATTGAAAATATATGCTGGCATTGGTTTTGCCAAAAAGTGGGTCGTTATTAATTGATCCTAATACAAAATCATTTGAAAGTTCTACCGTGGTGGTATCATTAAATAATCCTTGTGTAGTTGCAATATGTAGTGTATCGGCAAATGTATGTACATTATCAACTGTAGGTAATTGATCGCCGCCAATGTCTGAAGTATCGAGTTTTGTACAGTTCCAGCTTAATAATGAAAATAATACTACCGCAGTTACAGCGAAAGGTATAAATTGTTTTTGCACAGTTATAATTTTATGGAATATCTTTTGGTTAAACTACTTTGCAAGGTCGGCATACAATTGCAAATAGTCTGTTAAATCACTTTCAGCATTGTATTTTAATATTTTCTTACCTTTTACTTTAGCAAAAAGTTCGATAAGCTTCTTATCAACTTTTTCTGCACCAAAAGTTATTGCATCAGCATAAGTGGCTCCTCCCTTAAACATAGCCAGGTTATTGTTTTCTTTAAAAGATTCTAACTCTTTTTTAGTAACATGATCGTTTATTGAAGCCATCTTTAAAAAATCGGTTCCCAGTTTATCTTTAAAAGTTTGCTGACCGATTGTATATATAATCTTACTGTTACTAAATACAGGTTCCTTTTTATAGGCATTTTTTATAAACATAGGAATCAGGCCTGTCATCCAACCACTGCAATGAATAATGTCTGGTGGCCATCCAAATTTTTTAACTGTTTCCAGGGCGCCTTTGCAAAACAATACCGTTCTTAAACCATTATCGTCAAACCAGGTATCTTTTTCATCTGTAAACACCGATTTTCTTTTAAAATAATCTTCGTTATCTAAAAAATAAACTTGCAGCCTTGCATTGGGCAGCGAAGCTACTTTTATCACCAGTGGATAATCATCATTATCAATTGTTACATTAATTCCCGATAACCGTACAACTTCGTGCAACCGGTGCCTTCTTTCATTTATTGTCCCAAACCTTGGCATAATACAACGTATTTCCATGCCGCTGTCATTTGCTTTTACAGCCAGCTTATTTACTATTTCAGCAAAATCGGTAAGCTCCAAATAAGGAGACATCTCATTTGCAATAAATAAAATTCTTTTCTTTGTACTCATTTACACGTAGTTTATTGCTCAATATGTTATAAACGGGAGTGCAAAACTACGATAATTATTCGGGAAATACAGAAACTACACAGTATATATCACACATTTGCTTAAACCATGAGATTATTTAAAAGCGCTTCCGACATCAATCAATTCCTTCTTAAAAAGAAATACAATAGGGTTTCAATTGGCTTTATACCTACCATGGGCGCTCTTCACCAGGGGCATATTTCACTTTTAGAAACAGCCAAAAAAAATTGCGATATAACTGTTTGTAGCATCTTTGTAAATCCTACCCAGTTTAATGATAAGAACGATTTTGACAAGTATCCCATAACAATTGAAAGTGATGTAGATAAATTAGAGAAAGCAGGTTGTGATATTTTATTCCTGCCTTCGGCATCAGAAATATATCCCGAATTTGATTTGGTTAATGATACATATAACCTTGGATACTTAGAGACTGTGCTGGAAGGTAAATACCGGCCTGGGCATTTTCAAGGTGTGTGCCAGGTGGTTTACAGGTTATTAAAAATAATACCGGCAAACTTTTTATTCCTGGGCCAAAAAGATTTTCAGCAATGTATGGTTATAAAAAAAATGCTGGAGTTAACTAAAATTGATACCATAATAAATATATGCCCTACCCTGCGGGAAAAAGATGGATTGGCATTAAGTAGCAGAAATGTGCGGTTAACAAGCGACGAAAGAAAAAATGCCATTGAAATTTTTAAAGCACTATCCTATATTAAAAATAACATTGCACCCGGCAATTTATCAGATTTGAAGAAAAAAACATTTAACCGTTTGATTGAAAAAGGATTTAAACCCGATTATGTTGAAATTGCATCTGCTGATAGCCTTACAATCATTAATGATTGGGATGGCAAAACAAAACTTGTTGCCCTTATTGCTGCATTTACAGGTTCTGTCAGGCTTATCGACAATATGCTTTTACAATAATTTAAAAACTAAAATCAATTAGTTCACTTTCACTTCGTATTTTGTAACCATTATGCACAAACGGTTATTCACCATATTGCAATACATTGTATTTTTAGGTGCAGGTATATTCCTGGTATGGTGGAGTGTTCATAAATTAAGCGACAAAGATTATTTAGAATTCATCAGGTCTTTAAAATCGGCAAACTATTACCTGCTGATTCCAGTTTTTATTATTTTAACAGTAAGTCATTTAAGCAGGGCTATCAGGTGGCAGATATTAATGGGTTCAATGGGGTATTCGCCCAAATTGAGTAATACTTTTAGCGCTGTAATGATTGGTTACCTGGCCAATTTTGCCTTCCCCAGGCTTGGAGAAGTTTTAAAATGTACCATATTAAGCAAATACGAAAAAGTACCTCCCGATAAATTGGTTGGAACCATATTGGTAGAAAGGGCTGTTGATATGCTTTCTCTTTTAATAGTTGTAATCATTGCACTATTAACACAGGCAAAAGTTGTTGGTGGGTACGCCAAAGAAGTTTTTTTAAAATATTTTTTTTCGCAAAATACACAATCGTTTGTCATTAATATTTCAATATTTTTTTTGTGTTTAATTGCGTTATTTTTTTTAATGCGATTTCTTTTTAAAAAGTTCAGGCATATAAAATTTGTACAAAAAATTAAAGGCATATTTAAAGGCATACTTATAGGTTTATTGAGTGTAAAAACGATGAAAAATAAATGGTTGTTCATCTTTCATAGCGTTTTAATCTGGAGTTGTTACCTGGGCGGAACTTATTTAGGCTTTTTTGCAATTAGCGAAACTTCGAGCCTGCCCGTAATGTCGGCATTTCCGGTTTTGGTTTTTGGAACAGTAGCAACCATTATAACTCCGGGAGGCATTGGCTTATACCCTGTTTTTGTTATGGAAGCTATGCAACTTTACAACATACCTGCAAGCTTTGGAACGGCCAATGGCTGGCTGCAATGGTCGGCACAGTTTTTACTGATATTGATTATTGGATTTATCTGTTTGCTAATTTTACCGTATCTAAATAAATCAAAAGATGAAATCAGTAAGCAACATTCCTCAAAAAATATTTAACCTGCAAGACCTGCAACATCAACTAAAAAGATGGCGCCTGCTAAATAAAAAAATTGTATTCACTAATGGAGTTTTTGATATTTTACACCAGGGTCATATTGCTTCACTGAGTGAAGCTGCCTCATTTGGACATGTACTTATTGTAGCCATAAATACAGATGATTCAGTGAAGAGGCTAAAAGGAAACAACAGGCCAGTAAATAATGAAAATTCAAGAGCATTATTACTTGCCTCATTACTAATGACAGATGCTATTATTCTCTTCAATGAAGATACTCCCTTGAATTTGATTACTGATATATTACCCGACGTACTGGTAAAAGGAGGTGATTATACAATTGATGAAATAGTTGGCGCCAAAGAAGTTTTGACCAATGGCGGCGAGGTAAAAATTGTGCCCATTTTGGAAGGGTTTTCTACAACTGGTATTATTGAAAAAATGAAAAACACCAAATAGTTTTTATTTCATACAAACTTAATATTGCAAGTTGTGTTACAATATCAGTTAAGCTTAGCTTCGCAAAAGGTAGTTTTTAAATAAATTTATTTTGCATAAACGAAAAATAATATTCAGGGATATAAGCTGGCTTTCTTTTAACAACAGGGTTTTACAGGAAGCTGCTGATGATACAGTGCCACTACGGGAGCGTATTCGTTTTTTGGGTATTTTTTCAAATAACCTGGATGAATTTTTTAGGGTAAGGGTAGCAACCTTAAAACGTATGCTTGAATTTGGAAAAAAAATAAAAATGCACCTGGAACTTTCGCCCGACGCCATTTTAAAAGAGATACAGGAAATAGTAGCCGAGCAAAATAATGAATTTGAACGTATTTGGAATGAGATTTTACGAGAGCTAAAAAAAGAAAAGATATTTTTATTAAACGACAAACAACTTACTAAACAACAACAGGCATTTGTGCTTGAGTATTTTAATGAAGAAGTACGCAGCGATATCATTCCGCTTATGATAGAAAGTATCCATAACTTTCCGGTACTTAACGATAAATCTATTTACCTCGCTTGCAGCCTTTCAAAAAAAGATAAATCCATTCCACAGAAGTTTGCATTGGTTTCGGTTCCTTCCAGGCGTTTGTCAAGGTTTATCATACTGCCATCAAAAAACAATACAGATAAACATATCATTTTACTGGAAGATATCATTCGTTTTTGCTTACCCCATATTTTTTCATTTTTTGGGTACGATACTTTTACATCGCACATTATTAAAGTAACCCGTGATGCAGAAATAGATATTGACAATGATGTATCAACTTCACTTATTCAAAAAATTAAAAAAGGATTAAAAAGCCGAAAATCGGGTAAACCTGTTAGGTTTTCTTTTGATAAAGACATTGACCCTGCCCTACTTACTTACCTGGTAAAACGGATGGGCTTGCAGCATAAAGACAACATAATACCCGGAGGGCGAATTCACAATTTTAAAGACTTTATTGGTTTTCCCGAATCTGTTTTTATTAAAAAAAATCTTCGCAAAAAACCCTTTTTACATCCGGCTTTAAAAGATACAACCAGTGTTACAAAGATTATTTTAAAAAAAGATGTACTGCTCAATTTTCCATATCATTCTTTCAGTAGTGTTATTGATATGCTTAGGGAAGCAGCCATAGACCCCAATGTGGTGAGCATAAAACTTACCTGTTACCGACTGGCAAACCGCAGTAAAATTATAAATGCTTTAACCAATGCCGTTAGAAATGGCAAATTAGTAACCGTAATGCTTGAGCTGCGTGCAAGATTTGATGAAGAAGCAAACCTCGACTGGAAGGAAGAGTTGGAAGAAGCCGGTGTAAAAGTGCTGCTGGGCGTACCTAATATGAAAGTACATGCAAAAATATGCCTTATAAAAAAAAGGATAAAGAACCATACCATACACTATGGATTTGTAAGTACAGGCAACTTAAACGAACAAACAGCAAAGATTTATGGCGATACATGCCTACTTACAAGCGACCGAAATATTATGGCCGATGTAAACAGGATATTCCATTTTCTGGAACAACCAAAAACCAGGATGCATTTCTTAAGCAACTGTAAAAAATTATTGGTAAGTCCTACTGGTATGCGTAAACAATTAATGCTATTGATAAATAAAGAAATTAAAGCTGCCCGTTCAAAAAAACCTGCAGGCATTACTTTAAAACTAAACTCACTAAGCGATGAACAACTGATTGATAAATTATACGAAGCAGCAAAAGTAGGTGTAGAATTAAAATTAGTGGTGAGAGGAATCTTTTGTTTGCCAACACAAAATAAGAAATTTAAACATCCAATACAGGCAATAAGTATTGTTGATGAATACCTGGAACATTCAAGGATTATGATATTTCATAACGACGGAAAAGAGAAAGTTTTCATATCATCTGCTGATTGGATGGTACGTAATATTAACCACCGTATTGAAGTAGCATGCCCTATTCTCGAAAAGAATATTCAACAGGAAATAAAAGACATTTTACAAATTCAACTAAAGGATAACATTAAGGCCCGTATATTGGATAACGATTTAAGCAACCAATATGTAAATCCCCGAAACACAAAAAAAATACGCAGCCAGGTAGAAACGTATAACTATCTTTATCGTAAATGAAATTTATAAGTTATGGGTTTATGTTAATCAGTACTTTCGAGTAAATAAACTATAGCAAACATGTAAAATTTTAAAACTTTTGAAACTAGCTGCCATTGATATAGGAAGTAATGCTGCCCGGTTATTAATAACAGAAGTAATTACAAATGAAAACAAACCCCCTACATTTAATAAACTAAATCTTTTTCGGATTCCCTTACGGTTAGGCTTTGATGTATTTGAAACAGGTTCCATTACAAAACAAAAAACCGGAATGCTTTTACAAACCATGAAGGCATTTAAACACCTGATGAATGCATACGAAGTAAAAAACAATATTGCTTGTGCTACCAGCGCTATGAGAGATGCAAAAAATACCGATGATATCATACGTAAAGTAAAATTGGAAACTGATATTCAAATACAAGTGATTACCGGAGATATGGAAGCAGAACTTATTTTTGAAAACCATATAGCCGAAACTCTGGATAAAGACCATAGTTATATGTATATTGATGTTGGCGGAGGAAGTACGGAACTTTCTTTTTTCAGCAATGGAAATTTAGTATTCAGAGAGTCTTTTAATATTGGCACTATTCGTTTACTACAAGGCGTGGTACTTGATAAAACCTGGGAAGTGATGAGAGAGATAATAAAGACTGTTACCAAAGATCAAAAAGAAGTAGTTGCTATTGGCAGTGGCGGTAATATTAATAAAGTGTTTACCATGAGCAAGACCAAAGAAGGTAAGTCTATTTCAATTGAATTGATTAAGGATTATTACAAAGAACTAAATAGTGTGTCGTTGACCGACAGGATAAAACTATATAATTTAAAGGCCGACCGGGCCGATGTGATTGTACCTGCCCTTTTAATTTATAATAATGCAATGCGCTGGGCAGGCGCCAAAGAAATTTATGTACCTAAAATAGGCCTGGCCGATGGTTTGATACAACATTTATGGAATACCATAAAAAACAAATGAAGCTATAAAGTTGAATGGGCTTATTATCTTCTAAAATAATAAACTATTATAGAATTATAAGTGGGCAAAAAAATATTGATGTAGGTTGTTATAAATTCAAAAAATATCAATGTGCAAAATCAATCTCAAAATTCCCTTTTATTCTTTCTATGGAAGGATTAAAATACCCAAATTTTAATTTGGGAAATTCTTCCCTTATGAGTTCCATCATTTGTTTTATACCCATACATTCCCCGGTATCTGAAACACCAATTTTACTTAAATACCAATCGGGGTCGATATTAAAATTGCGCCATTGTATCATACAAAGATCCGTTTCTTTAATGAGTTTTCTTAAAGCTTCATACTCTTCAATACTATCCGTCATGCCCGGAAAAACAAAATAGTTGATGCTTGTCCATCCACCAAAACTCCGCATCACTTTTAAACTCTCCAATAAATCTTCAAACTCATAATTATTAGGCAGGTAGTACGATGTATAAATTTTTTTACGGGCAGCGTTGGTACTTACCCGGATGCTGTTTAACCCAACTTCGCACAAAGCTTTTACAGCCTTTGGCATACTACCATTGCTGTTTATATTGATACTGCCTTTTTGCGTATGTTTTCTTATTTCAATGATAGATTCCCGAATGGTTTCCCACATAAGTAATGGCTCACCTTCGCAGCCCTGGCCAAAACTAATTATAGGAAAAGGCGCTGTCTCCAGGTGCGGCACCGTGAATTCAACAATTTCTTCGGCAGTGGGTTTAAAAGTTAACCTGTCTTGCGTGCTAAAAATTGTTTCTTCTTGTGGTTGAAAAGAGATACACCCAATACAATTTGCATTACAAGCAGGCGAAACAGGTACCGGGCATTCCCATCTGCCAATTGCCAAATTTCTTGCTGCAGGGCAGGTATATGTCATACAGCAATTTTCCATCAGGTGTTTTACAAGGCGATTGTGCGGATAAGCCTGTAGTAAATTTTCAGTACCGTTTTCAATCAACTTTTCATCGTAACCTTCTGCTTCCTGCCTGATATCATTTTCAATTCTAACCGCAGGTACATATATTTTTTCATTAAGCCAGCCTGCCGTTGTATAACAAAATAATGGAAGTGTAGGAGCATTTTTTTCAGTTTCGTAAGCTGCCATGTACAAGCCCGTATATGCAGGCGGAATAAATGCTGCAACTGCCCATCCTTTTTCGCAAATACGCATCTCTCCTGTTACCACATCAATGCCAATGCCTTTGCGGCCCGGCAGTTCATATAAATTTCCACCGTTGGGCAATGCAATCCATTCATCAACGGGTACTGGTAATGCATCCCAGCCACTACGGCCAGTTACATATAGCGAGGTATCTTCAAAAATATTTCCTTCGCCATCTGAATATAAAAGATATGGACTTGTGGTTAACATGATATTTTTATAATTGCAGTTATATAGATCTTTGCCTTTTTATTTATTTAATTGCATCGAACAAAACTTATTAAACGCAGTTTCATCAACCTGCTTTGTTTCTTTGGTAACTTCTGTTTGCACTAACTTGTTCGATTTAAGATCAATGGTAAGCAGCCCATCTTTTAAAACCAAATTATCTATGTCGGCCCAGTTATAAACAATAGTTTTAAAGATCATTATTAATTGAACTCCAGCATCGGTTACCAGTAATTTTGTCTTTTTTTTATGAATGAAATTTACAAATAAAAACACAGCAACAAAAATGAATGCAGCCAGTACGCCAACATATTTTACCCAGAAACTGGCATAAAATAAAGCCATAGTAAAACTAAAAGTTTCAAATGCATATTTTTGTTTTCGGGTAATAAAATAAAGTAACGCAATCAAAATATAAAAACCTGTTAACAGGTAAATGCCGGGTCTTTCATTTTTGCTGGCAGTATTATATAAAATTATACCAGCAACTGCCAAATGCAAAAAAAATAGAAACCAGGTAAACAACCGGTACGCTTTTGCATTATTATCTTTTAGTACAAAGTTGTAATGCATTAATGTGGGTTTGAGGCAACCAATAAATTACACATTTTAAACAAACACCTGGCGCCTACGTTTTCATCCCATTCATCCTGGCTTACGCCTACTTCATTCAAATCGAAGCCAACAATTATGCGGCCGCTTTGTAATATCCTTTTGAAAATAAAAAATACTTGTTCTGTTTCAAAACCTCCCATAACAGGCGTGCCGGTATTAGGGCAAAGTTTTGGATCTAACCCATCAATATCAAAACTGATATATACTTTTTCGGGTAAATGATTTACCATTTCATCCACAATTTGTCTCCAGGTTTGCCCCTCAAATTGACGTTCTTTAATATCCTTATCAAAATAAGTTATTACACGCCCGTTTGATGCATTTATATAATCAACTTCTTCGCTGCAATAATCTCTTATACCAACTTGTACCAGTTTTTTTAGTTGAGGTATCTCTTCTAAAGCATTGTACATAATTGAAGCATGAGAATATGTAAAACCTTCATACGCTTTGCGTAAATCGCAATGTGCATCAATTTGCAGCAAGCCAAAATCTCCATGCTTCTCTGCAATGGCTTTAAAATATCCTAATGGAGTACTATGGTCTCCTCCCAACAGTGCAACCAGTTTTCCCTGGTCCATCAATTCTTTGGTACGTTCAAAAACCCAGTTGTTTAAAAATTGGCTGCCTTCATTAATTTCTTTCAGCGATTTACACATGAATTTATTATCTGCTACAGCCTCGCCATGAGCAATATAATTGATATATAACTCGGCTTCTTTTCGAAGGTAATCGCTTTTTATCAGCACTTTTTTATCGCAAGGCCGCATAAAAAATCCCTGTTTCCAGCCATCTTTTATATCGGGGTCGTACAGGTCAACTTGTATACTAGAATTAAATATATTTTCGGGAGCTCTTGCTGTGCCTGCATTGTAGCTTACAGTAACTTCCCAGGGTATGGGTACAATAATTAACCGGGCATCTTCTTCTGTAAATGGCAATCCAAAAATATTGTTATCGGGGTTACCAACCGAGTTTGGATCAAAAGTAGAAAGATCGGTCATCTGAAAATAAGTTTAAATAAAAGTATATTTTTTCAAGGGTAAAAACTTTGCAAAGATAAGCGACTGCTAAAGAATGCAAGTGTATTAACGGCAATATTTACAAAATAAACCGGTTTTATGTTTCTTAATAATTATGTATGTGGTAAAATGAGTTAAACAAAACTAAATAGCTGGTACAAAATGGATAGAAAGACTTCAATTGAATTACCTTTGCAACGAAATTTTTTTTATGAAGAAAACACATATAATATTTCTTATTGCCATTGCGGCGCTTATTGTGGGTTTAATAGTATTTTCAGCAGGCGATTTTTCAACTTATGAAAGTATAAGCTCGGCAAAAAAGAAACAAGGTACTTTTGTTCACCTGATTGCAAAACTTGATAAATCGGAACCGATTGAATACGATGCCATCAAAAACCCAAACTACCTTTCTTTTTATGCTGTTGACAGCCTGGGAGGAAAAACAAAAGTTATTTTTCGCAACAGCAAACCCACCGACCTGGAAAAAAGCGAACGCATTGTAATGAAAGGGAAAATGGAAGCTGATCATTTTGAGTGTAAAGACATTCTTTTGAAATGCCCAAGCAAATACAAGGATGATAAAAAAGAACTGGAAAAAACAATACCCAATCTACAAGATTCTGCTTATTAATAGAATTATAAATTACAAATTACATAGAAGATGCAGTTTGAAGGCGAACATTTATTACCCGGGCAAATAGGCCATTTTTTTGTATTACTTGCATTTGTTGCATCCATCATATCAACCATTGCTTTTTTTACAGCCGGTAAAAAAACAGATTTAATAGAAAAAAAATCCTGGTTAACATTTGCAAGATTAGCATTTACAACCCAACTCATATCTGCAGTAATTATTTTTGCCACTATTTTTTACATCTGCTCCAACCATTACTTCGAGTACATGTATGCTTATAAACATGCTTCTTTAGAACTTGAACCTAAATACTTACTGGCCTGCATTTGGGAAGGACAAGAAGGCAGTTTTTTGCTTTGGACTATCTGGCACAGCATTCTGGGGATAATCATCATGTTAAAATCAAAAGAATGGGAAGCGCCTGTAATGACGGTGATAAGTTTAGCACAATGTTTTTTATTGATGATGCTGGTAGGAATATTTGTAGGTGATGTACGCCTTGGCAGTAACCCTTTCACTTTAACCAGAAACGAAATTGTAGGCCCCATATTCAGTCAGCCTAATTATTTAACTTTTATAAAAGATGGTGTAGGTTTAAATGTTTTACTTCGTAATTACTGGATGGTTATTCATCCTCCAATACTGTTTTTAGGTTTTGCTTCTACCATCATCCCGTTTGCTTATGCTTATGCAGGCATACATACCAAAAAATTTGGCGACTGGATAACCCCGGCACTGCCTTGGGCATTGTTTAGCGCCTGTGTGTTGGGTGTTGGTATTATGATGGGTGGTAAATGGGCTTATGAATCCTTATCATTTGGCGGTTATTGGGCTTGGGATCCGGTTGAGAATGCATCGTTGGTACCCTGGTTAATTTTAATTGCAGGTATGCACACCATGGTTATTTTTAAAGCCACCGGCCATTCTTTAAAAGCCAGTTACCTTTTTGCTTTCCTCACTTTTATATTTGTGCTGTATTCAACATTTTTAACCCGTACCGGAATTTTAGGCGATACATCTGTACATGCTTTTACAGATGCCGGACAGGCCATTAATATAATGATATTGCTTTTTGTTGCTGCATTTACATTACCTTCTTTGGGTTTATTTATTGCCAACCTTAAAAAAATGCCATCTGAGCTAAAAGAAGAAAGTACCAATTCCAGAGAGTTTTGGATGTTCATTGGTTCATTGGTTTTATTTTTAACAGCCATTTTTATCACTGCTAAAACATCGGTACCGGTTTACAATAAAATTTTTGGTACCAGCATTGCACAACCCGAAAATGTTGAATTCTCCTATAATAAAGTAGTAATCCTGGTTGCCATTATCATTGGTTTATTAAGCGCTATTACACAATATTTCAAGTATAAAAAAACTTCATCAGCAAATATTTTAAAGAAAATTGCAATACCTACATTAATTGCTGCTATCATTACCACAGTAATAACTGTTTTTTATCCGCTTACTTACTATAAAATGGGGGCTGGTTTTTTGGGTGCAGCTTATGTTGCGTTATTTGCATCAATCTATTCGGTAGTTGCCAATGCAGCATATATATGGATAGGATTAAACGGCAAGTTGAAATCGGCAGGTGGTTCGGTTGCACATTTTGGTTTTGCATTGATGCTTGTAGGAATTCTTATTTCGTCCAGTAATAAAGAAGTGATTAGCGATAGCAGGGCAAACGGTATCAATTTACCAATTAGTGGTAAAGATCCCATGACTAAAGAGTCAGACAATCCACAGGAAAACCTAACACTTATACGCCAGGTTCCTGTAAAAATGGGCCAGTATGAAGTAACGTATTTAAAAGATTCTTTTGGTAACGAAAAAGGCCGCCGTTTTTATGAATTACTGTTTCAAAGAAAAGATAAAGTTACTAATGCAGTAAAAGAACAATTTACGTTATGGCCAGATGTGTATATCATGAAGGATAATAACATGAGCAGTAACCCCGATACTAAATCTTACCTGAGCAAAGATGTATTTACTTATATTTCTTATGCGATAAATAATAATAATAAAGTAGAAGACACCACACAGTTTAAAATACAAGAACTGGGCGAAGGCGATACTGCGTTTTACAGTAATGGCATCATTGTTCTCAATAAGGTTGTTAAAAATCCTGATAATGGTAAATATCATTTTAAACCAACTGATGCTGCACTGATGGCAGATGTAACTTTGATTAGTAAAGACAGTATGCACTATAAAGCCATGCCAGCCATTCAAATTGACGAGTTTGGCGTAAACCAGATTGATGATACCGTTTATGCTCAAAACCTGTTTCTAAAATTTGCAGGTGTAACAGATACAAAAAAAATAAAACTGGGAATTAAGGAATCAGACAAGCTGATAGAATACATAACCCTTAAAGCATATGTTTTTCCTTATATAAACCTAGTGTGGATGGGGCTGGTAATTATGGCAATTGGCATTATTATGAGCGCTGTAAAAAGAGCTAAGCTATCTACTTTTTATGCCTCACTGGCTTTAATTTTAGCCGGTTCTGGACTAATCTATATGTTTCTTTTAGCAAATTAGAATCGCAGTCGGCCAGTAATTGCCTTACTACCTTTTCTACTTTTTTATCAGCATCTGTATATACAAATGACTTATCAGAAAATCGGCTTACCCAATGGGGGTTTTTTAATAAAGAATCTACCATTAACGGTACCTGGTACAACATCAATGTATCGCACCGGGATTTAATTTGTTTATATGCCGAATCAATCCTGGCTTCCGAAACAGAATCCTGGTAATGCATAACTTGTTCAACAGAAAGCTCATTTTTCTTGTAGGTACACCCAAAAACTAATGTTCCGGTACAATAAACTAAAAAAATTAAGGTTACCTTAAGCATCAATCTGAATTAAATATTAGTCTGTACCTGTAAATTTACATAATGCAAAGGCAAAGGCATATATGGTTTTTAAGTATAAGCATATTCCTGGTTATACTCCTCATAAATAATTCTGTTTGTGCGCAACAAAAAGGCATTAATGATACACTAACAACTTATGCCGTAGTTTATAATGGAGATACGATTGAAGCAAAAACTTTATTTCCTTTAGAAATGTATGCCCGTATTGCAGATGGCAATATGGATGAAAGGGCAAAATGGACGAGGCTTCGCAATGCCATAATTGTAACTTACCCTTATGCGGTACGATCGGGCCAGGTGATGAACGAAATTAATGCAAGACTTGTTGGTGTGACTGGTAAAGCCGAACGAAAAGAAATCATTAAAAGCAGGGAAAAAGATTTGAAAAAGGAATTTACAGAACCACTCACCAATTTATCTATCTACCAGGGAAAAGTATTGATGAAACTTATAAACCGGGAAACAGGTAATAACTGTTATGAAATAATAAAAGAATATAAAGGAGGATTTACTGCAAGATTTTATCAAACTATAGCATTCTTCTTCAGCAGCAATTTAAAACAACCTTATGATGCCTTTGGCGATGAACGTGAAATGGAGATGATTTTGAAAGAAGTTTGCCAAACTTATGGATACAGGTATATAACCAATCGTATATACGCTTCAACTACAGTTAACTAACCCATTCTGTAGGTAAAAAAAAGTACAACACTTAATTTTTCTTTTTATTCACTTTAACAATTTAGATGTGAATAAGTACGTAATTAATGATTTAAGTCATATTATCACTACACACTTATAAGTTAAAATAAGTTAACTTGCGCCCATAATTTTTCAATAAGTATGAAGATAGATGTAATGGCTTTTGGGGTGCATCCCGATGATGTAGAATTAAGTTGTGCTGGTGTTTTACTTGTTGAAAAAAAGAATGGAAAAAATACCTGTATAATTGATTTAACAGCCGGAGAACTGGGAACAAGAGGTACAGCAGAAACCAGGAAAAAAGAAGCTACGGATGCAGCCGCCGTATTAGGTGTGGATGTAAGAGAGAATTTACAGATGGCAGATGGCTTTTTTAAAAATGATGAAGCTCATCAACGCAGAATAATAAGTGTTATAAGGCAATACAAGCCCGAAATAATATTGTGCAATGCACCCGAGGACAGGCATCCCGACCATGCCCGTTCGTCGCAACTGGTTTCGGATGCAGCATTTTTATCGGGTTTACAAAAAATTGAAACAGTTTTTGAAAATAAGATACAACAGGCTTGGCGGCCTAAATATGTTTTTAAATATATTCAAGACAGAATGCTGAAACCGGATTTTGTAATTGATATATCAGATGTATTTGAGCAAAAGATAGAGGCAATAAAAGCATACAAAACACAGTTTCATTCGCAACAGCAAACCAATGAACCGCAAACATATATATCAACACCCGATTTTTTAGACAGTGTTATATACAGGCATAAATGGTTTGGAAAAATGATTGGAGTAAAATATGCCGAAGGTTTTATTACTGAAAAAACTCCGGGACTTAAAAATTTTGACGCCTTTATTAAACATAATACATAATAATTGTTATTGCAGAAAATAAAAAGATAAACTATGGTTACTCCCAAATTCTTAAATGTTAAAGGCTCCACCTTTCACCAGGAGCTTAAAAAAAGGGTGAACAATTATTTTACCGAAGCCAAAAAACCGGTTCATGGTAATTTCAGTCTTTATTTTAAAGCTGTTTTATTGTGGACGATTTATATAGCACTGTACATTCATGTTCTATTTTTTACACCAACCAACTGGGTAGCCATACTGGAATGTTTTGTAATGGGAGGATTAACAGCGTCCATCGGTTTTAATGTAATGCACGATGGTGGCCACGGCAGTTTTAGCAATAGCAAATTCTGGAATAAAATTGCAGCCTTTTCTGTAAATGCACTGGGTGCCAGCGGCATCATGTGGAACAACAAGCACAATATTATTCATCATACATATACCAATATTGATGGTGTAGATGATGACATTGAAATTAAACCTATGCTACGTATGTGCAGTTCGCAAAAAAAATATTTCATACATCGCTTTCAACACATCTACGTTTGGTTCTTATACACCCTGTTACTTTTAGTTTGGGTGTTTGAATCTGATTATCGTAAGTATTTCAGCAAAAAAGTTGGCATTGTACCTATTAAGAAAATGAGCGCTTTTGAGCATATAGCATTTTGGATTGCCAAAGCCGGTTATTATTTTATGATGATTGTATTACCCATCATGCTATTAGGTTTTGTAAAATGGCTGGTAGGCTTTTTAATCATAGCCATGTTTGCAGGTTTTGTATTAAGCATTGTTTTTCAACTGGCACATACTGTTGAAGAAACAGCCTTTCCGGTACCTGATGCCGATATAAACCGAATAGAAAATGAATGGGCTATACACCAGATAGAAACTACAGCAAACTTTGCAACCAAAAACAAATTAATATCCTGGCTGGTAGGTGGCCTAAATTTCCAAATAGAGCATCATCTCTTTCCAAAAATATCACACATTCATTATCCAGCTATCAGCAAAATCATAAAGCAAACCTGTAATGAATATGGAATAAAGTACATCGAATACAGACGGATGCGCCATGCCATCGTATCTCATGCTGTGCATTTAAGAAACATGGGTAGAGCTTAAATCTTTTTACATTTAATTATAAGCCTTTTTATTAATTACATTTATGTAGTTATTAAAAAGGTTTTTTATTTACGGTTAAAACTAAAATATGTCAACAAAAAATATAACTACAAAAATAAAAGTTGCAAGAACCTGGCTTGAAAAACATCGCATTGAATTAACCCTTGGCCAGCGAATTGCTGATAAAGTGGCAAGAGGCATGGGCTCCTGGACCTTCATTATCTGGCAAAGTATTTTTGTTTTGGTTTGGATGATAATGAATGTGCTTGCATATTTTAACCATTGGGATCCCTACCCTTTTATTCTCCTTAACCTGCTTTTTTCTACACAGGCTGCTTATGCAGCGCCGGTAATAATGATGGCTCAAAATCGGCAAAGTGAAAGAGACAGGCTACAAGCCCAGGCCGATTTTGAAACAAACCTGGAAGCAAAAAAAGAAATTGAAGCTTTACAACTTCAATTAAATAAAATTGAAACTGAAAAACTGGATAAAATTATTGTTATGCTTGAAGAAATGAAGAACCGTAACCAAATTTAAAACTGGCAAATAATAGTATAGCCCAAAAATATTCATTCTATAATTTACAATAAACCATCTAACAGCGCCGTAACAAAAGACTTTTTTGTCTGCCAGTTCTTTTTGTAAATTTGCCTTTCAAATTTTTATAATGAGTGAAGAAAAAAGCCTCAATTTTATTGAGGAAATAATTGAAAAAGATTTAAAAAACGGTAAATATAAAAGCATTCTTACCCGTTTTCCACCAGAACCCAATGGCTATCTGCATATTGGCCATGCAAAATCTATATGCTTAAATTTTGGATTGGGTATAAAATATGGCGGTAAAACAAACCTTCGTTTTGATGATACAAATCCAGTAACGGAAGAAACAGAATATGTTGAAAGCATAAAAGATGATATACGCTGGCTTGGTTTTACCTGGGCTCAGGAATTATATACATCTGATTATTTTGGTAAACTTTATGAGTTTGCAGTTGAACTTATTAAAAAAGGACTGGCTTATGTGGATGATTCTACTGCAGATGAAATTGCTGCTATGAAAGGCACTCCAACAGAGCCTGGTAAAGATAATTTATATCGTAGCCGAAGTATAGAAGAAAACTTAAGTTTATTTACCCAAATGAAAGCCGGTAAATATAAAGATGGAGAAAAAGTTTTACGGGCAAAAATTGATATGAAGCATACGAATATGCTGATGAGAGACCCCATCATCTACCGGATCAAACATGCACAACACCATCGTACTGCCAACGAATGGTGCATCTACCCCATGTACGATTTTGCACACGGACAAAGTGATAGTATTGAACAGATAACTCATTCAATTTGTACCCTTGAATTTATACCGCATCGTGAACTTTATGACTGGTTGATTGAAAAACTGGAAATATATCCATCGCACCAATATGAGTTTGCAAGATTGAACATGACTTATACCGTTATGAGCAAAAGAAAATTACTGCAGCTTGTAAACGAAGGGCATGTAAATGGATGGGATGACCCACGAATGCCAACGCTAAGCGCCTTTCGCCGCAAAGGATATACACCTGGCAGCATACGTACATTTTGCGATAAAATTGGTGTGGCCAAAAGAGAAAATTTTATCGATCTTGGCTTGTTAGAATTTTGCCTGCGTGAAGAATTAAACCAAACAGCTTTAAGGGTAATGGCAGTACTTGATCCCATTAAATTAATCATAACCAATTATGATAATGAAAAAAACGAAGAACTTATTAGTGAGAATGGACCCGACGAGAGTTTAGGAAAAAGAAACCTGGTGTTTGGAAAAAAACTTTGGATAGAGAGGGAAGATTTTATGGAACTACCTGCAAAAAAATGGTTTAGGCTGGCACCAGGCGCTATGGTGCGTTTAAAAAGTGCTTACATAGTAAAATGCGAAAGTTTTATTAAAGACAATGATGGAAATATTACTGAAGTGCATTGCACATATATACCTGAAAGTAAAAGTGGAAGCGATACCAGCGGTATTGCGGTAAAAGGAACTATCCACTGGGTGAATGCTGATAATGCAATAACTGCCGAAATTCGATTGTATGACCGATTGTTTACTTCCGAAAATCCGTTGGGCGAAGAAGGAGATTTTAAAGATACCATCAATACTAATTCGTTACAAGTAATCAACAATGCATTTTTAGAACCATCTCTTAAAAATGCAGATTTTGAAAAGCGATACCAATTTATTCGCAAAGGATATTTTTGTTTAGATAAAGATTCAACAAAAGATAAATTAGTATTTAACCGTACTGTTACATTAAAAGATGCCTGGGCAAAAGAAACTAAAAAGAATTAAAATTTAAGTTAGTTTGTATAAACTACCACCCTTTTCAAATAATCTGTCAATCTTTTTTTCCACAGCATCATTTTTTTTAAGTGCTGGTGCATGATGTGGTTTTATTCGGGCATCAAAAATCAGCGGCCCATTACATCCCCAGTGCTTGTTTTGTGTAAAACTATTTATACCATACATATCATGCGATGGATTGCAGCGTGTAAATGTTACCCATAAAAAGTTATTAAGGCTATCGCTTATAAAGCTTGTATTATCTGTAACCACCACAAAAGGAATATTTTTTAATTGTTCCAAATATTTTAAGCATTGCTCATTGAGCAATTCCATCTCTTGATTGGCGATTTCATAATTTACAAATGCTTTTGTTTGTAAAGCAATTACTCCCGGCATAATCATTTTAGGTTTTTCAAACCCCGAAAGATTTTTTAAAACATCTGGAATTTCATTATCCAGTTCCCTTTTAATTTCGCCAAATGCTGCCAGTACAACTTTACTTCCACTATTTAAGCTGTTGCCCGAATAATCAAGCGTATCAATAGTTGTGTTGGTTTGAAAGTGAATATCCCTAGCAAGATTTATGCGTTGCAAAAAATAATAAAAAAATGCCGGTATGTTTGCGGCGCTTAATGGCTGTTGTTCATCAGCAGTGATAAATAAAAATTTAGCAAGACTTAATTGACCTGTACCTAAAATGTGATTGGCGATAGTTAAAATTTCAGCAGGTTGTTTTATTGGAGTATAAGGTGTATATCTTTCGCTACCAACGGCCAGCAATAAAGGATGCACGCCTGCCGCATCAACTGCATGAACTTCTTTTAGTCCGGGAATTTCCTGTTGAATTGCTTTACTGGTTAATTTATGAATCAGTTGTCCAAAACTTGTATCTTCTTGCGGAGGCCGTCCCACAACTGTAAATGGCCATATAGCATTTTTGCGGGCATACACTTTATGCACTTTCATTACCGGAAAATCATGTGTAAGGCTATAATAACCCAGGTGATCGCCAAAAGGACCTTCGGGTTTATTTTCATTTGGATAAACATATCCTGTTATCACAAAATCAGCATCGGTACTTATACAAAAACCATCCCGGTAACAATATCTTATGCGATGGCCTCCTAAAACGCCGGCAAATGTCATTTCACTCATACCTTCGGGCAGTGGCATTACAGCAGCCACACTATGTGCCGGTGGCCCGCCTACAAAAACGCTTACTTTAAGTGGTTGCCCTTTTTTATTTGCTTTAGTTTGATGTACGCCAATGCCCCGGTGTAATTGATAATGTAAACCTACTTCTTCATCCATTTTATAATCATTGCCCGATAATTGAATTCGGTACATCCCCAGGTTTGCATTTGCGATACCAGGCTTATCAATATCTTCGGTATATACCTGTGGTAAGGTTATAAATGCCCCGCCATCCATTGGCCAGTGATGTATTTGAGGCAGGTTACTAATCTTTATTTCTTCAAATAAAACTGGTTTTGTTATAGGATTTTTTTTAGGAAAAGCTTTCAACGCTGCAACCGCTGCACCCAAATTTTTAATAGGATGTTTTAATGCCTGTACCGGATTGTCTTTCAGCGCTATCAGTTTTTGAACATTTGCAAGGGTATCTTTAAAAATCAATTCACTTCTTTGTAATGTTCCAAAAATGTTTGAAGCAGCCCGGTACCTGCATCCTTTTACCTTTTCGAAAAGCAAGGCCGGTCCACCGTTTTCATGCACACGTAAATGTATAGCGGCCATTTCCAGGTACGGATCTACTTCTTCTTTAATTCTTATTAATTGATTATTTTTTTCGAGCAGCAGTAAACAAGCTTCCAGTGATGGATAATACATTTATGATGTTTATACAAATGTAAAACAGAATAAGGGTAAATAATCTTAAACCAAATTTATAATTCAGATTCGGGAGTTGGTGCTATTGTGTTTGGAGATGCTGTAGTAGTAGGTTTTGCTGGTTTTTCTATATTATTAGTATTGGCAGTAGTAGGTTGTTCATTATCTTTTTCTTGAAAAGGTTTGTCTAAACTTTTATAACGCATTCGTGTAGTAAACCAGGCAACAAAAATCGGTATTAAAATTGATGCCAATATCCATTTACCATATTCATCAAAAAATGATTTTATTTTTGCAAAGGTTGTTTCTTTTTCAGCATATATTAAAACTGAAATATTTTTTGCAGGCAGGTTAACCATTTCGCCATTTCTTTCAACAACATTTATCGAAAGCCTTAGTTCCTGTAAACCGGGAGATTGTGGTGTAAGTTTCCATTGCCATATTACTTTTTTCCTTCTTTCAGTTATACTTTGGGTAGCAGCTTCTTCGCCGCCCAATAGTTCAATTATAAAGCCTTTATGTTCTACCCCACTCATATCAATAAGCCTTGCTTTCATTTTAGATCCTAAATCCAAGGCAGTATCTGTATATAACGAATCGGTGGGTTTATAATCATTTTCCATCACTTCATTTTTCAAATCTCCCAGTAATTGGTCTTTGCCTAAAACAAGTGTGGCTATGTACGATTTTTTTATACGCATGGTATCAGCAGCATGAAAAATGAGCAGGTTCTTGTATTTCTTTTTCATTTCATCATACGCCGATCTTTGATTAGTTTTTTCTGGGTTGGTATTTTTGTTGTTAAAATCATTAAAAGCCCCGGTTTTTGGATCAACTATCTTAACATCACTATTTTCATCTATCACATGTTTACCCTGGTAATAAGTACTATCAACGGTAGCAACTTTATCAGAAGTGCCTTTGCTACAGGCGTTCAATAAAATTATAGATACCAGTAAAATATTAAAATGGTGCTTCATTAAACAGCTATGGTTTTGAAATCAAATATAGTAAATTACCTTTTGGGGATATAAATTCTTAGAACTACTGCTATTTTTTTAACATTTATTAGTAAATTAAAAAATACGTTACAACCTATTGAATATTTGTATTTTGCTATAATTATTTTATATTCACTCATAATAAATAATGCATTGCCATAATGCAAATTTTAACTAATGAGAAAGATACTTCCTTTTATATTGGTTATTGGAGGATTGGGTATGGTTTTCTTTAAACCCGTATTTAATAAGCTGGCGCCTGCAATATTAGATATAAAGATAAGCACCCCGCCTGTTATCATGTCGTCTATTTATAAAGTATATGCCAACGAAGAAGCATTCGAAGGCAAATACTCTCTTTTTAAGATGATTCTGAAAAATAGTAGTGATGTAGATGCAAAAAACGTAGAAGTTCAATATAAAGTTGGCAATTATATTGACTGGACGATTGCAGAAAAGATACCCTTAATGTTGGCAGGGCAAACGGTTGTAGTAAATTGTTATCCAAAATTTCCCGATAAGATTGCAGAGCAAACAACTGATTCAAAGGAAATGGTAAAGCTGGTTATAAAGGCCGATAATATAAAAACCATTGAAAACAATTTTAATATTACAGTTAAAAGCAGAAACGCATTTATGTATAATTTTTTGCCAGCCGATGAAATACGAACGGCGGCAGAATATTACGATAATGTTCCATTGCTATCATGCCTGGTAACGCCTAATGATCCTGTAATAAAATATTTTACACAGCAGGTTCAACAAAAAATATTAAAAGGCGAAACCGCAGGTGTTGGCAATAATGAAGCAGAAGGCATACGGTTTTTAAAAGGTATTTATAATGCTACCCTTTTGGCACACATGGTGTACAGTGGCACCAGTGGTGTTCCCGAAAATATTAACGATGTAAGTTCCATTGTTCAAAATATTCGAATGCCCCGGGAAGTTGTTACAGGAAAAACCGGATTGTGTATCGAGCTATCATTATTGTATGCCAGTATAATGGCCAATGCCGGAATGGATCCTATTATTTACCTGGTTCCAGGCCATGCTTATCCGGGTTTTAAAATGAATGATAATTATTATGCTATTGAAAGTACCGCAATTGGTGGAGAAGGTATTGGTGGCAGTAAAACAGCCGATGAAGCTTTTACTATGGCTATGGAAAATAAAGATGCTTTTTTACAAAAAATGGAAGAAGGTGATGAAAGGTATAGCGTAATTGAAATTAGGGAAAATATTAAAATGGGTGCAGTAGCTCCAGAATTAAAAGATGATGAATTTCTTCGAAAAAAAATAGATGAAATAGCTGCCTCATTTGGAGGAGCCCCTACAGCAACGGTTGAAAATTTATTGCCCCAGGAAAAAAAAGATGATAAACAATCGGAAGTTACAATAACTAAACCAACAACTGTGGAGCCAGCTACTGCTGAACAAAAAGTAGTTCAGATTCCTAAGGGATATAAAATTTTTAAAGGGATTGTAAATTTTGCATATCCTGCCGATTGGGAAATGATGGAACCCAATAAATACTATAGCCCGGCATGTAGAAATATTATATCAAACCAATCTCGCAATGCTACTGTGGAAGTATATAAATTCAATGGTATCAACAACCCTAAAGATGCTTTAGCAAGTATCAACGAGTGGCAGAAAAAAGCATCGGGCTTTAGCTTAAAATATAAACTGCAAATGGTAGCAGAAGGTTACAGTGTTTTTAAAGGCAGCACTGTTAATGGTAAAAACACTGCTGTTAACTGGATTGCAGCATTTAAAGTATCTGGTAATGATGTAGTAGGCATTAAAGTAAATGCTACATCTTATACAGGCAATATGCATGAAAAAACTTTGTTTACCATTTTAAATACATTGCACTAACTATTTTTAATTAAATAAGATGACCGTATTTAAGAAGCATATCTTGATTTTAGTAATAACCTGTTTTAGTTCTATTACTGTATTGGCACAGGATGAAAATGTAAAAAATTTTAAGATAGACATGGTTTTTACCGGAGGTGATAAGGGCGAAGTATTCATAGATATGAAAGTAAAATACAGTGCCTTGTACTGGGATGTATACAAACGTAAATCTGCAAGTAATCCGGCCATAATTAAGAATAGCCTAATTAAATCATTTTGCAAATACAGTCTTACCAATTTCAATATTAAAAATGATGAAATGGATAGGAGTTACCAAGCAACCTTTACTATTTTAGGTATGTTAAAACTTGATGAAACCGGTAAATGGTTTGCAGAGCTTGATACCAAAGATCCTGATATTACAAAAATATCCGAAACCCAATATGTGTTGGTTGATGAAGATTTAGCCAGGTCTTATAAAGTTATATTGCCTTCAACAGCCATTAACTCAAAACTCGAAAAAGATGCTTTTGGTAAGGCATATCTTACTTATTATGCACCGGTAAGCAGTGGCAGCAGTAAGTTGCTTAAATATGGAGGCTATCTTTTGGCAGCATCAGGCGTATTTCTATTTATAAAAAACCGGTTTTCAAAAAAAGCGGTAGTTATTTAATAATTAAAATCAATCCTTTTTAAAGCTATAAACATTTATCAAAATTACATTTTGAGTAATTATTAAATTTGAAAAATATGGCTACTACTAAAAGCAGCAAAAAAGTTATCGGTTACAGCGATCTGTTTGTTGGCGATTTCTGGAGATTTTTTGTTAAAGCTGTGTGGCTTTTTTTTCCTGCAATACTTTTCCTAATATTTGGCTTCATGTGTTTTTGGGAATTAACACAAGGCAAAGACGTAATGATAATTACCCTGGAAAACCGCAAAGTATTCGGTCTCTTTTTACTTGCATTGGTTTTTTGGGTAGTAACCACCTGGTATTCATCCAGGCTGGTGGCTAAAGCAAAAGAGTTACAGCATGGTAATAGCCACATGATGTGGCAAACATTACGTATTCATAGCCCCCGTATTTTGGGTTTTACCTGTATCACAATAATTATTCTTGCATTTTTTCAACTGCCAGTACCTTATACACCTAAACTGTCGAAACAGATTTGTTACATTTTACTATTTTTTAGTTTTAGCTGGTACTTTATTATATACCAAACCGGCAACCGTTTATTGGCAAGAAAAAATTTTTCAAAAGAAAATCAATTGCGTTTTTGGAACCGGGTTAGGTTTACTAATTATGCAGTACTTGTAATAGCCAGTTTACTGGTAATATTAACCAAATGGGTTTGGGGACTTATTGCCTTACTCCTTTTTTACCAGGTAGCTTTTATAATTTTTATTTTAACCCGTCGCAATATTATTGATGCAAAAGGACAATATTCATCACTTAATAAAAGCCAGTACGATTTTGACAATACCAAGATCAGCATTTGGAAAAAAATATTACGGTTAGTAACCGATAATGAAGACAGACGGTATTTTCAGGCATTTACAGTTATAGGCCTGGTAGCCACTAGTGTTTACCTGGCTACAATTTTGTCGGTACAGTTTTCAACCTGGTTGGGAACTTTCCCTTTTTTATTACTGGCTTTTGGCATTTTAGTTATACTAGGTAATGTAGTCGCTATCTTTTCTATTTTAGCACGATTTAATTTTCACTTGTTATTGCTTACCCTTGCTTTCATCATCGGCTATTTTGTTGAGCCTCATTATACCCGGCTTATAAAAAATGAAAGCAGTAATAAGTTTTCGGAAAGGCAAAACTTAAATGAATATTTTAATCAATGGATAAACGACCCTGTTAGGCAGCAAATGCTACAAGATGATAGCATTAAAAAATTCCCTATATTTTTTGTGATGGCAAATGGTGGTGCTTCAAGATCGGGTTACTGGACGGCATCTGTGTTATCAAAACTGGAAGATGAAACCAGGGGCGATTTTTCAAAAAATCTTTTCTGTTTAAGTGGCGCATCAGGCGGCAGTATTGGTAATGGAACGTTTTTTTCTTTATTACGAGGTAAAGAAAGTCTGCATCGTTTTAATACGTCTGATAGCGCTTATGTAAAGACAAGTGTAGATTATTTAAAATCAGATTTTTTAACTTATACATTGGCACGCACCCTTGGCCCCGATGTTTTTCGAAACTTAATTACCCTTTATAATGTAAATGACCGGGCCTCTGCCCTTTCTCATGCCATTGAAAAAGCGCCTGGAAGAAAAAATTTTTTATACGACAGCCTGGGAGTACCCTTTACACAAATCATTACTCAAAAAAATAAACCATACAATTTACCGGTATTGTGTATCAATACAACCCGGATGCAGGATGGCAGCCCGGGTGTTATCAGTAATATTAAAATTTCCGATTCAGTATTTAATGGCCGTATAGATGTATTAAGCTTACTAAACGAAAAACAAGATATGCGGTTAAGTACAGGAATTGTGCTGGGCGCCAGTTTCCCTTACCTTAGCCCTGCAGGCCGCATTGATAATAAAAAATGCGATACCTGTAAAACTGAAGCAAATTATTTTGTAGATGGCGGTTATTTTGATAACTCCGGCGCCGGTGTAGTATTTGAAATGATATTCGATTTGCAGCGGATAATTGAAGCCGATACATCATTAAAAAATAAAAATAAAATTGAATTCAACATCATTCATATCACCAACGACCTTACAGATGAAATTGATTTAAAATCTGTAAACCCTTTGGTTAATGACCTGGCAGCGCCTTTTAAAACATTGCTAGGCGCTTATGGCACTCAAACATCGGTTAACGATATGCGGCTTAAAACCTATATTAATAACTTATACAACGATAAACTACATTACACTACTTTATCTTTATATAAAAAGAACGACTCAATGGATTATACCATGAGCTGGGTAATATCAAAATATGTATTAAAAGCCATCGACAGCAGGCTTAAATCTGATGAAGAATTGAATGACCTGATAAAAAGGATTAAGAGAATAAATAACAAACCCAATTAATTTACGCTTGCTTTTATTTGCGAAGGCGCAGCAGTTTTTGGAGTTAATGGTTTTATCCAACCACGAGTTAAGCCATAAGCCAATATATCAATTAGCCGGGAAATTGTTTGTGTAGCTTTTTTTAAGTTATCCGTTACATGCTGTAAGTGCGTTACATTTTTTTCAAGCTCGGCGGTAATGCCGGCCAGTTCGTTGGTATGTATTTGCAAATTAGCAAGTATTGAAGCGTCAAGCGCACGGGTAAGTTCATTTTGTATGATGTTGATATTGAAAATGGCTTTCGATTTTTTATTTCGTTCAGCCATTGTTAAGTTTTTCTCAGTTTCACTATTTATCTGCTGTTTTAAATCATTCAGTATGTTTAAGGCAGCATAAGTTGAGTCTATCTGCATATTGATGATTCGTTGCTTCTCTTCTTTTTCACTTTCATTTGCTGCGCCCGGATATTTATTAATGGAACCTCCGTCAAAAGGCGAAATGACTGTACTACCGGTATCAATGTTTAAAATACTATCACCTGATTTATTGCTGTTATCTTCATAACTTACTGTACTGTTATTATTGCAGGCTTGTACAATAAAAAGAAGTACAGATGCAGGTAAAACCCTTAAAGAAGTTTTAATTAAATATTGCATACTTAAATTTTAATAAGATATCTTAAATAATCTTTCCCTGGCATCGGCAAACCGGGCTATGGTTTCAGTAAGGTTTATATAATCGTTATCTAACTTTTGTAATTCAACGGGTATTTCGCTAGCAGGATTTTCTGTATTAATATAATTTTCTAAAACCCCATATCCATTGCGTAAATCAAGGATGCAAACCGATAGCTTATCAATCAATAAATTAAGTTCTTTTAACTGCAATTGCCAGTTTGCATAAACGGGTAAATAATATTTGTAATAGTTATAAGGATTATTGCCCTGTTGAGTTTCGTAATATTTAACATGGTTTAAAAAATCCTTGTAGTTTTCATTGATGAAAGAAGGCAACCCTTGTAATTCTCTTTTTATCTTAGGTATATCTGTATTTAAAAAATCATCACAGATATTTTCAAATGGTTCCCGTGCTGCACTGATGGCATTTTTAAGATATTTTTTCTGCAACGATTTTATTTTTGCCGATCCCATTTCTTTTATAATTGATGATGCAATTATACCAACTGAGGTAGGAATGGGTTTTGAAGGTGGCATCCGTTTTTTACAGACTGTGTTATAATTGGCCACCAATCCATCAAAAGAAGTTTGCCATTTCTTTCTGTCTTTTGTAAATTCACTAAGGTAAGTTGGACTGATGAGTGCATGAACCATACCGGCATAGTTACCAACAATCTTATAGGCATAAGAAAAAGAGTCTACCAAGTCTAAAAATTTAAATTTATCATTAAAATCAAGTTGAAGAGCGTCAACACTTTCACGTTCCGACTGATTGGTAGAAATAATACCACTCAGTTGTATTGATTGTGCCTGCGAGCGTAGTTGGTAAACCCTAAAATAAATATCTGAAGGCAAGGCCGAAATACCTTTTGTAGCAATGCTGTATTTCTCTACTGCACTTAGTTGCTCAGGTTTTAATGTACTGCAGGAAAACAGCAGACATATAGCAAATAAATATGCCAGTAATTTTATTGAAGGGCAATAAGGCATTTTCAAATGTATAGTTTTTTTGTAAATAAATGTAAAATTGCAGTTATGTTAAAAAATTAGTTTATCAAACTCTTAACAAGGTAATTTATTTTGAAAAAGGAATTTACAAAAAAGCTGCGTTGCTATTAACAACGCAGCTTACAAATATATATTTAGTTTTTACTTTTTCATATACATCACTTCCTTTACCAGTTTTACTGTTCTGGGCACATCGGGTAAATATGCTGCAACCAGGTTGGGTGCATAGTGCATGGGCGCATCGGCAGATGTAATTCGACGGATAGGTGCATCCAAATAATCGAAGCCTTCTTTTTGTATGCGATAAGTAATTTCGGAAGAGACTGATGCAAACGGCCATTGTTCTTCTACAATTACCAGGCGGTTTGTTTTTTTAACACTTTCTAAAATAGTAAACCAATCCAACGGCCGAATGGTTGCAAGGTCTATTACTTCGGCATCAATACCTTCTTTGGCTAATTCTTCTGCAGAAGCCAAAGCTATTTTCATCATTTTGTTAAAAGAAACGATGGTAACATCTTTACCTGGCCTTTTAATAAATGCTTTTCCAATGGGTAATAAATATTCTTCTTCAGGCACTTCGCCTTTATCGCCATACATCACTTCGCTTTCCATAAAAATTATAGGATCGTCATCACGTATTGCGCTTTTTAATAAACCCTTTGCATCATACGGGTTAGAAACAGAAATAACTTTTAACCCAGGAATATTGGCATACATTGATTCAAAAGCGGTAGAATGTTGTGCCCCTAACTGCCCGGCACTACCATTGGCGCCCCTGAAAACAATAGGGCAACCAACTTGCCCGCCACTCATTGCCAGCATTTTAGAAGCAGTATTTAATATTTGATCTAAAGAAAGAACAGCAAAGTTCCAGGTCATATATTCTACAATTGGGCGAAGGCCATTTTGAGCAGCGCCAACTGCAATTGCCGAAAAACCAAGTTCGGCAATTGGTGTATCAATTACTCTTTTTTCACCAAATTCATCAAGCATGCCCTGGCTTACCTTATAAGCTCCATTATATTCTGCCACTTCTTCTCCCAATAAAAATACTCGATCATCTCTTCGCATTTCTTCCTGCATGGCCTCTCTTAGGGCTTCTCTAAAGGCTATTTGGCGCATAATTTATTTTTTTATGTGGTTGCAAATTTATCTTATACGTGGCAGATAAGCAAATTAGTATTTAGTAGTTGTATCGGTAAGTGTTTTCATAAAAAGTATAACATCGGCTTTTTCTTTTTTAGAAAGTTTAAGATTATCAAATGGCAATGATTGATTTTGTGGTGCTATATGTAACCCCTTGCCTCCACCATCATTATAAAAATCAACCACTTCTTCTAAAGTATTATAAACGCCGTTATGCATGTAAGGTGCTGTTAAAGCCACGTTACGAAGTGATGGTGTTTTGAATGAAAAAATATGAATGGGATATTCGGTTGCTAAATAACGTCCCGAATCTGCATCAAGCCTGGGATACTTTTTATCTGGCGATGCTGGTACACCTATCACTTCACTTTCGATATAAAAATACCGGGGAGGTTTGGCGCCACTGAATAATGGCATAAAATGGCAAGTGCCACATTTTGCCTTACCCATAAAAAGGTTAAAACCGTTTATTTCATCTTTTGTCATGCCTGGAATGCCATTCATCTGTTTATCAAATTTACTGTTAAGTGCAATGAGCGTTCTTTCATAACAAGCAATGGCATTGCATATATTATCTGCCGCTTTTGTAATACTTGCATTTGGATAAGCCTTTTGATATAAACCACTATATGCAGGCATGTTTATTATTTCTTTTGCAACTGTTTGTGCCGAGCCATGCATTTCGGCTGCATTGTTTAGCACCTGCATTACTTGTTCTTCTAATGTTCGGCTACGACTGTCAACAAAGAGATTTCTTTGTAAGGCTGCATTCCAAATTGTTGGTGCATTGCGAGGCAATTGGGTATGCCCATCTAATGCCAGGCTGGTTTTTAAGCCATCGGTAAATGCTTTATCAGGTTGATGACAACTTGCACAACTTCTTTTACGGTTTGAAGAGAGCCTGGTTTCAAAAAAAAGTTTTCGCCCCAATTCTATCTTAGTTGGCGAGGTTGAATAATCATCTAAAAAACGATTTACATTAAATGCCTTTGCATCAAACATTGATTTGTTTTTGCTAATAGCACTATAGTAAGGCCCTGCCGGGTTGTCTTTTAGATTTTTTATAATCTTAAAACTGCCAACCATTTTTGCCAGTGGATCTAAATAACCAGTAATAAAATCCATCCGGTTAAATGAATTAAAATGTTGATGATTTTTTAAGTAGATATTTGCATCGGTGATTAATTGATTTAGTTTCTCAAACTGGCCGGGTTTTGTTTCGTTAAATGCATCTTTGTAAAAAGTAAGATATTGCTGTAGCCCATTTAATGCAGATGCACATTCTGGCAGGCTATTAACCGCAGTTTGAGAATCGAAGCCAACTATTCCTAATGCAGAAATACGAAAAATCTCTTCCATGAAAGCATCAAAAATATTGGCATCATCAAATTCAAATGATTCGGTTACTGTAGGCAATTCAATGGCATAACGTACCAATTCGGCCGCTTCATGTTTTAATTTATCAATATCTGCATCTTTTTCACCAGAATAAATTATTTCTTCCATTACCTGCATACCAACCGGTAATTGTTCAGGCATATCCCCTTCTTCTTCTTCAAAATAAGGTATCGGAGGGCCATTAAGTTTTGATGCAAAAAAATGAAAAAAATATTCAACCATTGTTTCCATCTGTTTGTATGCAGCCCTTGTTTGTAAAAACTGTTTACGTATATTTTTTTTATTGCCTCTTATGATGGCCTCCTGTAAAGCTTTTGCAGCTTTGGTAAATTCTGTTGTATGCGCCAGGTATAATTGTTTTACATGCTGCGCCTGTAATGCAGATGGGCTATTATAGAAACCAAAGATGGCAACCAAGCCTGAAAGTATTGCAGCAACAATGATAAATCGGATCATATAAATTTGTTACCAAAGTTATGTATTTGACTTATTTAAATTGATTAAACAGTAATTTTCCTTTTAAACGGGATACCGATTGTACAATGTATAAAATTTAAAAGAAAAAGGCGAAAGCTTTCTAAAAAACTTTCGCCAGTAATAAATCGTTTATTGGAAATTAAAGCTGCGGAAATAAATAAAATATCTATTTACATTAGTTCATTAACGCCGATAACTTATCTGTCAATTTTTTCCCAAACAGGTTTTTTGCAATAATTTTTCCGTCTTTATCAAGTAACAGGTTAGAGGGAATTGCTTTTATATAGAACTGATCGGAGGTGGAATTTTTCCAGCCTTTAAGATCGCTTACCTGTTTCCAAACCAAACCGTCATCTACAATTGCTTTTTTCCATTTGGCAACACCTTTTTCATTATCATACGACACAGCAAATATTTCGAAACCTTTATTGTTAAATGCATTGTAAGCCTTAACAATATTAGGATTTTCTTTACGACAGGGGCCGCACCAACTTGCCCAAAAATCTACCAAAACATATTTCCCTTTTAATGAAGAAAGACTAAGCGGTTTGCCGGTAGTGTCTAATTGTGTTATCTCAGGAGCATACTGCCCTATAGCAACTGTTTTATAAATATCAAGCATTTTTTTCACACTTACACCCGCAGCACTTGATTTAACTGAAGCTGATAATGCATTGTACAAAGGCTCCACTTCTTCTGCTTCGGCATAATACCCATAGTTTTCAGATATGGCCATAGCACTACGTAGCGAAGCCGGGTTTGTTACTACAAACTGTTTTATGAAAGACCGTTTATGTGCTGTCATGGCATCTTCAAGAGCATCTAAGCTATCAATTACTTTTTGGTCTTTATTTTTTGCTGCTTCCGAATAAGCTGCATAAAATTTCTCTTCATCATCATTAACCGGTTTCATAAAAACGTCTAGTTTCTTATCGTCAGCATTTAATTGAGATCCGCTAATATCAAGGTCTTTCAATTTATCCCCATTTCCACTGATGGTCATCTTTCCTGCTTCTACAAAAAAGCGAAGATTATCCTGCTTACGATCTTTTAAGGTTAAAAAAGCTGTGGACGGCTTTTGAACAAAACCCTTAAAATTAAAGTTACCATTTACAATTTTGGCAGAATCTTTAGCAGCGCCGTTTTCGCTGTAGATGGTAAGGTACATCATACCTGTTTTTACTTGTTGTAATTTACCTGAAATGTAAAATGCCGAATCTGGAGTTAGTGCACCTGTATTTAATGTAGCTGCAACAAAAATTAGTAATAAAAATTTCTTCATAGTTTTTTTAATTGAGCGCTCAAGGTAAAATAATTAAACTGATAAGCACTTACCATTTATAAAAAATACCCTGGTTTATAAGGTATTAAAACAAAAACATGTTTTTTATACATTTTCGATTACCATAGCGCTTGCACCGCCGCCGCCATTACATATTCCTGCAGCTCCGTATTTTGCTCCATTTTGTTTCAATACATTTATAAGTGTTACAATTATCCTGGCACCGCTGCACCCCAACGGGTGCCCTATAGAAACTGCTCCCCCATTTACATTAACAGTTGCAGGGTTTAACTTCAACCGGCGGCTGTTTTCTATTCCTACCACAGCAAAGGCTTCATTCAATTCCCAAAATGAAATGTCATCCATTTTTAAACCGGCTTTGGCTATGGCTTTTGGTACAGCCAGTGCTGGTGTGGTTGTAAACCATTCCGGGGCTTGTTCCGCATCGGCATAACTCTTTATTTTAGCTATGGGTTTTAATCCCAGTTCATCTGCTTTTTCTTTACTCATTAAAACCAATGCAGCAGCGCCATCATTCATGGTAGATGCATTGGCTGCAGTAACGGTACCTTCTTTTTGAAATGCGCCTTTTAAATTTGCTATCTTATCAAACTTTACATTGAAAGGCTCTTCATCTTTTGAAAAAATTATTGGATCAGCGTTACGTTGAGGGATTTCTACCTGTACTATTTCGTTTTGAAATTTTCCGGCTTCAATAGCCGCCTGGCTACGTTTATAACTTTCTATAGCAAATGCATCCTGCTCCTCACGACTAATACCACAGGTTGACGCACAAAGTTCTGCAGCATTACCCATGGCTTTGCCATCATACACATCTGTTAAGCCATCTTTTGCCAAACCATCAATAAATGCAGTGTTACCATATTTATTTCCCCAGCGCATTGCATCTGTATAAAATGGTACATTACTCATACTTTCCATACCGCCTGCCACTACAACATCTGCATCACCCAATAAAATACTTTGTGCAGCTTGTGCAATGGCTTTCATACCGCTGGCACAAACTTTATTTACAGTTGTACAGTTTACTTCATTTGGAAGCCCTGCAAATTTTGCTGCCTGGCGGGCTGGTGCCTGGCCCAAATTGGCCTGTATTACTGCACCCATCAATACGTCATTCACTAATTCAGGCTTAATACCTGCTTTTTCAATTGCTCCTTTAATGGCTATGGCGCCCAATTGTGTGGCAGTAAATCCTTTTAGCGATCCTCCAAAACTTCCTATTGGAGTACGTACTGCCGACAAAATATACACTTCTTTCATATAGCTTAAATTTTAGAAGGCAAAGTTAAGCAATGTACAGGTAGTGTATTTGCTAAAACAGAAACAATTGGCATAGAAAATAGAAAACAACTGGGTAACAGGGTTTATTTATAATGATAAAAACGGTTTACTATCGTTTTAAAACTGTTGCTTTCATCTTAAGTTTTTATAAGAATACCATCTAAGATTTATTTAAAGGCTATTATCCTTTTATAAATCATAGATGGTATTACAAATTTTGCCGGTTGTAAATATTACCAACGTTTATTGTTTCTGTAACCGTTGCCATACTTGTTTCTGTGGTTGTTAAATTTTGCATATACAGCATTAATTTCGCTGTTACGCTTATTTTCCAAATAATTTATATGGCGTTTCTTTTGAAACCAACCCATGAAGAATTGATTTTTTACCGACCTGATTTTGTAATCATACTCCCGGTTAATTTGTGCAATTTGAAAATCTCTTTCCCTGGGAGTAAAAAAATACCTGTCATTATTATTATGATTACGGTAAACATTGTTTGCATATACATCGTTATCTCTGTCCCAATGCTGATTGCTGTTTGAACCATATTGAGCAAATGCTGTGCTAAGTATAGCAGTTGAAAATAATAATGTAAAAATCTTTTTCATAATTGTAAATTTTAAAAGTTAATAATGATTGTAAGACCTGGTACTTTTTTTGTGTTTACAAAGGGAATGTTAATTGATAGATAGCATATCTTTAATTTACTATTCAAAAAAAATATTTCTGCATGAAAAAATATTTTTAACTTGTTTTCACATTTCTAAACTTCAATTTAAAAACATGAAAAAAGTATTTGCCATTCTTTGCCTATCGGCAGTTATTTTATTTGCTGCCTGTGCTAAAAAAAATACAGCAACAAAAACGACTGTAACCAGCACAACCAGCTATGCCGGCGAAGTATTTCCACTGATACAAGTAAAGTGCAGCCCATGCCATTTACCATCAAAAGGAGGTAATAAAACAAGTTTTGAAAATTACGAATCAACAAAAAAACATGCAGCAGAAATTCTAAGACGTATAGAGCTTGAACCCGGGCAAAGAGGTTTTATGCCCATGAAACATGATAAACTAAGCGCTGATGAGATTGCAGTTTTTAAAAATTGGGTTGAAAGTGGTTCTGCAGAAAAGTAAATTATTGGGTCTTTATACGAGGATCTACTGCCCTGTATAAAGCATCTGAAAAAAAGTTGATGAAGATAAAAATACATGCACTTAGTAAAACAGAACCCATAACAACCGGGTAATCCAGTTTTTCGAGCGCATCAACTGTTATTTTACCAATACCTTTCCAGCCAAAGATATATTCTACAAAAAAGGCACCTGCAAGCAACTCGGCAAACCAGCCGGTGATAGCAGTAATAACAGGATTGAGGGCATTGCGTAAGGCATGTTTGTATATAATTGAATTTTTACTTAACCCTTTTGCAAAAGCTGTTCTTATATAATCCTGGTTAAGTACATCTAGCATACTGCTACGGGTTAGTTGTGTTATGATAGCCAGTGGGCGAATACCAAGCGTAAAAGCTGGCAAAATAAGGTTTTTAAGCACCAGGTATTTTTCGCCTGTTATTTCATCAATGGCAAACCAACTACCTGTAAGATTTAAACCGGTATAACTATGCAAAACCACGCCAAAGAAAAAAGCAATTACAATAGCCATAAAAAAAGAGGGCGCAGATATGCCGGCAATGCTTGAAAAAACGGCAGTACTATCCATCCAGGAACCTTTTTTTAAAGCAGCAGTTACACCCAAAAAAACACCAACTATTGTTGCAAAGAGCATGGCTGTTACTGCTAATATTAATGTACCCGGCAAAGCTTCCATCAAAACCGCTCCTACTTCTTTTTTGGTTTGATAACTTTTACGTAAGTAAGGTATTTTTAAACCCAACTTAGTTGTACCTCCAATAAAAAACCCTTTTAATTGTTTTTTTTCAATATCGGTTTTGCTGTGAATACAAATGGGTGATACATCATTAACATACAAAATAAACTGTTTCCATTTTGGTTGATCGAGGTACAGGTCGCTGCGAATGTTATCCAGTGTTTTTTTATCTCCTGTTTGTCCTACAATCATTCGGGCAGGATCGCCAAAACCTTGAAACATGATAAAAACCAATACCACTACACCCAGCAGCACCAAAATTGCATAACATATTTTCTTTACTATAAACGACACTGGTTGTATTATAAATAAAATTTTATAATTAAAACTTATCTTTTGCAGCCCATTTGTTTTTAACTACCGGCCCTTTCATTAAAAAAAGTGTTGGGTTTACCCTGGCAGCAGTTTTAATGGCTGTAGCATCACAGGTAAAAATAGGTATTGATTTATTATTAATCAGTTCAACAGCTTTTTTTGCATCGGCTGTTACCAAATAAACCGGAATGTCAGTTTTTGATGAAAAAAGTTCAAATGATTTTAACCAGTTGGTATTTCCATCTTCAAAATCTTTGGCAAACAATAAATAATATTCGCCTGTTTGGTTTAGTATGGCTTCGGTAGTATCATTACCACTTTGTGTATTAAAGATAAAATCATTAATAAGGGGTACATTATTTTTTCCTTTTTGTACTAATACTTGTTTTCTATCGGCAAAATGCCAGGTACTGTCGGGCAGTGCATCAACAGCAAATTCTTTTTTCTGTCCGTCTTTTTCATAAATAAAAGTGTAATCAAACTTATCGGGTATGGCATCTTTGGGCATCTTTCGTAATTCAATAATATTATTACCAACTTTAAAAGGCAGGCAATCTTTAATTGGCAGATGATGCAATACATACCATTGTAAACCTAACACAGTTACTAATGATGCTATTAATACCACTATATTTATTTTGTTTGAAAAAACAGGCTTTATGAATTTTACACCAAACAAAATGAGCAGTACCAATATTAATAAAATGATATCTTTAGTAAATGTTTGTATGGGAGTAAGTGGTATGCAGTCTCCAAAGCAACCGCAAGCCCTTATCTTTCCGCTAAATAATACATAGCTGGTAAGGAAGGTAAAAAACAACATCAGCAATAATAAAAACCAGGATACCATTTTTTTTCTCCAGCCTAAAAGTAATGCAACACCTAATATTACTTCAAGTGTTATCATTATTAATGAAAACAATAAGGCTTTATCATTAAGCTGCCCCATTAAGTTGGTAAGAATACCATCAGCTGCCCAGGCTTCAAAAAATTCCTGCATTTTATATGCCAGCCCCAATGGGTCAATGGCCTTTACCATACCTGAGAATATAAATAATACCCCAACAAAAACCCTTGCAATATTTACTACCCTTTTCATGTATTTAATTTAATTAGTTCTTTCATAAAAAATGAATTTTAATTACTATGTAATGTATCATCTATTAAGATTAAAGCAAAAATTGCATAGTTTGCAATATCATAAAAATTGGCATCAATGCCTTCGCTAATAATAGTTTTGCCTTTATTAGCCAGTATTTGCTTAATACGTAAAATTTTTGCTAATATCAGATCTGTAAAACTTTCCTGGCTCATCTGTCGCCAGGCTTCACCATAGTCGTGATTTTTATCCAGCATCAAGTCTTTGGCAATGTTAATTTTTTCGTTGTAAAATTGTTCAACTTTTTCATAAGGAAGTTCTTCCAGTTCATCATCATGTATATCTAACTGTATTAAGCCAATAATACCATAATTAAGTATGCCTTTAAATTCGCTGATAATATCATCACCAATTTTTTGTACCCCGGTTTCCTGTATGTTACGTATTCTTTTAGCTTTTATATAAATTTGGTCGGCTACCGAAATAATTCGGTAAACCCGCCAGGACGTTCCGTAATCTTTAGTCTTATGCAGAAATATTTTTTTTGCTGAAAGTACTGCAGTATCGTATTGTTGGTTTGTATTCATGTATCAATTGTAACTTAGTGATATATTAGTTCAAAAATAATTGAAAAAGAATTGATGAAAACAATAAACTGCAAAGGTAAATTATTAACCCTTGCCGAACCAGCAATAATGGGTATCATTAATGCTACACCCGATTCGTTTTACGAAGGGCATTTATCACAGCAACCCGATGAAATATTATCGTTTGCCGGTAAGATGATAAGCGACGGCGCCGCCATATTGGATATTGGAGGTATGAGTACCAGACCAGGCAGTGAACCTGTTTCGCTACAGCAGGAAATAGACAGGCTTTTACCTGTTATAGAATTGATTCATAAAAACTTTGCAACTGCAATTATATCTGTAGATACGTATCGTAGCCAGGTAGCAAAAGTGGCTGTGGATGCTGGAGCATCTATCATTAATGATATAAGCAGTGGTACAATGGATGATAAAATGATAACTACTGTAGCTGCTTTAAAAGTGCCTTATATATGTATGCACATAAAAGGTACTCCAACTAACATGCAACAAAATCCTGTATATGAAAATGTAGTTACTGAAGTACTTGATTATCTTATCGAAAAAAAACAAGCTTGTACACATGCAGGTATTAACGATGTAATTATTGATCCCGGTTTTGGATTTGGAAAAACCATTGAACACAATTTTCAGTTATTGAAAAATCTCTCAGCCTTTTCTATCACAGATAAACCAGTACTAGTTGGCTTATCCCGTAAGAGCAGCATATACAAAACTCTAGGTTGCAAACCGCAAGATGCATTAAATGGTACCACCGTTTTAAACATTATGGCTTTACTCAATGGCGCCGATATTCTTCGTGTACATGATGTAAAAGAAGCAAGAGAATCTGTAATGCTTTACAATGCATATAAAAAAGCGTAGTAATTTTTTTATTAAAAACTTATTCGGGATTGTTTTGTATTAAGTTTTATTTTCTTAACTATAAAGTTTTTTCTAAAATAACTAAAATCAAATTCCATAACTTTATAAGCCAATACTGCACTTCATTTTTAAAGATTTATTATTATGAAATGAGCCATAAATATTTTCGAGTAAATTCATACCAACTGTGATAAAAATTTTTATGGCGAATTCTTTGTCTGCCGACAGGCAGGTATGTAACCAAAATAAAAACTAAAAATATACACATGAAACTTTATTTTACGCTTTTGTTTTCTATCATTTGCTTTTGTGCCATTTCGCAAAAAGCAGATAATATCATTATCATCACTACCGATGGTTTTCGATGGCAGGAAGTTTTTACCGGTATGGATAGCGCCATTGCTAATAATAAAAAATATAACCAGGGCGATAGTGCCGAAATTTATAAACAATATTGGTCTGCTGATCCAATGGTTAGAAGAAAAAAACTGATGCCTTTTTTATGGAGCACTATTGAAAATAATGGGCAAATTTATGGCAACAGAAAACTGGGTAATAAAATAGATAATGCAAACCCATATTGGTTCTCTTACCCCGGTTACAACGAAATTTTTACCGGCTATCCCGATACACTGGTAAACAGTAATTCCTTTCCACCCAATCCAAATACAAACCTGCTTGAGTTTTTAAATAAACATGTAAAATATAAAAACAAAGTTGCTGCATTTGGCGCATGGGATGCTTTTAATAGGATTTTAAATGAAGAACGAGCAAAAATTCCTGTTTATGCTGCCTATGATAAAACCGGTGGAACAAATCCAACTACAAAAGAACAGTTAATGAATAGCATGATGCAGGACTCGTACAGAGCGTTTGGTGATGAAGAGGTGCTTGATGTATTTACACATTACAATGCTATAAATTATTTGCAAACAAAAAAGCCAAGGGTATTATACATTGCTTATGGCGAAACAGATGAATGGGCACATAGTGGTCATTATAAGGATTATTTACATGCTGCTACACAGGTAGATAAATGGATAAAAGATATATGGAATTATATACAAACAGATCCATTTTACAAGAATAAAACAGCTTTGTTTATTACAACCGATCATGGCCGGGGCGATGCAATAAAAAAAGAATGGACAAGTCATGGACATCGTATTGCTGACTGTTACCAGATTTGGATGGCGGCCATGGGACCTGGTATAAAAGCTAAAGGTGAGGTAAAAGAAAATCAACAACTTTATCAAAAACAGTTTGCACAAACTATGGCATCATTACTTGGATTTACTTTTACTGCAAAGCATCCTGTTGCAGATAAAATTGATTTGAATAAATAATTGCAAATAGTTTACTAAGTAATAAGAAATATTGAACATCTTAATAATTATCGCAATTGTATATAAGTGAATTTAAAGCAGGAAATCTTAAAAGAACATTCAAAAACCCAATGCAATAAAATTGTAAACTGGGTTGGCAACAACCAACAACGGTTTGATGAACTAATTGAACTTTTTTTACATGACGAATATAGGGTAACACAAAGAGCTGCTTGGCCTGTTAGTAATTGTGTAATAGCAAATCATTTTTTAATAAATAAACACTGGAAAAAGTTGATTGATAACCTTAGAAAACCTGATATTCACAATGCTATTAAACGTAATACTGTAAGGTTTTTACAATATATACAAATTCCCAAAAAACAAAGAGGGCCAATAATGGATATTTGTTTTGGATTTTTAGAATCGCCTACAGAACCTTTAGCAGTTAAAGTGTTTTCAATGCAGGTTTTATACAACCTTTCATTGATTTATCCTGAAATAAAGCCCGAATTAAAATTGTTGATTGAAGAACAATTCCTAAACCAAACGGCAGGTTTTAAAAGCCGGGCAAAAAAAATTTTGAGCGCATTTAACTAAAATGCAGATTGCATAAATTCAATTTGCAAAGTATTAGTTTTATTGTATAAATTTATAGTAGTAAATTAAAAAAATGACCTTATGATTTATCAACAAAAATTCAAAAAGAGAGCAATTGCTCTTTTTGTTATGTGTTTCATTCTGTTAACAGCTAAAGCACAACAAGATTCTGTAACAAACCTGCCCAACTTTTTATTTCCTTCTTTTACAAAATGTTTTATAAAGTTTAAAAACGGCGAATTAAAAACTGCTATAGTTAATTATAATGTGGTAGATGAAGAACTTGTCTTTATACAGGATAATGCTTACATGACTTTGGAAAACCCGGAAGCAGTAATTGATACCTTATATGTTGGGGGCAGGGTATTTATGCCATTTAATACAAATGCATTTTATGAACTGTTTTCAACTGGTGCAATAAATTTATTCATGCAATATAAAAAAGATGCAGAGCTGGTAGGAACTACAACAGCATATGGGGTAAAGTCTCAGGCTGCCAATGCAACTTATAGAAAACAGATTTATGGTAGCGCCACTGGAAACGTTGATTTAAGCGTGCCCAGCCAGTTTAAGCTAACAGAAAATAATAGCTACTGGATTAAAAAAGAAGGTAACATGCATAAGTTTACAAGTAAACGCCAGTTTTTAAAAATATGTAAGGATAAAGATGATGAGATAAGTAAATTTTTGAATACTCATACCATTCACTTCAACAATATTTCCAATTTAAAAGAACTGGTTAATTATTGTAATGATACAGTTTATAAACAGTAATTTTTGAAGTTTGAAAATAAAATCAAATGAATTTTACAGGATGATAATCAATACAACATCCTTACTTTAATTGTAGCTTTTACATGTTTTAATAAATCCATTGCATTTCTACTAATATTCTTATTTACGTCTAATACCACATATCCAATTTCATCATTGGTTTTAAGGTATTGACCCAGAATATTTATTTTATGTTTGCTCAGTTGTGTATTTATTTCAGAAAGTACCCCCGGCACATTCTTATGTATATGTAAAATTCGGTGCGTACCTTCCTGTGGTGGTAAAGCAAGCGTAGGTATGCTGTGCGAACCCGTGCTAATACCTTTTTCCAGGTAATTAAAAAGTTTTATACTTACATCTTCGCCAATATTTTGTTGTGCCTCCTGGGTACTGCCACCAATATGTGGTGTAAGCAATACATTACTTAAGTGTTGCAATGGAGATGAAAATTGATCGCCATTTTTTTCGGGTTCCGAAGGAAAAACATCAACCGCAGCACCACTTAAATTTCCTTCAAGTAAGGCTGTACGCAAAGCATTCAAATCAACAACCCCACCCCTTGCGTAGTTAATTAAAATACTATCCTTTTTAAAATATTTTAAAAGATTTTTATTAATGAGGTTTTTTGTAGTGGGCAATTCAGGCACATGCAATGTAACAATATCGGCCTGGCTCACTACATCTTTTAAACTTTTTCTGTCTTCTGCATTGCCCAATGGCAAACTTGTTTCAGTATCGTAAAAAATCACTTTCATACCCAGGCTTTCGGCAAGTACGCTAACCTGTTTACCAATATTTCCATAACCAATAATGCCCAAAGTTTTCCCACGCAATTCATAACAGCCGCTTGATTCTTTTAACCAGGTGCCTGCATGAGCGGCTTTATTTTTGTCAATAATCTTTCTTATTAAAATGATTGAAGCGCCAATAACGAGCTCTGCTACACTTCTAGTATTACTATATGGTGCATTAAAAACAACTATCCCATTTTTTGTAGCAGTAGTAAGATCAACCTGGTTAACACCAATGCAAAAACATCCAATAGCTTGTAACCTTAATGCTGCATCCAGTATTTTTTTCGTTATTTGTGTTTTACTGCGTATCCCCAGCAGGTGAACATCTTTAATGGCATGCACCAATTCTTCTTCGCTTAAGGCTCCGTTTATAATTTTAATATTATTATATCCTGCGGCTTTAAATCGCTTAACAGCTACGTCACTTATATTTTCCAAAAAAAGTATTTTTATTTTTTCTTTTGGATAACTGGTTATTTTATTTTCTGTCATGGCAATTACTGTGTATTTTGCAAATATATCTCATATAGGGTTTAATATTTTAAAATGTCTTATATCCGAAAAACAATTCTGTATCTATTTCTTCCATTGGTATTGATAACATTGCTTTACCTTTTAATTGGCAAAAGAAGTGCTTCCAGCAAGTTGGTTCAAACAGATTCTGTACAAAATTTACAAGTTTTGCTATTGCAAAAACCCGGTTTTGTTTCGGCAACCGATTCTCTGAAAATTTATAATACCTGCCTGCAATGGTTTGATACTGTACTTAAACCCGCTGGTTTTAATGGAGGTATGCTGGTAGCAAAAAATGACAGGATAATTTTTGAAAAATATACAGGCACTGTTCATATACCTGGCATTGATTCCATAACAGCAAACACATCCATGCACATAGCTTCAGTTTCAAAAACATTTACAGCCATGGCAGTTTTAAAACTTATGCAGGATGATAAATTAAAACTAGATGATGAATTCAGTAAATACTTTCCTGCATTCAATTATCCGGGTGTTACCATACGCAGTTTATTATGCCATCGCAGCGGATTACCCAACTATAATTATTTTATGGAAAATTTTGGTTGGGATAAAAAACACTATGTTAGCAATAAAGATGTACTTGATTATTTGATTAGTTACAAATCAGCAATGACAGATATAACAGCACCCAATACACATTTTAGCTATTGCAATACCAATTTTGCACTGCTTGCATTACTAATTGAGAAAGTTTCAGGAATGTCTTATGCTGAATATCTTGCTAAAACATTTTTTATTCCTTTGCAAATGAAGGATACGTATATATTTACATTATCAGATACACTAACTGCAACTCCCAGCTATAACTGGCGGGGAAAACCTGAACATTATAATTTTTTAGACCAGGTTTATGGCGATAAAAATATTTATACCACACCCCGAAACCTATTACTTTGGGACCGGGCACTTAAAAGTAACCTGATATTTACTGATGAAACTTTGCAAGCGGCATACAGCCCTTACAGCAACGAAAAACCAGGTATACATAATTATGGATTTGGATGGCGGATGTATATTTTTCCCGATGGCAATAAAATTATTTATCACAATGGCTGGTGGCATGGTAGTAATGCCGCCTTTATAAGATTGATAAAAGAGAATGCTACTATTATAGTTATAGGCAATAAATTTACCCGTACTATTTACCATGCAAAAGCACTTACCGCTTTATTTGGCAATTATTACAGGCTTGAAGATGATGAACCGCTGGAAGAAACAAAAAAATCTAACCTTATTACCGATTCAATAATAAATACTAACAAACTACAGAAGTATAATAAGCCCACACAGTTCAAAAAGAATTAAATGTGAATTAAAATCACGAATTAATGGTTTAGTTGAAAACCAATTTTCCAGCATTCAACTTATTAAAAACAATTTATTTCTATGCTGTTTCAGTATAATTTCAGCTTTAAATATGCAGGTTTTGCAGGTTTTTGCACATAATGTGCAATAGTTTTAATAGAAAAATGCGGTTTTGTGCAATTTTTATTCTTACATTAGGGTTGTAATTCAAACTAATGCTAAAAAGAGAAAGACAGGCGTACATAGTACAGCAGGTTAATTTGCACAATAAAGTATTATCAAACGCCTTAAGCTCGGAAATAGAAGTATCTGAGGACACTATCAGGCGTGATCTTCAGGAGTTATCAGAAAAAGGCAAATTGATAAAAGTATATGGAGGCGCTCTTTCGCATTCTTTTCACGACATTACTTACCCTTCTAAAAAAGTTTATGCCCAGGACAGCAAAAAGGTTATTGCCGAAAAAGCTGTTAAGCTTATTAAAGACGGCATGTTTGTATTAACAAGTGGTGGTACTACCATTATTGAACTTGCACGGGTTTTACCGATAAGTCTATCGGCAACATTCATTTCGGGAAGCATACCAGCAATTGTTGAATACATGCACCATCCTAACCTGGAAGTAATTGTTATAGGCGATAAATTATCGAAAAACTCAAAAATAACTGTAGGTGCAGATGCGCTGGCAAGAATTAATACCCTTAAACCCGACTTGTGTTTTTTGGGAATCAATGCCATTCACCCACAGCACGGTATAACAGATAGCGACTGGGATGTGGTGCAGCTAAAACAGGCTATGACTGAGACTTCTCAAAAAGTGGTATGTTTAACCATTTCAGAAAAGCTTAGCAGCATACAACCTATTCATATTTGCGGACTTGATAAGATTGATATTTTAATTACAGAATTACCAAACGAAGACCCGGCATTACAACCATATAAAGCAGCAGGCATAACAGTAATATAATTTAAATTTTAAGTATAATTTTTTTAACCACCAAAACATGACTATATGAGAAAAATTACAAACAGATTGATTGCTTTTCTGTTTTTCTTAATTCCCGTTATCTGCCAGGCACAAAACAGTATTTCAGGCAGAGTACTTACCGATGATGGTGTAGCTGTTGAAGGAGCTACCATACTTATAAAAGGTAATACTGGCGGCGTTAAATCAGATGCACAGGGAAATTTTACAATAACTGCCAAAAAAGGCGATGTACTTGTAATTACCTATGTAGGATTTATTGGCCAGCAGGTAACTGTAAAAGATGCAGGAGCTATTATTGTAAAATTAAAACTGGTTGATAAAACCATGGAAGAAGTAGTTGTTGCCATGGATATTAAAAGAAACCCTAGAGAATTGGGCTATTCGGTACAATCGGTTAAGGGAGATGAAATACAGAAAACCCAACGAGAAAACTTTGTAAATAGTTTACAAGGAAGGGTTGCCGGCCTTACGGTTACACCTACATCAGGTACCGCTGGTGCATCTTCCGGTATTGTTCTTAGGGGCTTTAATACTATTTCGGGTACTAACCAACCATTATTTGTTGTGGATGGAATTATAATTGATAACCAAACATTAAACTCAAACTCACAAAGTAATAGCGGAATTGGACTTGCCAGCGACGGAAATAACAGGAATAACGACAACACAAACCGGATAGCAGATATTAACCCGAGTGATATTGAGAATGTAACCGTTTTAAAAGGCCCCGAAGCAACAGCGCTTTATGGAAGCCAGGCCAGTTCAGGCGCTATTGTAATTACTACCAAAAAAGCAAAAGGTACCAATGGTAAGATATTAGTTAGTTACGATAATAATTTCCGGTTTCAAAAAATTAACCGGTATGGAAAAATAAATAATGATTTTGGACCTGGGTCGGCAAATAATGTTCCTGCAGCAGGACCAATTTTTGGATTTACATCTTTTGGCCCTGCTTGGGCTCCCGGTACTACTTTTTACGATAACTTGCATCATTTTTTTGAAACAGGATTTTCTCAAACGCATAATTTGGGTTTGGAATTTGGTACTAAAAATGTAGGATTCAGGGTATCAGGACAATTTTTTGATAATAAAGGGGTAGTTCCTAACAACACTTATAGAAAATACAATTTTAAAATAGCTAACACTACAAAAATTGGCAAGTATGTTACGCTAACCCCAGCCATTGCCTATACCAATGCCAACAACTTACGTCCGCTTAAGAGCTCTTCTTCAACTTTAGGTTCTGGTGGTTACCTGGTTGAATTGTATCAATGGCCAGCCAATAAAGACGTACGCAATTTTGAAGATGCAAATGGTAATAAAATACTATTATTTAACCCAAATGTAAATTCAGATTTCGACAACCCTCTTTGGAGTGCTAAATATAACCGTAGTGCTGATAAAATAAGCCGTGTAATTGCTACAATGGGTATTGATATAACAACCCCACTACCCTGGCTAACTTTGGCTGGCAGGTTTGGTTATGATACTTATAAAAATAATGGATATGTATTAACTCATCCTCAATCTTATATGTTATCAACTGCTACAGGAGGAAGTCTTGATAACTATTACAGAACTTATTCTGGATACAATCATACCATAACAGCAACTGCCAAGAAAAAATTTGGCAAATTTAGCACAAGGCTAATGATTGGTACCATGTGGCAAGATTTTGAAACTAAACAATTTGCTATTTATGGTACAAATTTAATTGACTCTACCGGTACAGATAGTAGCAATACCACAGTTAATACAAGAAGGCGTTTACTTAGAAACAATAATGGCTTACCCAATTTAAATGTGTTTAGAGAGCTTGCATATTTTGGTGAAGCATCGGTTGGGTTTAATGACTATGCTTATTTAACATACTCTCACAGGTTCGAATCTGCATCTCCAATTCCAAAAGCTAACAGAAATTATAACTATCCCGGTGTAAGCTTAAGCCTTATTGTTTCAGATATATTACCAGTATTAAAAAGAGGCGATATATTGAACTATTTTAAATTAAGAGCTTCATTAGCAAACACGGCCCGCTTGAATGATCCATATTCTAATCAATCGTTTTTTGTAAATAATTTTAGCAGTACAACCTTACCTGTTACCTATACTTATGGGTACACCAATGCAAACCCAGATTTAAAACCAGAAAAGCAAAGTACTTATGAAATAGGCGCCGAGTTCAGGTTTTTAAATAATGCTATTACTCTTGAAGCAGCTTATTACAACACACTTTGTACTAACCAAATTGCTCAGGGCTTTAGGGCCAGCTATGCAACTGGATATATTTTAAATACACAAAATGCTGCATCATTGCGTAACGAAGGAGTTGAAATAACTTTAAATCTAACTCCTATTAATAAACAAAACTTAAACTGGAATATCAATTTCAACTTTAACCACATGTGGAGTAAAGTATTATCACTCCCTGCTTCTATCGGTGTCTATAATGATTTTTATAATTCCGATACATATATTTCTAATGTAAGGGCTGGTTTAGTTAGAAATAATTCAACACAAACTTTAACAGGTTCAAAATATACAAGAAACAATGCCGGCCAAATAATCATTGACCGTAATACTGGAATTCCTTTGGTTACAAGTGGTAATTCTATCATAGCCGACAGAACACCTGATTTTAGTCTTGGTACTTTAAATACAATCCAGTACAAAAACTGGAGTCTTAGCTTTCTATGGGATTTAAGAGTTGGTGGTGATATTTATAATGGCACCGATCAATTACTTACCAGGATTGGGAAAAGCGAACGTACTGCAGATAGAGGAACAGCAAGAGTAGTACAAGGTGTACTTAATGACGGAAATGAAAATACAACTAATCCAACAGTTAATACACTGACCATAGTTCCCCAATATTTAAGCAGCTATTACTCCAGTATGCCAGATGAAGAATTTGTTCAAAAAGATGTAAACTGGTTCAGGTTAAGGGATATTACATTGAATTATAAATTATCCCCAAATACCTTAAAGCATATAAAAGCAATAAAAGGGCTAAGTGTTTTTGTAACCGGCAGCGACCTATTGTTGTTTTCTAATTATTATGGAGTAGACCCTGCTGTTAACGCAAACAATCCTGGTACCGGAGGTGTTGGCGGATATGGAATGGACCTGGGAAGCACTGCTACTCCTTTAGGAATAAGTTTTGGTTTAAGGGCTAACTTTTAATGAACTTTTAATTATTGACTTTTAAAAATAATAATATGCAAAACAATATTTTAAAATCATTTCTTTTGCTTGGTGGGCTTTGCCTTTTAGGGATCACATCCTGCAAGAAGAGAATTGAAGATGCTTATTTAAATCCCAATGCTCCTGTTGTAATACCAATTGAAACTATTCTGCCAGGTGTAATAGGTAGTTTTACTGCATTCAATTCAGCAGCAGGAACTAACTATGGTGTACAACAGGATGATATCTTGCTTGGACGATATATTCAATATTGGGGCTCTACAGCCAATGGCGAAAACTATGGCAGTATGGGAGGAACTATCAATAGTGATAATACCGGTGCAATATGGGCTGCCGTTTATTACGGACATGGACAAAATGTAAACCGGATAATTGAATGGGGTACTGAGCAGGAAAAATGGGACTTTGTTGGTGTTGCCCAGGCTGTACGTGCCTGGGACTGGCTGGAACTTACCAATCAATATGGCGAGGCTATTTTAAAAGAAGCATTTAATACCAGCCAGCAACAATTTCATTATGATACTCAACCTGAATTTTACGACAGTTGCAGGGCTTACTGTTATAGGGCTTTAGCTAATTTAAATAGAACCGATGGAAATGTTAACCCTACTAGCCTTGCACAAAGCGACGCTTATTTTAATGGCGGTAGCATTGATAAGTGGAAAAAATTTGTGTATGGTATTCTAGCAAGATCTTATAATGACCTTAGCAGTAAAGGAATTTATATTACTAACGGTTATGCAGACTCTGCAATTAAATATGCAGCACTTTCCTGCAGTTCCAATGCAGATAATATATTGGCAACATTTTCTGTTGCCAATACAAGTAATGGGTTTAACAGTTATTTTGGCCCTACCCGTGGTAATATTGGCACAATCAGGCAGGGTGCATATATTGCCGATATTATGTCGGGGGTTAATGATACAGCTTTTACTGGTGTAACCGATCCTCGTATGTGGTATATGCTAAGCGAAAACAAAAACAATACTTTCAAAGGCGTATATCCCTGGTTAGGTATGACTCAATATTTGAGTGGATCAACACCAACGAATGATTATCCAAAAAATTTCTGGAGAAACCCTACCGCAAATGCAACTGTTGGTAGTACGGTTGACAGTACCCGTTATGTTTACCGCAATGCCGGCCCCTGGCCTATGATGACAGCTTCTGAAATGCAGTTTACATTAGCTGAAGCAGCATTTAAAAAAGGTGATAAGGCAACCGCTTATGCTGCATACAAAAACGGTATAAGTTTAAACTTTGATATGCTCACATCTACTTATCAAACAAATGTACCTGCATCTAAACTTATAACGCCATTAATGAAAACAACATATATGAATGATCCTGCCATTGTACCACTTACATCAGCCGGATTAACTTTAACACATATTATGTTGCAAAAATACATAGCATTATTTGGCTGGGGTACACACCAAACCTGGACAGATATGCGCAAGTATCATTATATTGATATGGATGTATCTTCCGGTCACCAGGTTTATGCAGGCTTTTTACCACCTCCCACTTCGCCTATTAATTACCTTATCAGTACAAATAATGGTAACTATGTTTACAGGTGCAGGCCAAGATATAATTCAGAATATCTTTATAATATTCCGGAATTAACAAGGATAGGTGCAACTAACACAGATTATAATACTTACAAATGCTGGTTTTCGGAGCCATAAATTTTTAACCTGAAAATAATAAGATATGAAACTTAATAAATTAATAACCTTGCTGATTATAGTTGTTGCTTTTTCGTTCGCATTTATTTCATGCAAGCGTGAAGCGCCTTTAACAGCATCTATTGAAACCGGGATAAACACTAAAGCTACCGTGCAGGTGTATAATGCAACGGTAAAATCTACCCGTAATTTTTTATATGTTGATGGAAATAAGATTTCCGGTTCTACATTTGCATTTGGAAATGTTTTTCCAGCTACTGCTTATGCATTTAAAGTTGATGCTGGCTCAAGAACTTTTTTAATAAAAGATACACTTGGCAGTACAACTCAGCCGCCATTAACTTTTGCAGAAACTATGGATGCCGGTAAAAGCTATACAATTTTTACTTACGATACTCTTAATAGCATTAAGCAAGTAACGGTTTCAAATGATATTGAAATACCAAGTGATACAACCAGCAGGCTTCGGTTTGCAAATTTTATATTTAATACTACGCCTGTTCCGGCAGTAGATGTTTATTCTTCGGTATTTGGCAATACAAAAGTTTTCACCAATGTTGCAACTGCTTCTGTTACTGGATTTATTCCTTATCCTTCTGGTAAAAGAGATACATTATCTGTTTATGCTACAGGTACTACTTCTCCTTTAATAATCCGTTTAATTTCAACCGGTGTTACACCAACAAGGAGTTACACTACTGTTTATAGTGGTAGTTATAGAGCAACAAAATCTTTTGCATTATTCAATACATATTAATTTTATACAAATAAAAAAAAGAGCAGCTTCCTTAACGGGGCTGCTCTTTTTTTGCGAATCAGTAATTAAGTTAACCAAAAAACAAATACGCTAGTGTTATGGAAGTTATTATTCCAACCAGGTCAGCAAGCAACATGGCACCTATGGAATAACGTGTATTTTTTATTGATACCGATCCAAAATATACTGCTACAACATAAAAAGTAGTATCTGATGCCCCTTGGAAAATGCCTGAAAGCCTGCTGGCAAAAGAATCGGGGCCATAAGTAGCCATCGTACTAACCATCATACCCCTTGCTGCACCACCACTCAATGGCCTTATTAAGGCTGTGGGCAGTCCATCTACAAACCGGGTATCGGGACTAAACATGGCAAAAAAATATTTCATCCCGTTTATTACTGCATCAAAAGTACCACTGGTACGCAACATGCTAACAGCTACCAGTATTCCTAAAATATAAGGAATAATCCTGATGGCGGTATCAAACCCGTTTTTTGCACCATCTACAAAATCCGAAAATATATCTGTCTTTTTATAAACGCCTCCTAAGATTATCAAAATAAACACCAGTAAGATTAATCCGTTACTCAACATTCCGGAAAACGATTGAATACCTGCTGCATTTAAATGCACTACATACATTACCAGCAAACCTATTACCAACGAAATACCCAATACCCATAAAAGTATAACCGGTTGAATTAAATTTATTTTTTGCTTTATTGATACTATTATCATAGCAGCCATAGTGCCAACAAATGTTACAATCATACAGGGAATAAAAATATCTGTTGGATTTGATGCATTTTGTGCAGCCCTTACTGCAATTACACTTACGGGTATAAGGTTTAATCCTGCTGCATGTAAACAAAGAAACATGATTTGAGAATTGGAAGCAACATCCTTATTCGGATTCAGTTCCTGCAAACTTTGCATAGCCTTTAATCCAAAAGGCGTAGCGGCATTATCCAATCCCAGGAGGTTTGCCGAAAAATTCATAATCATGTGCCCCATCGAAGGGTGTCCTTTTGGAATTTCTGGAAAAAGTTTTGAGAAAAACGGCCCCACAATTCGGGATAAAAGCCTTATGCCGCCTGCTTTTTCGGCAATATTCATAAATCCTATAAAAAGTGATAAGATACCAATCAACCTTAAACATATATCTACTGCTACCCAACAGGTTTCTATTATACCATCTATTTTTAAGGGATTAGCTGGGTCAGATGCTTTGCCGCTTACCATCCAGGTAAATATTTGTGTTTCTCCAAAGAAAAAACATTTAATACCGGCTACTGTAATTGCAATAATTATAAACGCCGACCATATCCTGCTTAATGCCATGAAATGTAATTATAGATGATAAAAGTTTTATGCGGAAAGTTACTTAATTGTCATCTTAATTTAACATTCAAAATAAAGAATAACAACACTTGCCTTACCTTTGCTGCCGCAATAATAAATCATCAATTAAATCTATAGAAAGAAATGGCTTTAAAAGCAGGAATAGTAGGATTACCCAATGTAGGTAAATCAACCTTATTTAATGCAGTTAGCAATAGTGCCAAAGCGCAAGCTAGTAATTACCGCTTTTGTACAATTGAACCAAATACTGGTTTAGTAAATGTGCCCGATCCCCGTTTAAACAAACTGGCAGAATTGGTAGTACCCGAAAGAATTGTGCCAACCCAAATTGAAATTGTTGACATTGCCGGCCTGGTTCGTGGCGCAAGCAAGGGCGAAGGTTTAGGAAATAAATTTTTAGCCAATATTCGTGAAGTGGATGCCATTATACAGGTGGTACGTTGTTTTGAAGATGAAAATATTTTAAGAGAAGAAGGCCCTATAAACCCTGTAAGCGATAAAGAAATTATTGAAACAGAGTTACAGCTTAAAGATTTAGAAAGTGTAGAAAAGAAAATTCAACGCACCGAAAAAATGGCTAAAACAGATCCCAAAATGAAAGCCGAATTGGAGATATTGGTTAAATGCAAAACACAACTTGATGCAGGAAAAAATATCATTACACTGGGGTTAAGTAAAGAAGATAAAACAGCCATTGCCGATTTGTTTTTACTTACAGATAAACATATACTTTATGTGGCCAATGTTGATGAAGCCAGTATGCATACTGGCAATAAATATTCGGAAGCTTTAATTGAAGCCGTAAAAAATGAAGGCAACGAAGTGATTGTAATGACCAATGCTATTGAAGCACAAATTGCCGAATTTGAAGATGCTGATGACAAGGCAATGTTTATGGACGAATATAAAATGACGGAACCGGCATTAGACAGGTTAATTCATTCTACATACAAACTTTTAAACCTGTCAACTTATTTTACAGCCGGCGTACAGGAAGTTAGGGCATGGACCATTGAAAAAGGCTGGAAAGCGCCACAGGCAGCCAGTGTTATTCATACCGATTTTGAGAAAGGATTTATAAAAGCTGAAGTAATTGCCTACGATGATTTTTTAAAATACAAATCAGAAGCTGCCTGTCGTGAAAACGGAAAACTTAGAATTGAAGGAAAAGAATACATTGTTCAGGACGGAGATATCATGCATTTTAGGTTTAATGTATAGGATACAATACTTAATAAAAAAACGGGCTCTTGAAAAATCAAGAGCCCGTTTTAATAAAATAAAAATATTATTGAGGCAACAATACTTTATCAATTATATGATAAACGCCATTTACTGCATGTTGATCCATTTTAACTGCATTAGCCGCTGCGCCACTATAGGGTGCACCACCGGGAGGGAAGGTTCCCAAACCGGTAAATTTTAAACTGGTTACTGCGGGTCCAAAATAAGTGGCCTGCGCCATTACTCCCGGATGAGTACTGAAACTACTATTAACCAATGTTTTTATAAAGTACCCCGGTGTTGAAGGTACATTATTTGAAAACACCCTTATATTGGGTTGATATGGTGTAGTTGTACTGGCTGTTAAAGAAGCCATTAAATGATAAGCAACAATACCTTTTACTAGCGCTGTAGATACATTATTAGTACTTAAAAAAACAGGGCCAGCAGCTACTGCGCCATTTGCTGTGGCAGTTGCAATTAAAGTATCCGTTGCAGTATATGGTAAAGGCCTTGTAGACAGGTATGCCTGAAATGCCAATCCAAAAATCAAAGTTTGAAATGCTGCATCATTGGGTGCTAACACAGTCATATTGGTTACTCCATAATTTAATAAATAATCGAACTGGCTGGTACCAACTGCCGTTCCGCTATCTGCACGGGCAACAGCAGCACGGAAATAAGACAGTGTTGGTTCTGCAGCTATCATTGTTTTTAAAGTAGCAGAAGGAGGCACGGCTACACTATATGCAGTATAAATTACACCATTTGCTGCATCAATTGTTGGTGCAATAAAAGGTAAATTATTAACATAAGAATAGGTGGTTCCTCTTACTGGAAAAATGGGCATCCTTACAAAGGGTTGTGTAGGATCAAGTACTATTTGTGATGTTAAAGGATAATTAGGAAAAGCTGTTCCGATGGATGCTAAAGGAAACTTTTGTCCAACAATATTGTATTGAACAATGCCTGCTGCATTTGCAACCGGCAATGATGAATTGATAAACCCAAGAAAAGTAGCATTGGGTGCATTTAATGGTACTGCACCACCTGATGCTGCATTTACAAATATCCGCATTCCATTATTATTAGTAGCAAACAATGTAAATGTTTTAGTAAGATCGTTTAGCGTTGTTTTCATACCAGCCCTAATGATAAGTGCATCGTAAAAGCTATAGCTTGTATCGGTAGATAACAAAGTTTCAATGCCTGAACCTGTTGGATATACTGGTGTTGGTATTGGCGCAAGTTGTTCTAAGTCCTTATTACAGGAAGTAAGTATAAAAAACATACCAGCAATTAAAAACAGGTGCAATACACTTAGTTTATTAATAAATTTTTTCATTATAGTTATTTTTATTTTTAAAATTTAGGCTAATATTAATATACGTTAAAACCAAAACTAACATAGTATAAACCTCCTATTCTGGAGTTACCAATTGCATTGTAATAGTATTGATTTAATAAATTATTAGCGCCCAGTTTTATTATTGATTTAGAAGAAGGAATCTTCATACTAATTTGTGCATCCAAAGTTTGTACAGCTGGTAATTGTCCATTGGCAAAATCGGCCTGATAGTAAAATCCTTCCTGCCATCTGTAAGTAACATTAAATCCAAGTTTTTTGCCGGGGCCAAATCCTGTATTGCCTAAGCTTGCATTTGCCTTATATTTTGGAGCATTAAAGTAAGCTATAAAACCATTTGATACATCTTTTAAAACATCAGATGAAAGATTAGCGCCTATGGTAAAGTTTAATGGCAACCTGTAATCAACACCAATACCAAAACCATAAGTTTTTACTATTTCAGATGAATTTACTACCACCGAAATATTTCTTCTTTTGCTGGCATTTGCGGTATCATTTGGATTTCCTGTTAAAGTTTGAATTGTATTTTTTCTTCCTAAGAAATCTTTGTATTGGCCATAATAACCATACAAGTCAATTAGCATTTTGCCTTGCAACAATAAACCTTTATAACCGGCTTCAAATGAGCTTACAGATTCTGGCTTTACTTCGGTTGGCGTGTATGTTTTAAAATTATACAAACTGTTTGTACTTGAGTTGGTACTAAAAGAATATAGCGGATTGCTGGCAAGGTTCAAATAATTGGTAAATGATGGTGAGCTGCCCACTAAACGTGTGCTTCCCACCTGTAAGTTAATATATTGCTGCTGGCTACTAGGAAAACGATATGCTGTTTGGTAAGAGAGGCGTATATTATTATTGTTGGCAACTTTTACAAGCGCTGTTATTCTTGGCGTAAAGCGGCCTTTAAAATGTTGCATCTTATCGTATCTGCCAGATAAAGTAAGCGTAAGCCTGTTTAATAATTGCTTACTTGCCTGTAAGTAACCTCCATATTGCGTAATGCCAATTGTGCCTGTAGAATCAGCAAACAATGTTCCTTTTGAATTCAATACATAATTTTTATAATTGGCGCCTACTAATATATCTACATATCCTTTTGTAAATTGGCTTAAGTTATAATTTCCTTCTACAGCATATAAATCTGATTGGTCTAACAATAAACCACCATTTTGTGAAATAGGTTTTTTACGTATTGCATCAAATGATGTACGGAAAGCGGAACTGTTTGCCGCAGGTCGTCCTACATCGGCCAATGCCCTTGCATTCTGATGTGCATCATAATCGGTAAGGCCGCTCATGCGGTCGCTCAAATATTTGTAAGTGTATTGTACATACCAGTCTGTTGGCATTGGAGTTGGGTTGCCGGATGCGTCTGTGGTAACAGATTTTTTCCAGCTTTCGTTAAATAACCTGGTTGTAGCCGTTGCATTAAAAGATTCTCCAGCATTTTCCTGTGTGGTGTATGCTCGGAAAGACCAATTTTTACTATTCAATTCAAATTTATACTGGCCCATTTTAAAATCTTTAAGAGAGTACCTGTCGCTTCCGGTATAAATTGTATTTCCTGTTCCCCAATAAGCAGCCAATACAGCTTCAATATTTGGAGTAATTTTATAATTTAATGAACCTCCCAATTTAAAGTTTACGGTATTGGGATTAAGCAGTTCTTTTTCGGTATATCCTGTACGGGAAACATTTTGAGGGCTTGTTAATAAACCATTGGCTGCAATAAAATTAGCAGCACCTGGTAAATTAGCAGCTATTTGCGAAAAAAATCCCCGCATGTCAACTGTTGTTTCATCGCCATATACATTAATACCATCGTAATTAGGATCTGTTTGTCTATTTCCCGCTTTTAAAGAACCAGTTGTTGCAAGGCGGTTATAATTTCTATCATCACCTGCAAGCCAGTCTTTTGCCTGAATTAACTCTGCATTTATTTTAAAAGCAAATTTTTCAGATACTTTTTTAGCCCATCTTAAACTCCAGTTGTGATAGGCCGATGGATCTTGCTGGCCGTTATTGCCAACATGCATTACACCTTCTTTTACTAAAAAAGACAAGCCTTGATATTTAAAAGGGTTTTTGCTTGTCATAAGTAAAGTACCATTCATACCGCCGGGGCCATATAAAGCAGATGATGCACCAGATAACAATTCAATATTATCCACATCCAACTCACTTAAACCAATAATTGCGCCAACAGAAAAATTAAGTCCGGGCGCCTGGTTATCCATTCCATCAACCAGTTGATTAAAACGGGTATTACCACTTGAGTTAAAACCACGTGTTGTAGGCGTTTTAAATGTAAGAGAAGATGTTGTAACATCTACCCCTTTTAAAGAAGTAACCACATCATAATAATTAGATACTGGTGAATTGCGTATGTTAGCGGCACTAACTCGTTCAATTGAAACCGGAGATTCCATTATCTTTTGTGGTACCCTATTGGCAGATACTACCACTTCCTGACCTAATATATCTGTTGGTATAAATTCAATTTGCAATGGTTTTGAAGCCGAAGAAACTGTTACTTCCTGCATTTCGTAACCAACCGAAGTTATTAAAAGTGTTACAGGAAGACTTTTAACAGTAATTTTAAAATTACCCTTATCATCAGTAAAAGTACCTTCATCCTGCCCTTTTACTAATACAGAAACAGCACCAGAAGCTTCTTTTGTATTGCTGTTCCTTACATTGCCGCTGATTGTTACACTTTGTGCAAAGGCTGTAATTGTAAAAATATTAGCCAGTAAAAATGTAACAAAATAGCATGAAATTTTTCTCATATCGCTTTTTTTGGTTTTAAAGATATAGCAAATTAAGGACGATATTTCTACCTGAAAAATTTATTTTCTTTTGCTGTTAACAACTTGTTTAACCGAAATATATTTTATTTACTGGGTTGATGTTAATTTAGCCAAATGATTTCATATAATTTCAGGCAACAAACAGGCATTTACAACGGAAAAGTAAGGGATGTATATTCGATTGCTAACAAATACCTGGTGATGGTTGCCAGTAACCGTATTTCGGCTTTTGATGTGATACTGCCCCGTGCAATTCCATACAAAGGGCAGGTTTTAAACCAAATTGCCGCATACATGCTGAATGCTACTAAAGATATATGTACAAACTGGTTAATTAATGTACCGGCGCCCAATGTTAGCATTGGCAAAAAATGCGATCCTTTTAAAATTGAGATGGTGGTTAGGGGAAATTTAACAGGCCATGCCTGGCGCACTTATTCTTCCGGTAAAAGAAATTTATGTGGTATAACCATGCCAGGTGGTATGAAAGAAAATGATTTTTTCCCCTCACCCATCATTACTCCAAGTACAAAAGCTTCCGAAGGGCATGATGAAGATATATCGGCAGATGAAATTATTAAAAACAAACTGGCTACCCCACAAGAATGGGAAACCTTATGTAAATATGCCTTACAACTTTTTGAAAGAGGAAAATCTATTGCTGCAAAACAAGGATTGATTTTAGTGGATACAAAATATGAGTTTGGTAAGTTGAACAATGAAATTGTTTTAATGGACGAAATTCATACGCCTGATTCTTCCAGGTATTTTTATGCAGATAGTTTTGAAGAAAGACAAACAAAGGCTGAGCGGCAAAAACAACTGAGTAAAGAATTTGTAAGGGAATGGCTAATTGAAAATGATTTTATGGGCAAAGAAGGACAAGTTGTACCAGTTATGAGTGATGAATGGGTAACAACTATTTCAAATAGGTACATTGAACTGTACGAAAAAGTTATTGGCCAAAAATTTGTCCCATCAAATTTAAGCGATCAAGAAACAGAAATAAAGATTAATACCGAATTGGATAAACTGTTAACAGCTTAGATTTAAAGATTTTTATTTTTCCTGTTTTCTTCAATTGTTGGTCGCAGCCTTTGTTTACTTTTATTAAAAATCATTTGGTCTTTTACTATACCTTTTCGTAAGATAGCCTGTTCTGCTTCAGGTAAATTATAAATGGTTTTACATTCCTCGGTACAGCAGCCGTCAAAAGCTTTTGCACAATCGCTGCATTGAATAAAAAGTAAATGACAACCGTCATTTTTACAATTGGTATGTGTATCGGCAGGTTTGCCACACTGATGACAAACAGCAATGATATCTTCTGTTATACGCTCTCCCAACCTGTCATCAAACACAAAATTTTTTCCGATGAACTTTGTAGCTAAACCATTTTCTTTTGCTTGCCGGGCATAATTTATTATGCCTCCTTCTAAATGATATACATGTTCAAAACCATGATGTTTCATATAGGCGCTTGCTTTTTCGCAACGGATGCCGCCAGTGCAGTACATGATAATATTCTTGTCTTTTTTTTCTTGCATCATTTCTACAACCATTGGTAACTGATCTCTAAAAGTGTCACTTGGTATTTCAACTGCATTTTCAAAATGCCCCACTTCATATTCATAATGGTTTCGCATGTCAATAACAACAGTATGTTTATCTTTCATCAGTTCATTCACCTGCACGGCATTTACATATTTACCTTTGTTTTGCATACTAAAACCCGGGTCATTAATTCCATCGGCTACAATTTTTTCCCTTACTTTAATTTTTAAAACCCAAAAAGATTTTCCATCATCATCAACAGCTATATTAAGCCTTAGGTTATTGAGTGGCTCAATACTATATAAATAATTTTTAAGCGCTTCTACATTATTATCGGGTACACTTATTTGTGCATTTACACCTTCGGTAGCAATATAAATACGGCCAAAAACTTTCAGGTCGTGTAATGCCTTGTACATTTCATCTCTAAATAATTGGGGGTCTTTTATCGGAAAATATTGGTAAAAAGAAATGGTTGTACGATGCACTGTTTCGGCGTACAATAATTTTTTTAGTTCCGCCTGTGAAATGCGGTTGTGTAATACTGCCATACATTAATTTTGATGGTTACACGAATGTGTAAAACATGGTTTTAAAAATTTGATTCCGGTGTGAGCGGAAAATTTGCCATTTGACAAATTGGATGCTTGCAGGCAAACCAAATAGTATGGCAAAGATATAAAAGGTATGCAGATAAAAAAACTTAGTAACCGGTATTGGCAATGGATAAAACGATTTTAATAAACTTACAGGTGGCTCAAAAAAAAATCCCTCCTGCATTACACAAGAGGGAATGTAAATTATTTACGGCAATGGCCGATTATTTTTTTTTTGGATTAATATCCACCCATGCCACCCATATCAGGTGCTCCATGCGAATGAGGAGCTTCTTCTTTAGGCTTATCAGCAATTACACATTCAGTCGTTAACATCATTCCTGCAATAGAAGCTGCATTTTCTAAAGCCACCCGACTAACTTTAGTAGGGTCAATAACTCCGGCTTTTAAAAGATTTTCATATTTTTCGCTGTAAGCATTAAAGCCAAAATCAGCTTTTCCTTCTTTAATCTTATTTACCACTACACTTCCTTCAAAACCTGCGTTTTCAACAATAGTACGCAAAGGCTCTTCAACTGCACGGCGTACAATTGCAATACCCGTTGTTTCATCTTCGTTACCACCTTTCATTTTTTCCAGTACATCGCTTGCACGTACATAAGCAACACCACCACCTGGTACAATACCTTCTTCAACGGCAGCTCTTGTAGCATGTAATGCGTCATCAACACGGTCTTTCTTTTCTTTCATCTCTACTTCAGTAGCAGCGCCAATATATAATACAGCAACACCGCCGGCAAGTTTAGCCAAACGTTCCTGTAATTTTTCCCTGTCGTAATCAGATGTGGTTGTTTCTATTTGAGCCTTAATTTGGTTTACCCTTGCAGTAATATCAGCTTTTTTACCTTTTCCTCCAACGATGGTTGTATTGTCTTTGTCAATAGTAATACTTTCGGCAGATCCCAGGTAATCAAGATCCACATTTTCTAATTTATAACCTTGTTCTTCGCTTACAACAATTCCTGAGGTAAGTACAGCAATATCCTGTAACATTTCTTTTCTTCTATCACCAAAGCCTGGAGCTTTTACTGCTGCAACTTTAATAGTACCACGTAATTTATTTACAACTAATGTAGCTAATGCTTCACCGTCTAAATCTTCTGCAATGATTACCAAAGGACGACCGCTTTGAGCAACTTTCTCTAAAATGTGCAAGATATCTTTCATGGTAGATATCTTCTTATCATAAATTAAAATGTAAGGGTTGCTTAATTCGGCGTGCATTTTTTCGCTGTTGGTTACAAAGTAAGGAGAGATATAGCCACGATCGAACTGCATACCTTCCACCACATCAACGGTTGTATCGGTACCTTTTGCTTCTTCAACAGTTATTACTCCTTCTTTACCCACTTTGGTCATTGCTTGTGCAATTAAAGCGCCAATGGCTTTATCATTATTGGCCGATATTGAAGCAACCTGCTCAATCTTTTTGTTATCGTTACCAACTGTTTGAGATTGTTTTCTTAAGTTTTCAACCACGGCTGTAACCGCTTTATCAATACCACGCTTTAAATCCATAGGGTTTGCGCCGGCAGCAACATTTTTTAAACCTTCACCAATGATGGCCTGGGCAAGTACGGTGGCAGTTGTGGTACCATCGCCTGCAATATCTGCAGTTTTAGATGCTACTTCTTTCACCATTTGTGCACCCATATTTTCAATAGGATCTTCCAGTTCAATTTCTTTTGCTACAGTAACTCCATCTTTAGTAACGGTTGGTGCACCAAACTTGCGTTCAATAACCACATTACGGCCTTTAGGGCCAAGGGTTACTTTTACAGCGTCCGATAATGTATCAACGCCTTTTTTCATTTTATTTCTTGCTTCAATATCGAAGAATATCATTTTAGACATAAAAAATTAATTTGATAATGTGCTGCTTAGCCAATCTGCTAATTTACACGGGTGAAAAATTATTTGTTTAATAATATAATAAATGTGTAAGACTAATGAATTAAACAATAGCCAGTATATCGCTTTCTCTCATAATGAGGTAGTCCTTTCCTTCAATAGAAATTTCTGTTCCGGCATATTTGCCATATAAAACGGTATCTCCGGCTTTTACCATAACTGGTTCATCTTTTTTACCTGGCCCGGCAGCCAGTACAATACCACGCTGTGGTTTTTCTTTTGCAGTATCCGGAATAATAATGCCTCCGGCAGATTTTTCTTCAGCAGCCGCAGGTTGTACAATAACCCTGTCGTGCAAAGGTGTAATGCTCAATTTTGCAGCATTTTTTACTTTAGCCATAGTTGTATTAGTTTTTGATTTATTTGAAAAATAAAATATCCGTTTTAAACGGGTGGCAAAGGTACTGCCATTTTTGTACCAATCAATATTAATACATAAGATGTCAGATTTTTTAATGAAAAAAATCAGCGAAAGGAAAAATTGGGCTAATTCGACAGGAATTTTTGTCAGGCAATACAGCTTCTTTAATTCTATTCCATTATGTGAAACCCAAAACTTATGCGTACATTTGCTGCCTCAAAATATAAAGTTCTTTAACGCATGATCAGCAGACGAAATATCCGGGTAAAAGTGATGCAAACCTTATACAGCCTCGAAAGCATTTATGAAAGTATAAAACCCGGAGATGCTACAGTTGTTCTAACAAAAAAAATTGAACAAAGCCGCCAAATATTTACCTATCTCATTTATTTTATTACAGAAGTAGCCAGGTATGCCGAATCTGATGCCAGGCAGAAAGCAGCAAAGCATTTACCTTCCGCCGCCGATTTGAATGTTAATACTAAAATTGCCGGTAACGAACTACTTTGGAAAATACTTGAGAATGCAAGTTTTAAATTGGCTATTGCTGAAATTAAGCCCCAGCATATTATAGATAGAGAATTGCTGAAAAAAATTTACCAGCAATTAATTGTATCGCCAGAATATATCGAATATATTGAAGTACAGAGCAGGAACCCTAAAACAGAAAAAGAAATGCTGGAATTTATTTTCAGCAACCTGATGTTGCCTAATGAAGATTTTTTTAATCATGTAGAAGAAAATTTCATTCAATGGGATGATGATGCAGAAATGATGAACCAACTTGTACTTAATTTTTTAAATAAACCTGTACACACAAATTTTACAGATATACTTAGCAAGGATAAAAGGGAATTTGCCCAAAGTTTACTTACAACAGTGCTTGATAAAAAAGATTTGTGCATGGAATTGATAAAACCCAAATTAAAAAACTGGGACGCTGACCGGATAGCTTCGCTTGACCTGATTATTTTACAAATGGGTGTTTGCGAATTTTTGTTTTTTGATACCATACCAACTAAGGTTTCCATTAATGAATATATTGACCTGGCAAAAGCATACAGCACCGAACAAAGTGGCCAGTTTGTAAACGGGTTGCTTGATAGTATCCTCAAAGAATTAACGGTACAAAATAAAATAACAAAAAAGATTTATAAAAACAGTACGATATAATTAGCGGTATTTTAAATGCCATTTTGTAAGATTTATCGTTATTGCACATAACTTTGCAAAAACAAAAAAATGAAAAAATATTTATTGCTTTCTTTATTGTCGCTAGCTTTTGTTTCGTGTAACAGCAGACACAGAGATAAGATAGCAGATGATGCATCTGCTCAAAAAGAAAAAGCTTTAAAAAAAACAACTACAGTACAGATCATAGACTCATCGTATAATTTTGGAAAAGTAACGGATGGTGAAAAAGTGGAGTATAATTACCGGTTTAAAAATACAGGCACCAATCCGTTGGTAATTACAGAAGCCCATGCCAGTTGTGGTTGCACAGTTCCTCAAAAACCCGAAAAACCAATTATGCCCGGCGAAATAGGTTTTATAAAAGTAGTTTTTGATAGTAAAGCAAGAGTGGGTAATGCATATAAAACAGTAACTGTTGCATCAAATGCAAAACCCGAATTTCCGCAATTGATTTTAACAGGCGATGTGGTTGGTAAACAATAACAACTTTAACTTTTTTAAACAAATAAACAAACAACATGCAACTATTAAGTATTTTTTTGATGATGGATCCGCAAGGAAAAGGCGGAAGTAGCGGAACCTTAATTATGATGGGATTGATGATCCTGGTATTTTGGCTATTTATGATAAGGCCACAAGCAAAAAAAGCAAAAAAACAAAAAGAGTTTATCAATAACCTGCAAAAAGGCGACAAGATTGTTACCATTGCTGGCATTCATGGTAAAGTAAATAAGGTAGCCGATGATGGAACTTTGGAACTTGAAGTAAGCCCCGGCAGTTATTTAAAAGTAGAACGCAGTGCCATTAGTTTGGAATGGACAGCCAATATCAATAAACCAGTTGCTGAAGCAAAAAAATAATACCCAAAGTTTGGGTTATGGAAAATCCGGAATGGAAGTTTAACTTCGGTTTCGGATTTTTTTTATGGGTACCTGATCACCATTAACCATTATCAATTAACAATTAATAATGCTTAGAGTAGGCATCACAGGCGGCATTGGCAGCGGTAAAAGCACCGTAGCTAAAGTGTTTGAAGTACTTGGCGTACCTGTGTATTATGCCGATGATGCAGCAAAAAGGTTAATGAATGAAAATAAACAGTTACAGAGTAACATTAAAACTGTTTTTGGTGATGCAACTTATACTGATGGAAAATTAAATAAAAAAAACCTGGCTGCCATTGTATTTAATAATCCTGAAAAATTACAACAGCTAAATAAACTCACTCATCCACAAACAATAAAAGATGCCGCAGCGTGGATGCAAAAACAAACAGCGGCTTATATTATAAAAGAAGCAGCACTTATTTTTGAAAGTGGTTCGCACGAACAGTTAGATTATGTTATTGGTGTTTGCTCCCCTGCCCCACTCCGCATACAAAGAGCCATGCACCGGGATAATATAACCCGGGATGAAGTAATGGCAAGAATGGACAAGCAGTTAGATGAATCTATAAAAATGAAACTTTGTGATTTTTTAATTAATAACGATGAGCAGGAAATGCTGATACCGCAAGTATTGACACTACATGAAAAATTGTTATCATTTTGATGATAACCCCAATTTTTAAAAGTTTCATTTCACTTTAGTTTTTTAAGCCAATACCCCTTTTGGGGAATAAGAAGGATAGTATAAATAATAAACTTTGTTTTTATATTTATATCCAAAGCCTATTGCCTTGATAAACAAAATTTGGATATACCCGGTACTATTAATGATAATACTTTCCTGCAATCGGGGAGGCAGGCAAAAAAAAATTGATATACCTGCATTATATCCTGCGCCATTAACGGTTAATTTAGATACAGTATCAGGCTACTCTATCAACCTCATCACCGGCGATTCTATAAAACCTTTAGTGAATGAATCAGGAATTATTATCAATACCGGTAAATCGGTTTTAATAAACGGAATAAAATTACCTGCAGAAAAAATTTCACCTCCTGTTAATATCAATCCCGGCAATCCTATAAAAAAAATTATTGAGGGAAATGTAACACCCCTTTACGGGAAACTTCAGATAACTCAGATAGATACAAGTATCCACAAAAAAATTACCCCGGAAGAAGGTGGATATTCTAAAGATGTAAAAAAACTGAAAGCCGTTTTCAAAAAAATGCCCTTTAGTGAACCTCAGCCCAAACAAGCAGCTGCATTTAAATATAAAGATGGGGCTACGGCCAATGTGCAATACTTTGATGTGGACCAGGGGCTAAGTTATCCGTATGTATATGCTTTGTTGCAAGACAATGAAGGCAATTTTTGGTTTGGTAACGATGTTACTGGCCTTACAAAATATGATGGGGTAAACCTGTATCAGTATTCCACCAAAAACGGGTTGGTTAATAATACTGTTTTCAAATTAATGCTTAGCAGCAAAGGTGAAATATGGGCCTGTACTTATGGGGGAATATCTGTTTTTGACGGAAAGAACTTTTATAATCTTGACCTCTTTGTAGGTACAGAAAATAAATTAATCAATTGTATTACTGAAGACCATGAAGGAAATATTTGGTTGGGTACTTTTAACGGCTTGATAAAATATGATGGAAATGACCTTAGTTTCTATACACGTAAAAACGGGCTGTTGTGTGATTCTGTCCTTTCCTGCAAGGTAGATAAAAAGGGTAAACTTTGGATTAGCAGTTCAGAGGGGCTTAGTGAATTTGATGGGAAAAGTTTTAAACATTACACACAAAGGGATGGCCTGGCTGAAAAAACGCCCCATGATTTAGTATTTGATAAAAATGGTACTTTATGGATATGTTATGGATATGAAAAATCATCGCAGGGTGCACTCACCCGTTTCAATGGAAAAACATTTACAACCTTTAACAACAGGAATGGACTACCTGCTAATTATATCAATAACATTTGCGAAGATAGTAAAGGGAATTTATGGCTGGGCTCTCTATACAATGGCATCATTAAATTTGATGGAGAAAAATTTACCCAATACAATCTTCAACATGGATTGTCCAACAATAAAATAAGAAACATCATACAGGATGATGCTGGCAACATTTGGATGGCAACGGATGGGGGTGGTGTAAACAGACTGAATGAGGAAGGTTTTCATTTCCTGCAGGATAATGAAGTATTGGTCAATAACAAGGTAAGGCCTATCATCAGGGATAAAAAAGGGAATATGTGGTTTGGCACCGAGGGCGACGGCATAGGAAAATATGGGGCTAATGTTACTTCAGGCGAACCTGCCGGTTTTACTTATTTTACCTGGGATATCAGTTTGAATAGATATGGGCAAAGGACATTGCTTGAGGATAAGGAAGCTGCAATATGGGTTGGCACTATTGGTGCAGGTGTGTATAAATTCAATGGTAAAACTGTTAAGAATTATGGAGTAAGACAGGGATTATCCGATTCAGTTATTTTTTCGCTGCTGCAGGATAAGAATGAAAACATCTGGATTGGCACAAGGGATAAAGGAATCACAAGAATTGACGGGGCTACTTTTTATCACTATACTGATAAGCAGGGTCTCCCATCAAACAGGATTTTTTCAATAATTGAAGACCATAAGAATAAACTTTGGTTTGCTACGGAAACAGGCGCTGTGTTTACCCTGGATGGCAATTATATAAAAGTGTTTGCTGAAAAAGAAGGGCTTTTTTGCAAATATATTACCTGCCTGGTTGAAGATGATAAAGGAAACATCTGGATGGGTACACAGGGTGCAGGGGTTTGTAAGTTCAATGGAAAACAGTTTACTTATTTTACTGAAAAAGAAGGATTAAGCAATAATAATGTATGGTCATTATTCATTGACAAATGGGGGCAGCTATGGGCCGGCACCGATAAAGGGCTCAATTGCCTTATCCCTCAAAAAAACAATTATCTCATTTACAATTATGGTCAGGAAGATGGTTTAAAAGCCATTGACTTTAACCTGCATGGTATTGCTACCGATACAGCAGGCAATACCTGGTGGGGAACAGGAGAAAATGTCCTCCTAAAAAATATGCGTTCCCCAATTGCAACAAATCGGGTACCAACCTTGAATTTAAATTATATTGAAATTAATGAGCGGTTCTATGATTTTCATAACCTTCCGGATAGTGTAAAAGATAAAATCCGGTTTCAACAAGTGGCAGCATTCCACAATTACCCCGAAGGTTTAAAGCTAAAGCACAATCAAAACCATCTTGGATTTCATTTTTCAGCCATTGACTGGGGCGCCTCCGCAAAAATAAAATACAGTTACCGGATGGTGGGCCTCAATGAAAATTGGAGCAAGCCTTCTGCTTCGGCATTTGCCGATTACCGGGGATTAAGTTATGGCGATTATAGTTTTGAAATTATAGCTATTGGCCAATCACAACAATGGAGCAAGCCTTTCATTTACCGGTTTAAGGTATTGCCTGCCTGGTGGCAATCCCTGTGGTTTAAGTTACTAATAATAGTTGCCGGTGCATGCCTGGCTTTTTTGATAACCCGGTTCATTTATTTTTACCAGTTACGAAAACAAAAAGCGGCGCTGGAAAAACAATTGGCTGTGCAATATGAAAGGCAAAGAATATCTGCGGAGATGCATGATGATATTGGTGCAGGCCTTTCGGGTATCCGCTTGCTTACTGAAATGACAAAAAATAAATTGAAGGATGAACAGGCTGCTGCCGAAGTAGATAAAATTTATCAATCGGTCGGTGACATCTCATCCAAGATGAAAGAAGTTATCTGGAGCCTCAATACAGAAAATGATACAATAAATAATTTGATTACTTATATTCAACGGCAGGCTCGTTCCTGGCTGGAACATTATCCCTGCAAGTTGCAAGTGCTGTTACCGGATGTAATACCTGATAAAGCATTGAATGGAGAAACCCGAAGAAATATTTACCTCGTTGTGAAAGAAGCAGTCCATAATATTATTAAACATTCTGGTGCAGATAAAGTGCATATTGAAATACAATGTCATAACAATTTTTTGGATATGACCATTGCAGATAATGGCAGGGGCATTTACTCGCCGGCATTAAATAAAAGCGGCAATGGCATGAAAAATATGAAGCAACGTGTAAAACGACTGAATGGAAAATTTAATACAGAATCAAAAGAAGGGTTAACCCTCCACATACGCATCCCTTTAAACCAGGCTATATGATTATTATTTCTATTGTTGAAGACAATGAGCAGTTTCGCCAAGGGTTGGAAGTCATAATTAAAAGCCATGATGACTTTTACCTGGCCGGTTCATTTTCAAATGCAGAAAAGGCAATAGAAGGGCTCCAGGAAAACCCACCTGATATTGTAATATGTGATATCAGCCTGCCAGGTATGAAAGGAACCGAATTAATCATCAGGCTGAAGCAACAATTACCGCAAACACAGTTCATGGTTTGCAGCATACACGATGATAATGATACCATATTTGAAGCGCTTAAATGTGGTGCATCGGGGTATATATTAAAAGACCCCGTTACCGCTTCAGAAATCGTAAAAGCTATCAGAGACCTGTATCATGGCGGCTCACCAATGAGCCCATTTATAGCCAGGCAGGTAATTAACAGTTTTCAAAAAACGGTATTACCAGGTGAACATGCCATTTTAAGCCCCAGGGAAAAAGAAGTGCTGGAACTGCTTTCTAAAGGGTTTTTGTATAAAGAAATTGCAGAGAAGCTGGGCATATCACACGAAACAGTAAAAAAACACCTGAAGAATATTTACCAAAAACTGCATGTGCAAAATAAAATAGAAGCCCTCAATAAACTTCGGTTGCTGTAAACCAAAGCGATATTCAATTCCTATATTTTTTCTTTCCCCGGTTACAGGTATTCCCCGAAAGGGGTATTGCCCCTTTAAGTGATTCATTACATTTTTATACCCATAAAATAAACAGGAAATAATATTTCCCTTTCCCCTTTATCCTGGTATAAAAAACTGCATTGCCCAAAGGTTGCCTATGTTACCCATTAGTTAAGATTTACATTCAAAACAATTAAAACATCAAAAGATGAAAACTTTTACCAGCCTGCTTTTCCTGTTGCTATTTGGAACAGCCGTTGCACAAAACCCTATAATGCTTAAAGACATTTTCCCAGGCAATAATGGGGGCAGCATCCAAAAAATTGTAAAGACGTCCAACTTTGTTTTTTTTAATCAAGATGATGATGACGCAGATACCTATCAAAGCCTATTTCGTACTGATGGAACGAGTGCAGGAACAATCAAACTTGATCTTACTTATCCGAGTTATCTCAGTTCCAAAGCAACCCACCTGACGGCGATTGGTAATAAAGTGGTTTTTGCCGGGGACAATTTTGCACCTGGTTATAGAGAAATATGGGCAAGTGATGGAACGCAGGCAGGAACCATTGCATTGGAACGTTTTCAACCCACATCCACAACCGGTGGCGGACCAGTTTACGAGTTGATGGAAATGAATGGATATGTTTATTACACAGTTGTTGCCAATAATAACAAACTTCAATTAAGAAGAACAGACGGAACCGCAGCAGGCACTTCACTTGTTTATGAATTCATAGAATATAACGGTACAGCACCGGTTTCAGCTTTGATGAAACCAATTAACGGGATGCTGTATTTTCTTCTGTATGATCAATATGGTAGTGGCCATGATGCAATTTGGCGCAGTGATGGTACCAGCGCAGGAACCATTTTGCTAAAAGACCTCGGTACCGAATATTTCGGCATGGGGTATTTTATGAGTGCAGGTAATAAAGTCTGTTTTATGGTAAATAAGCCAAGCACTTCAACATCAGTTTTATTAGTAACTGATGGAACAGCAGCAGGTACTGTTCCTCTTTATGAGTTTATGAGTGTCTATAATAATAACCTTTACCCTGCTTATGTCAATATTGGCAGCACCTTATATTTTGCTGCACATGATGGGGTAAACGGTAAAGAACTTTGGAAAACAGATGGTACCCCCGGAGGAACCTTTTTGGCTGCAGATATAAATGCAGGTAGTGCAAACTCTGCGCCAACAAGTATGGTCGAGTTAGATAACCAATTGTACTTCGCTGCGACAACAGTTGCATCCGGAAATGAACTATGGAAATTTGACGGCACCATTGCCAGCCTGGTAAAAGACATTAACCCGGGCACTGCCAGTAGTGGACCTTTTGGGTTAGTGATATCAAATAACAAAATTGTTTTCCGTGCAAGCGATGGTATTAATGGTAGTGAGTTATGGATGTCTGATGGAACAGGAGCCAATACCACAATGATTGCTGACATTAATCCCGGAATAACCGGTTCATTTGCAAATACATTCACATCAGGCAACCAAGTTTTCTTTGCTGCAACGAATGGGGTGGATGGTTTTGAAGTGTTTAAATTAGAGAATAACCCCGATATGATACCTGGGCCACATATTTTTTATGTAAACGACAATAATACCACCAATGATGTATTTACACTGGGTGTGGGCAGCAATAGCAATAATGGTTCTAAAACATACCCTTTTGCTTCCATCAGCTATGCAGTAACCAAAGTGCAGCCCGGCGACAGCATATTAGTAGATGCAGGAACTTATACCGAACAGGTTACACTCGATAAAGGATTAGTTATTATTGGAGCCGGCATGAACCTTACTTCGATTGTGAAACCTGCAGTAACAGTTCCTCCACCCGGAACATTTACCGAACAGGGTGTTATTCAAACTTCACAAAGTATCAGCGGTGATGTTCATTTAAGGAACATTTCCGTAAGCGGTGATTATACAGTTGGTGTTACCCCAGTTATAATGCAAACCGGAACAAGCATCAAAGATTGTAAACTCCTAAATGGCAACCAGGGTGTTTTCGTACGAATTGACCATACCCTTAATCCGGCCCCTAAAGTGGCTTATCTCGAAAACAATGTTATACAGGCAGAATATATAGGTATAAATTATGCAGGTATCAATCTGCAGGGATTCCTTTTCAATAATAATATTACAGTTTCTAACCCGGGATTCTCTGCCGGTGCATATATTGGGATGGATTTTGGTTCTTTATCACAATTTACTGCTACAGGCAATTTCTTTAGCAGTTATGTTACAACAGGTATAAATTTAAACAGCAACATTTCTACCATCAACAATAATAGTTTAACCGGTACTGGTCTTGCTATACAAAAGATTGGCGGCAGCGGTACACCTGAAGCTACCTGCAACTGGTATGGTTCAACAGATCAGAATATCGTTGTTCCTAAAATAATCGGCTCGATTACTTATTCACCATGGCTGACCAGTGGAACAGACAACAGTACCGATCCTGGCTTTCAGCCAGTACCAGGTACATGTACAGGAAGGCAGGATAAATTTTATGTGAATGATAATTCTCTCACTGGTGATGTATTTACAACTTCGGTAGGTAATGACGGAAATCCTGGCACTCCAAACAGTCCATTTGCAACCATAAACTATGCAATAAGCAAAGCACAGACAGGTGATAATATTTACGTTGATGCTGGAACGTATATTGAAAACGTAGTTGTCAATAAGTCACTTGCATTAAGAGGTGCAAAAGAAGGCCAACAACCGGGTACATCCCTTGACAGAGGTAATGAGACTGTTATTAAACCTGCTGTGAACAATTTAACCTTAGCAGGTTGTATTATTAAAGCAGCAGCAGATAATGTGATGATAAATGGGTTTTTACTTGATGGTGATAATCCCAATATTTCAGGTGGCGTCAATGTAAATAATATTGATGTAAATGCCGGAATGGGGGTTTTTAATGATAATGCCATTATCAATAATCTTGTTGTTATTAATAATATTGTTAAGAATACATCATTATATGGTATAGGACAGTTTAAGACTAATGGAAATACAACTGCACCGGCCGTAACGGGAGCAGTATTTTCTTATAATAGAGTCAATAATATAGGATCAAGGGGAATAGTGCTTGCATGGAATGCATATGGCTTAATTACAGAAAATATAATAAGCAACTGTACTAATGTGGGGATTTGGGTTGCAAACAGCAATGTTCCCAATCCTTCAAACCTGAATGTGTTTATTTTCAATAATACTATTTCATCCAACTCTATAGGTATGCAATCAAGTAATGTAAAAGATCCAGCACCAATTGTTGAGTTTTTAAATAATGATATTACTATAAATTCAACAACTGGCTATGGGATTTCTGTAATTAGCAATTTATCATCAGGTATAAATGCTTATAACAATAAAGTAACCGGTGGCAAATCATCTGTTTTTTGCAGTGTGGTTAATTTGAGTTCTCCTTTTCATTTAAACAATAATTCTTTCACCGGTTATGCAGACAGGGTAATTGAAAATTTTAACGGATGTCCCATCAATGCCACCTGCAATTGGTATGGAACCACTAACTATAATAATATAAGCTTTGCCACTTTGGGCAATAATACGATTATACCCTGGCTGATAAACGGCACTGATAATAGTTCTGCTACAGGTTTTCAACCTCTGCCCGAGACCTGCACCGGCACACCGGTTATCATTACAGTTAACCAAACCATAAATGTAAGTTGCAAAGCTGCAAATACGGGATCAATAGATGTATCAGTTAGTAATGGTTCAACCCCATATACTTTTAACTGGTCAAAAAATAATGAACAGGGATATAGTAATACTGAAGACCTCAGCAATATAGGTGCTGGGGATTATCAACTTACCGTTACTGACGCAACCGGATTTGTATTTACTTCTAATGTTATTAGTATTAGCGAACCTGCTTCTGCATTAACTGTTGGCCTTAATGGAATCAATATCACTTGCTTCGGTAATAACAATGGAAGTATTGTGGCCAATGCAACCGGTGGAACAGCCCCTTATACTTACCTGTGGAGCAATGCTGCCACAACTTCTACTATCAATGGCCTTGCAGCCGGGAATTACACTGTGGTAGTTACAGATGCCAATGGATGCACTGTTTCATCAGGTTATACCGTTACCGAACCAACGGTATTAAGTGTAACTGTTACCGGTACTTCTGCATCCTGCAATGGTAGTGCCAATACAGCAACAACAGGCGGTACAATACCTTACTCCTATTTATGGAGCAATGGGGCTACCACACAAAGCATCAGCAATGTGCCTGCAGGCGCTTATACAGTTACCGTTACAGATGCAAATGGCTGCAGCGTAACAGGTACATATACCATCACAGGAGGCTCCCCTATCAATCCAACAACCACCATTATAAATGTGAATTGTTTTGGTACAGCCACCGGTACCATTACTGTAACCGGCGCCGGAGGGGTTGCCCCACATACTTATAATATCAATGGCGGGGCTTGGCAAACAGGAAATGTATTTCCTAATCTTTTAGCCGGTACTTTTTTAGTAGGTGTTAAAGATGCTAATGGCTGTTCAGATTTTGTAACCAGGAATGTTACCCAACCCGGCCAGCTTACTATTGTACTCGATAACACAAACAGGCCATGCGGCACATCCAATAATGGAAAGATCTTTATAACCGCTAATGGTGGAACCGGGGCCAAAACATATAACTGGACTGGCCCGAATGGATATACTTCAAATACCCAGGATCCTGTAAATCTATATGCCGGTATTTATAACCTTACTATTACGGATACAAAAGGCTGTATTGTAAGTTTGGTAGTTGACCTTCAACCCTACCCACAAATAAATATTTCTGAAACGGTAACCCATGTTGATTGTCATGGAAACTATACAGGTGCAATTGATGCCAGCATAACAGGAGGAAGCGGAGCAGGCTTCACATATTTATGGACATTTCCGGGTGGAGCTATTGACAACACAGAGGATATTAGCGGGCTAAAAGCAGGCAACTACAAATTACAGGTAACCGATATCGACAATGGTTGCCAGGTTTCAAAAACCATAACAGTTAATCAACCGGCAGCTATTCTCAATTTCAGTTTGGTAAGAACTAATGTTAATGGTTGCATCAGTATGGGTACCATTACCGCAACAGCCACGGGAGGTACAGCGCCCTATTTGTATAGCCTTGATGGTACCAATTACCAGGCATCGGGTTTATTTACAGATGTTGCAGGCGGCATCTATACTGTATATGTGAAGGATACAAATGGATGTAGTCTTACTAAACAAATAACTATTGTTGATAATGGCAAAGACCAATATGAAGGGAACAATAGTAAAAATCAGGCAAAAACTATCAATGTTGATGAGCTGATTACTGCAAGACTGGCAATGAGTAATGATCCTGCGGATTGGTTTAAGTTTACCACTACAGGAGCTGGAAATTATGTGCTAACTGTTACCCATCCTACAGTTACTTACAATTTCAACTTGTATGCCCAGGGAAATAATACCCCTGCACTGGTACCAATAGCCACCACTGCTACTACCAAAGAATATGTGCTGGCTGCAAATACCACTTATTCCATAAGTATCCTTACTAATGATTTATCATTCACCTGTTATACCATGTCAGTAGGGCTCCCTGCAACACTGGCTTCTCCAGGCTTTAATGAAAAACCAAATGAACCTTTAACCGGTAAGAAAACCCCAATAGCTCCATCATTAAGTTCAATCGCTTATCCCAATCCCCATCAGGGGAGCTTCAGGCTGCAAATCTATTCACCTGAAAAAGGGATGGCTACTATACAATTAATGAATGCGGAAGGAAAACTTTTATCATCAACAAATAAGGTGATGGAAAAAGGAAATAACAATTCAATTGAATTTACTAATATCAAAGAACATATCTTGTTTTACAGGGTGATATTAAGAACTAAAACAGTGTCTGGAAAAATAATCCGACAACAATAATTTTTTTCTCTTTTTATCTTAAGGGTTGCCTCAAAAAGGCAACCCTTTTTTTAAATTCATTTAATTAAACAGAGAGCAGCAATTTTTCAAATAAAATCTAAAGAGCTTAAAAAAAAATCATTTTTTGTAACTTCAATGCATGAAAATCTTTTCAGCGGCACAAATAAAAAAATGGGATGCTTTTACAATAGAAAATGAACCCATTGCTTCTGTAGATTTGATGGAACGAGCCGCCACAGCCTGTTACCATTGGCTGTTTACAAATAAATTTACTGAAAACCATTTTAGCATCTTTTGTGGCAATGGAAATAATGCTGGCGATGGATTGGCCATTGCAAGACTGCTGATACAAAATAATTGTAGCGTTTCGGTGTACATTCTTGAGTTTGAAAAAATGGGCAGTGAGGATTTTCAACTCAACCTTGAAAAACTACATCAGCTTAGTACAGATATTCATTTTATACAATCTGCAAATTTTTTTCCAACCATAAATAAAAATGATATTATTATTGAAGCTTTGTTTGGTACAGGTTTAAATAAACCTCTAACTGGTATTAGTGCAGCTTTAATAAATCATTTAAATCTTCAAAGCAACTGCATCATTTCAATTGATATGCCCGCAGGTTTATTTGCCGATAAAACTTCTGTAGGCAATATCATAACCAGGGCAACCCATACCTTATCTTTTCAAAATTATAAACTTGCTTTTTTATTGCCCGAAAATGAAAAATTTTATGGAGCAGTGCATATTCTAAATATAGGCTTACATAAGGATTTTGAAATTTCTCAAACAGCCAGTTTCGAAATGATTGATTATGCTATCATCAAAAGTATTTTTAAACCACGTTTAAAATTTGCAAATAAAGGCACGTATGGCCACGCTGCCTTGTTTTGCGGTTCGTATGGTATGATGGGGGCTGCAGTATTATCTTCGATGGGCTGTTTAAAAAGTGGTGTTGGTAAATTAACAGCCTATATTCCCAAATGTGGTTACGGTATTTTGCAATCAGTAACACCCGAAACCATGTGCCTTTTTGCAGGTGAAGAATATATTTTATCAGCAACCGATATTAAAAAATATGATGCAGTTGGCATTGGCCCGGGCATAGGATTGTATGAGTCACATAAAAAATTATTGTCCCAAATTTTTAACCAGTTAAATAAACCTATGGTTATTGATGCCGATGCGTTAAATATTATGGCACAAAACCAGGATTTATTAAAAATTATTCCTTCAGGTTCTATCATTACTCCTCATCCCAAAGAGTTTGAAAGGCTTTTTGGTAAAGCTGAAAACGAGTTTGACAGGCTTCAATTAGCTTTAACTAAAGCAAAAGAATTGAATATTCATATAGTTTTAAAAGGTCATTACAGTTTCATTGCCTGCCCCGGAGGAAAAAGTTATTTCAACAGTACAGGAAATCCTGGTATGGCCACAGCCGGCAGTGGTGATGTACTAACTGGTATTTTAACAGGTTTGTTAACCCAGGGATACCAACCTGAACAGGCAGCAATTGTAGGAACTTATTTACATGGGTTAGCCGGTGATATTGCTGCCAGTATTTATTCAATGGAATCGATGGTTGCAAGCGATATAACTGCTTGTTTGGGACATGCTTTTAAGCAGATTCAATCCTGAACTGTGGCAAAATTAAATGTGGCTTTCAATATTTCTTATTGTTATACCAGAAGTTTACAAATTCTCAAGCTCTAATTCCTGTTTTTCACTTCATTTGCCCTATTTTTGCCGTCCAAAAAACAGGACAAATACTACTTATGGACAATTTATTGTTTTATGCCGTTCCCGCAATGGGATTTTTAGGTTTGCTTTACACTTTTATAAAGTTTAGTTGGGTAAGCAAACAAGATGCCGGTAGCGACCGTATGAAAGAGATTAGTAATTACATTGCCGAAGGTGCAATGGCTTTCTTAAAATCTGAATGGAAAATACTAGCTTATTTTGTGGTGATTGTTGCTTTATTGCTTGGTTTTATGAGCCAAAGTAATACTCATTCGCACTGGAGTATTGCCATTTCATTTATTTTAGGTGCTATTTGTAGTGCAACTGCTGGCTACATCGGTATGAAAGCGGCAACAAAAGCCAATGTACGTACAACACAGGCAGCTAAAACTAGCCTTTCAAAAGCGTTAAATGTATCTTTTACCGGTGGCGCAGTAATGGGGTTAGGCGTTGCCGGTCTTGCTGTTTTAGGACTTGGTGGATTATTTATCATTCTTAAACATTTTTTTGCACCCGGTACAGATTCAAATCCAGAAGGTATGTTGCGTACTATTGAGGTATTGACAGGATTTAGTTTAGGAGCCGAAAGTATTGCTTTGTTTGCCCGTGTTGGTGGTGGTATTTATACAAAAGCAGCCGATGTTGGCGCCGATTTAGTAGGTAAAGTAGAAGCTGGAATTCCGGAAGATGATCCAAGAAACCCTGCAACCATTGCAGATAACGTAGGCGATAATGTAGGCGATGTGGCCGGAATGGGTGCCGATTTATTTGGTTCTTATGTAGCTACAGTTTTAGCAACCATGGTATTGGGACAAGAAACCATTGCAACCGGAGATAATTTTTATGGCTTATCTCCTATTCTATTGCCAATGTTAATTGCCGGTACTGGTATTATAATTTCTATTATTGGTACCTTCTTTGTTCGTATTAGCAATAATGCTGGTTTAAATACAGCCACCGTTCAAAAAGCGCTTAACATGGGTAACTGGGGCTCTATGATATTGGCTGGTATTGTATCTGCAGCATTAGTTTATTATATACTTCCTGTAAATATGGAGTTGCGTGGGCACGAATTTACACGTAATGGTGTGATGGGTGCTATTGTGGTAGGCCTTGGTGTGGGTGTTTTAATGAGTATTATAACAGAATATTATACCGCAATGGGCAAACGTCCTGTATTAACAATTATCAGGCAAAGCGCTACCGGCCATGCAACAAATGTTATTGGCGGTTTAGCGGTTGGTATGGAAAGTACATTATTGCCGATTTTAGTTTTAGCTGGTGGTATTTGGGGTAGTTACGAGTGTGCCGGACTATATGGAGTAGCCATTGCTGCTGCAGGTATGATGTCAACCACAGCAATGCAACTGGCTATAGATGCATTTGGCCCCATAGCAGATAATGCTGGCGGAATTGCCGAAATGTGTGAATTGCCAAAAGAAGTTCGTGAAAAAACCGATATCCTGGATGCAGTAGGAAATACAACTGCGGCAAGTGGTAAAGGATTTGCCATTGCATCTGCAGCATTAACGGCATTGGCATTATTTGCAGCTTTTGTGGGTGTGGCTATGCCTGATAATCAGCATATAGATATTTATAAAGCTAACGTACTAGCCTGTTTATTTATAGGAGGAATGATACCTTTTATATTTTCTTCATTGGCTATCCGTGCGGTTGGCGAGGCTGCCATGTCTATGGTAGAAGAAGTTCGCCGCCAGTTTAAATCAATTCCGGGAATTATGGAAGGTACCGGTAAACCTGAGTATGATAAATGTGTTGCCATTTCTACTGATGCATCAATTAAAAAAATGATGCTGCCAGGTGCTATTGCAATCATATCTCCACTAATAATTGGTTTTATGCCAGGCCTTGGTGCCGAGGCTTTAGGAGGATTTTTAGCAGGCGCAACTGTAAGTGGTGTATTGATGGGTATGTTTCAGAATAATGCCGGTGGTGCATGGGATAACGCAAAAAAATCTTTTGAAACCGGTGTTAATATTAACGGTGAAATGTTTTACAAAAAATCAGAACCACATAAGGCATCTGTTACAGGTGATACCGTAGGAGATCCGTTTAAAGATACTTCCGGCCCTTCAATGAACATCTTAATAAAACTAATGTCAATTGTTTCTTTGGTTATTGCTCCAACTCTTGCAACATTACGTTCTGCAGATTTACCTAAACACGAAATGCAGAAAGTAACTTCAGAATTATCAATCATTAAAAATGATAACGCCAATAATGCAGCAGTAACTGTTACTACAGATGCTAATGTAACGTCAGCTCCAATGGAAAACCTTATAAATGCACTTGTTGCCGATAAAGTAATTGAAAAAGATAATTATAAGCTTAACTTATCAAATGGCAAACTAGTTTTAAATGATAAAGAGGTTTCTGTAGAAATTGCTGATAAATACAAAACCTTGATTGATGCTTTTGGTGATACAAAAGTTAACATTAATTTTTCAGGAAAATAATTTGAAATACACTTGATGAAGCCCTGCTGAAAATCAGCAGGGCTTTTTTATTTGTTAAAAAACTATAAAATACCGGGTTATTTTTTTCATTGAATTTGCTGGTTATGGGTAAATTCGTATATTGCTTACGAAAATACTCGTACTATGACATTAATCAAAAACACCAAGCCTACAGAAAGTGAACTGGAAATACTGCAGGTTTTATGGAACGAAAAAGCCGCTACAGTTAGAACAGTACATGAAGAATTGTTGAAAACAAAAGATGCTGGTTATACAACCACCCTTAAACTTATGCAGATAATGTTTGAAAAGGGCTTGGTAACAAGAGATGACAGCAATAAGACTCATGTGTACAAACCTGCTGTTAGCCGTGAAAAAACACAACAACAATTTTTAAATAAGATGATTAATACTCTGTTTGCAGGTTCATCATCCGACCTTGTATTACAGGCATTAGGCGGGCATAATGCAAGTGGTGAAGAACTGGAAAAAATTCAACAACTCATTAACCAGCTTAAAAAAGAACAGTAATTAGAATGCTGGATTTAGATTAAAGACAAGTGCTTATGACACAGTTTTCTTATAGTTTAAGTATAACATTGCTGCATAGTTTATGGCAGGCTACCCTATTGTTGTTGTTGTACATTACTGTTGAAAAAATACTGCATAAAAACAATACACCGCTGGCTAAAAGAAATATATTATACTTATCGCTGGCTACACAGTTAATCATTTCCATTTTTACCTTTTGTATTTATTTTTTTAATCCACAAACAAGTGGAATATTTACAATAATTTCTCAAAATATACTGTCAATTAGCAGCCAGGCAACTTTTCAATTGATAGCGCCCTGGATATGCAGTTTGTATGTGCTTATAATTGTAACAAAATTTATTAAGGCGGTTTATAACTGGCGTCATTTCCGTTATCAATATAAAACCGGAATTGTAAAACCATCAATAGCACTTAAACTGTTTGCTCAACAAAAAGCTCACCATTTTGGTATAAAAAGAAAAGTAATAATTTGGCTTAGCGATACCATTACCACACCCGTTACTTTTGGATTTTTTAAACCTGTTATTTTGTTACCGGTAGCATTGGTAAACAACATAACTGTTCAGCAGGCCGAAACGCTTATATTGCACGAACTATCGCATATACGTACCAACGATTACCTGCTTAATTGGTTTTTATTATTATCCGAAACAGTTTTCTTTTTCAACCCTGTCATAATATATTTTTGTAAACACATTAGGCTGGAAAGAGAAAAAAACTGCGACTTGAATGTGGTTGCCTTTGATTATTCAGTCTCCCTTTATGCCGAAACATTGTTGCAAGCTGAAAAAATGAAACAGTTAGACCTTGCATTTCAACTAGCTGCTGTAAATAATAAAAAACATTTGTTGAACCGTATTGAATATTTCAGCAGTAAAAAGTCATTAAATGACAAACTACACTACAAAGTATTGGCGCCGTTGATTGGGCTTGTATTACTTTTTTTATTGGTGCTGGCAATGTTACTGCAAACTGGCAACAAAAGTTTACAAGATAATTCTGTAGGCTATCTGCCATATCTTCCCGTAAATAATTATACTGTTACAGATGCAGATTTTGCACAACAAAATAATTTTACATTAAATGCTCCAAAAAAAGAAAATACAATTGTTGCAGAACTTAATAAATCGAAAATAATTGAAACAACAGTTCCTGCTTCATTAATTAAAGAAAAAAAAGGAAAACTACCTGCAATAAACAAACAACCAGCATTGCAACAGCCAACTACAGAACAGGTAACAGAGAACAATATAATGATGCCTGTAACAGTAAAAGAAAATGATGCTGCCAGGCAAATAATTATTAAGGAAGAAGGCTCTAATGGCACATCAGTAAAAGTATATTACCTAACATTCGAAGACGGAAATTGGATTTTACAACCGCAATGGATATTTACTGCAAAAGAATTAAATAGCGATTCAATTCCAGCGCTTTCAACAGACTCAATTCGTGTACGAATTAAAAAATCAACCTCTTCACAACAATAAGCAATGCTTAATACAACAATGCATTTGTAATAGTATCTACTTATATTATTACATTATCGTTTCTGTTACCGGCAAATAAAATTCACTGTACTTATTATTTGCCATTAAAGAACAGGCAATTAAAACACTGGAATAAATTTATTAGATTTACCAAAACTTCTGATATGAAAAAACTGTTTACGATAACCTTTCTGTTTTGCTTTAGTTCCATTACTTTTTGTCAGCAACTTAGTACTGCACAAATAGATGCATTGGTACAACATTCACTTAAAACTTTTGATGTACCCGGCATTGCTGTGGGTATTATTAAAGATGGAAAAGTAATTTATGCCAAAGGGAATGGTGTACGATCTCTTAACAATAAAATGCCTGCCGATGAAAATACTTTATATGGAATTGCATCCAACAGCAAAGCTTTTACATGTACGGCTTTAGGAATGTTGGTAGATGAAGGAAAAATTAAATGGGATGATAAGGTGAGGGATTATATACCAGAATTTAAATTATACAGCCCATATGTTACAGAAGCATTTACGATTAGGGACATGTTAACCCACAGAAGCGGATTAGGTTTAGGCGCCGGCGACCTGATGTTTTTTCCCGACTCAAGCGACTTTGTACTAAAAGATATAATTTATAATCTGCGTTTTTTAAAACAGGTTTCTGGCTTTCGTACCAAATACGATTATGATAACCTTATGTACATACTTGCTGGCGAAATTGTAAAAAGAGTTTCGGGAATAAGTTGGGATGATTTTGTTGAGCAAAAAATATTTAACCCTTTGGGTATGGAAAAATCTGCCGGCTCGTTCGACAGGTTAAAAGATAAAAGCAATGTAATAGATGCACATGCACCTGTTAATGGTAAAGTACAGGTGATTGCACGAAGTACGGTAAAGGTAGGTCATTCGGCGGGTGGCATTAATTCAAATATTACCGATTTGTGTAAATGGGTGCAACTTTGGTTAAACCATGGAAAATATAGCGATGGTTTATCTAAAAGATTATTCTCAGAAAATGTTTACCGGGAGATTACTGCTCCTCAAACTATAATACAGGTTGGAGGGCCAGGCCCATACAATACACATTTTGCTGCTTATGGCCTGGGATTTTTTTTAAGCGATGAACATGGTTATAAAAAAGTAACACATACCGGCGGACTTGAAGGGATGGTAACACAAATAACAATGATACCAGAATTAAACCTGGGAATTATTGTACTTACCAATCAACAGGAAGGCGCTGCATTCTCATCTATTACCAACCAGATTAAAGATTCATATTTTGGCATAACAGGAACCGACAGAGTTTCCGAATATTCAAAAGGAAGAAAAAATCAGGTAGAAACAGCTAATAAGCTGGTTGATTCTATCTGGAAAGAGATACTAAGTGTAAAAGCTTCTGCCAAACCAGATATCCAATTATATATTGGCACCTACCACGATGTATGGTTTGGTGATATTACCATTGCAATGAATAAAGGAAAACTTTGGTTCACATCAAAACGTTCGCCTAAATTAAATGGCGAAATGTTTTTTTACAAAGGAAATAGCTTTGCAGTAAAATGGGTTGACCGCAGCATGGATGCTGATGCATTTCTTAATTTTAGTTTAGATGAAGAAGGAAAAGCCGCCGGAATAAAGATGAGGGCTATTTCACCATTAACAGATTTTAGTTACGATTTTCATGACCTTGATTTTAGCAGAATAAAATAATATAACCATTTTAATAGTTTAATCTTAAAAATAAGCGCCTATTATTTTATAACAACTGTGGAAAATTTTAACTTCTTAATTTCAACTGCATGTACGAATTTCATTAAAATTTAAAACTGCGGATTGAAAGAAAATAAGGAAATAACAGCATTGCTTCATTTAATTGACGACCCCGATGAAGAAGTTTACAGCACAGTAAGCGAACGCATCGTTGCCTTTGGGAAAGATATCATCCCTAACCTGGAAAATCTTTGGGAAAATACCAGTAATGAAGACATACAGGAACGAATTGAATTACTTATTCACCGGCTTCATTTTAGAGACCTTACAGATGAATTTACCGAATGGGCAGCAAAAGATGCAGGCTTATTGGAAGGTGCTTTGCTGGTAGCCCGTTATCATTATCCTGCAATGGATACTACACTGGTTTACCAGGAAATTGAAAAGCTTAGACGCAATACCTGGCTGGAACTTAATAATTATCTTACACCTATTGAACAGATAAATATTGTTACCAGTATCTTTTATAATTATTATAAACAAAAAGGTGTTGAGTTTGCCTATAATAACCCTGATGAATTCTTAATAAACAAGGCATTTGAAACAAAAAAAGGAAATGCTTTAAACAATGGTATCATCTATATGGCATTGTGCCAATTGCTGGATATACCTGTAAAAGCAATCAATATTCCCAGGCAGTTCATCCTGGCATATTTTAATCCACATCACGATTTGCTGAACCCCACTGGCCATGCTTCAGAAAAAATAAATTTCTATATCGATCCATTGAATGGACAAATGTATAGCCACCAGGATGTAGAAGGATATTTTAAAAGGATATCGGTACCACCGGTGCCATCTTATTTCAGGCAGTTGAATAATAAAAAAATTATTCAATACCTGCTGGAAGAATTAAGCAAGTGTTTTGATAACGATCGCAACCGATATAAAATGAACGAACTAATACTGCTTTCAAACTTACTGGACGAATGATTTATCACATTGTAAAAAACACTGACTGGCAAAATGCCGTACAACAAGGCATTTACAAACCGGCTTCACTAAGTGCAGAAGGTTTTATTCATACTAGTAAAGCTTCTCAGGTAGCAGGAGTTTTAGAACGGTATTATAAACATGAAAAAGATTTGTTGTTGCTGCATATAGATGAACATGCTTTACAATCGCCATTCACTTATGAGTTTTCTGAATCTGTAAATGAAGAGTTTCCTCATATTTTTGGGCCACTTAATATGGATGCAGTTATTAAAGTTGAACCTATATGATTACCTGGGAAGATTTTGAAAAACTTGATATTAGGTGCGGAACTATTATTGAAGCTGTTGATTTTGTCAATGCCCGAAAACCGGCTTATCAACTTAAAATTGATTTTGGAGAACTGGGTATAAAAAAATCTTCTGCACAAATAACGGCTCTTTATACCAAAGAGACTTTAAAAGGTAAACAGGTTGTAGCCGTAGTAAATTTTCCTGTAAAACAAATTGGTAATTTTTTCAGCGAGTGTTTAGTGTTGGGTGTGTATAATGATAATAATGATGTAGTGCTTTTACATCCATCAATGCCGGTTAACAATGGCAACAAAATAGGATAATACCAAATAACCTTTATGAATTAAAGTTTACAGCATTACATGCTCTATTATTTAACCTGATAAAATGTTTTACATTTATACCGGTATGAATATAGAAATGGTATATTATAATTCGCCGATTGGTGCACTTGAAATAAGAAGCAGCGGCAATGCCATATCAGATGTGTTGTTTGTAAATTCATGGAAAGGTGCTAAGATTGATGAAACTACTTTAAGTTTTATTAAACCTAAGTCTCCAATTATAAAAAATTGCATAAAACAGTTAGATGAATATTTTGCAGGCACCAGGCGAATATTTACTATAACTACTTTACAAACCGGAACCACCTTTCAACAAACAGTATGGGCCGAATTATGCAACATACCCTATGGCCGCACCATCAGTTATCTTGACCTAAGCAAGAAAATTGGAAATACAAAAGCCATTAGAGCAGTTGGTACTGCTAATGGTAACAATAGTGTTAGCATAATTGTGCCTTGTCATCGTGTTATTGGCAGTAATGGTGAACTGGTAGGTTATGGTGGCGATTTATGGCGAAAAAAATGGCTGCTGGAGCATGAATCTAAAATAGCAAATGGTGTGCAAACTTTATTTTAAATCAATGCTACCAAATGAAAGCGGCAGTAACAAACTTGCTTTTTCTATAATAATAATTTTTCCATGTAAACCGCTTAAAATTAATCGTATGGGTTTCTTCACCCGTTCTTCATATTCAACCAGGCTTTGCCTGCACATGCCACATGGTGAAATGGGATGTAAGCTTTGCCCGTTTTTATTATTGTAACTTATTGCCATGCTTTCAATAGCGATGTTGGGATATAATGACGCTGCCGAAGCCAGCAACGATCTTTCGGCACATAAACTTACCGGATAAGATGCGTTTTCCTGGTTAGTTCCTGTTACTATTTCGCCATTAATAAGTTTGGCAACTGCACCTACATTAAAATTAGAATATGGTGCATAAGCAGCTTCGGTTACATCACGAGCTTTGCTTAGTAATAAGGCATCCTGATTAGTTAATTCATCTATAGAATCGTACACCAGGTATTCAAACTTAAAGGGTTCTATTTTCATAACCTGAAATTACAAAATTGTGGATATAAAAAATCCTCTTTGCAGAAATGCAGTGAGGATTTTCTTTTAATTAAAAATTTGATACGCTATTTTATCCAGCGGAACAATCTGTTCCAGCGTGGGCCGTTTTCGTAACTAAACCAAATAAGTGATGCTTTGCCTACTACATGGTCTTCGGGTACAAAACCCCAGTAGCGGCTGTCCAGCGAATTGTGCCTGTTATCTCCCATCATCCAGTAATAATTCATTTTAAAAGTATAGCTGGTTGTTTCTTTCCCATTTATAAAAATCTTACCCGCTTTGTTTTCAAATTTGTTGCCTTCATACACTTCAATACAGCGCTGGTAACGGGTTATATTATCAGGTGTTAATTGTATGGTAGTATTTTTTGCAGGTATCCATATTGGTCCATAATTATCAACTGTCCAGTCTTTATTTTCGCTGTAATATGGAAACAATTGTTTGTAAGGATAATTAGGATTATTTACATCAGCAATAAAATCTGATAGAATATAACCCGGGGGTAATTTTAAATTCTTATGTTCTTCATTGGTGATGTTTACTAAAAAAAGATCATTTTTTATTTGTTGCAGATCGCCTTGAGATGGACGGATATTAATGCCCAAGTCTTTTAATTTATCTTCATCTAAGTAAATGCCTTCAGGTATCTGCAAAAGATAAAACCGTTCTGCATGAGGGAAGTAATCTTCGGGCTGTCCATTTACATGAAGTTTACCCTTAATTACCTGAATGGTATCGCCTGCAATACCAACACAGCGTTTAATAAAATTCTCTCTCTTATCAACCGGCCTTGTTATTATCAAATCGCCGTAATCCTGCCAAACTCTTTCCCTGCCCAACTGCCTAACTGCATCATAATATGTAACCCTGCTTCCAAAATTCTCTTCATCATTAATCAATGTATCATTTACCGGAAAATTAAAAACTACCGCATCGTTTCGTTTTACCGGGCTTGGAAACCAACGGGTATATGGTATTTTAATCCACTCAACATACGATTTTGTATTAAGCCCTGGAATGGTATGATGTACAAATGGCATGGCAATGGGTGTATTGGGAATACGTGGGCCATACGCCATTTTGCTTACAAATAAAAAGTCGTTAACCAGTAATGTTTTTTCTTCCGATGGCGTGGGTATGGTATAAGCTTCAAACACAAATGTGCGAATGATAGTGGCTGCCACTACAGCAAATGCTGCAGCATCAATCCACTCTCTGGCGGTTGATTTCTTGTAATTTTTTACAACTGCAATACCAGCATACCTTTCATTTTTTGAATAACCCAGGTAAGGAAAATAAATAAATGGTAACAACACGGCTACCGCATGATGCCAAAAACCAAAACGACCAAAATACTCAACAAATTTTATACAAATCCAAATGGTTATAAACTGCCCTGCAATGGGTATGAACTGAAGAAAAAACCAATACTTTTTCAGTTCCATCTTTTGTAACATACACCAGGTATTGTAAAAAGGTACTAATGCTTTCCAACTTTCAATCCCTGCTTTTTTAAACATTCCGTACATTCCAATATGCCAACCCAATGCACCTAAAATAAAAACAATCCATCCTGAACTCATGCGTTAATTTTTTGAAGTGCCAAAAATACCATAATAATACTTTTGGCAATGGTTTAAATAAATAATGTTTTCATAAGTTTAACAAAGTGATTTTTATTGCATCAATATATTATTTATACAGTTACTTACTTCGGCAGCTTTATTCATGATCATAAAATGCCCACCGTTTTTTATTGTAAAATCGGCTTTTAAGTATTTTATTGGAAACATATTATCTTTATCGCCATGTATATGAAAAATAGCTGGATGTTGCCACTTGTTTTTCCAATTGATAGCCTGGTTAACAGCCCAGTTTGTATATTTTAAATCGGCCGCACTTCTTAACGATGCCACCAGTTTTTTTTCATCAGCACTTACAACACCCAACACTTTGTTTTGAATAGGTTGGGTAAGTTTTGTTGACTGCATGGGTATCACTTTATTCAAACGCAGCTTAGCTACAGCTTTCATCCAAAAAGGTAACTCTTTTGAGGTTTTAATACTACTGATGATAATTATTTTTTTAACAGGTACTTGTTTTGCAATTTCGGTGCAAAGCATACCACCAAAAGAAAGGCCCATTAAAATAGGATTGTCATCATCAATATCCTGTCGCATCCTGCTGGCGTATTCAGGTAGTGTTTCATCTTTTATTGGCATCAGCCACCTGATAACTTTTAATTCAAAACCTTTAATGTTTAATTTTGAAAAAGCTCTTTCATCCGCACCCAGACCACTTATGCAATAAATTTTTTTCATTTTCAAATTCCAGTTTCAATCATTTGTCAACTCCCTTTCCGGGCAGCACATAATTTTGTATATCTTCCAACGTAATTGTTTTGCCTGATAAGATGATAAGCCGCTCCACTACATTTCTTAATTCACGAATATTACCTGTCCAGTTATAGTTTTTTAAAGCATCCATGGCATCATCATCTATTTGTTTTTTTGGTTGGCCGTAATTTCCGGCTACAATATCTAAAAAATGATCTACCAGTGATGGAACATCATCCCTCCGTTCGTTAAGCGATGGTACATGAATAATAATCACACCCAGGCGATGGTACAAATCGAGCCTGAAGTTTTTTTCATCTACTTCTTTCAACAGGTCTTTATTAGTAGCCGCAATCACCCGTACATCAACTGAAATATCTTTATCGGCTCCTACCCTTGTTATCTTTCCTTCTTGCAGTGCCCGTAAAACTTTTGCTTGTGCACTCAGGCTCATATCACCAATTTCATCTAAAAACAACGTACCTCCATTGGCCGTTTCAAATTTACCAATGCGTTGTTTTATGGCCGATGTAAAAGAACCTTTTTCGTGGCCGAACAATTCACTTTCAATAAGCTCGCCGGGTATGGCAGCACAATTCACTTCAACCATAGGGCCACTATTGCGATTACTCTTTTCATGTATCCAGCGTGCTACCAATTCTTTACCTACGCCGTTTTCGCCGGTTATTAACACTCGTGCATCGGTAGGCGCCACTTTTTCAATTGTGTCTTTTATCTTATTAATGGGGCCGCTGTCGCCTATCATTTCTAAAGCTTTGCCCACTTTGCGTTTAAGCACTTTTGTTTCGGTAACGAGGCTTTGTTTATCTAATGCATTGCGTAAGGTTATCAGCAGGCGGTTTAAATCTGGTGGTTTACTTATATAATCGTATGCTCCTTTTTTAACGGCTTCAACTGCCGTATCTACATTTCCATGTCCACTAATCATTATTACAGGCACATCGGGATTAATTTCCTTGGCTTTGTCTAAAAATTCAATGCCATCCATCTTAGGCATTTTTATATCGCACAAAACTACATCGTATTCTTTTTCTGAAAATTTTTTAAACCCTTCTTCGCCATCGCCGGATTCGTCTATTTTATAACCTTCGTAACTGAGGATTTCTGAAAGTGTTTTTCGAATTGACTTTTCATCATCTATAATTAAGATATTAGCCATGCTGTAATTTAATTTTGGATAAAGATTAAAAGGCGCTTTTTCAAAAATAACGATTTATACCTTTAGTGTATCGTGTTTAAGAAAAAACATCAATGACTTAACTGCTTTCCGATTTTAATAATGCCATCCATTTTATACTATTGAATAAAGTTTTTTAGCTACTTACAATTTATATGATAAGTCTAAATACAGGTGGAAAAACTTGTAAAAAAATCCAATAAATTCGCTTTTGGTCAATCACCTATTTCAGGTTAATTTTGCACAGTTTTAAGAGCTACATTAAATAAAAATTGCAAATCAAAATTAAAATCTAATTATGGCATACGATGTAATAGTACTTGGTAGCGGCCCCGGCGGTTATCCTGCGGCAATAAGAGCAAGTCAGCTTGGTAAAAAAGTAGTAATTGTAGAAAGGGAAAGTCTTGGCGGTATTTGTTTAAACTGGGGTTGTATTCCAACAAAAGCTTTACTAAAAAGCGCCCAGGTTTTTGAATATACAAAACATGCTAATAATTATGGTATTACTGTTGAAAATCCATCGGCTAATTTTGGTGGAGTAGTAAGCCGTAGCCGTGCTGTTGCCGATAAGATGAGTAAAGGCATACAGTTTTTAATGAAGAAGAATAAGATTGACGTAGTGATGGGTTCTGGCAAATTAATTGCCGCCAACAAACTGGAAGTTACTGCTGCTGATGGCAGCAAACAGGTGTTAGAAGCAAAAAATATTATTATTGCTACTGGCGGCCGTGCCCGTGAATTACCAAGCATGCCCATTGACAGGAAAAAGATAATCGGTTATAGAGAAGCGATGTCTTTAACAGAGCAGCCGAAAAGTATGATTATTTGCGGCAGTGGAGCCATTGGCAGTGAGTTTGCTTATTTTTATAACAGCCTGGGAACAAAAGTTACCATGGTTGAGTTTATGCCACGCCTGGTACCAGTGGAAGATGAAGAAATAAGTAAAGAGCTTGAAAAGCAATTTAAAAAACAAGGCATGACTATTATGACCAGCGCTGAGGTAACCAGTGTTGATACCAGTGGAGCCGGTGTAAAGGCAAAAGTTAAAACAGCCAGTGGCGAACAAACCCTGGAAGCTGATATTTTATTAAGCGCTGTTGGTGTTGTTGCTAACATAGAAAACGTAGGTATTGAAGCCCTTGGTATTAAAACCGAAAAAGGTAAAATTGTTGTTGATGTTAATCAACAAACAAATGTACCGGGCATTTATGCAATTGGCGATTGTACACCAGGCCAGGCGCTTGCACATGTTGCCAGCAAAGAAGGCATTAATGCTGCAGAACATTTAAGTGGCCATCACCCCGAGCCGATGGATTATAATAATATACCCGGTTGTACTTATTGCCAACCCGAAGTTGCCAGTGTTGGTTATACCGAAAAAGCGGCTAAGGATGCTGGTTACGAAGTGAAAATAGGTAAGTTTCCATTTGTTGCTAGTGGTAAAGCTGTTGCTTCTGGCGCAACCGAAGGATTTGTAAAAGTTATTTATGATGCTAAGTATGGCGAATTTCTTGGGTGCCACATGATTGGCCTTAATGTTACCGATCTTATTGCAGAAGCAGTGGTAGCACGCAAACTGGAAACTACCGCCCATGAAATTTTAAATGCAGTTCATCCTCACCCAACTATGAGCGAAGCGGTTAAAGAAGCTACCGCTGCTGCTTATGGAGAAGCAATAGATATTTAAACACATACCCGCCAATGAAGCGATAAGTTTAAAATAAATCATCAAAAAAAATCCTACCAATAAACGGTGGGATTTTTTTATTACACAAAATATAATCTTAATTCAATTGCATACGCCTCAATCCTGTTCATTAAAAAGAATCAATTAAAATCCAATCAGGCTTTCCCATTTTATCTTATCTCTTTCTTCGGCAGTAACCCTTCTACCATTCCATAATGCATTCTCCCAATCGCCATAAGTAGCATTGGGCAGCATGATGTATTTGCTTCCAAAATACGATTGCACTTTGTCAACATTGGCATTTCTTTCTGTTACTGTCCTATTATAAAAAAGGTCATCAAAATCATTCAGGTTATCGCCCAGTAGCAACACCACATTGTAATTTTTTGTAACTGCCTGCCTCCTGGATTCTTTATCACTACTGCTCCCCTTCACTATCACATGTTCAGCATCGGCATTCGGAAACCCCAATTGTTTAAGGTTTTTTATTGTGGCTGTCTTTTCATCTTCTTTGCGGTTGGTAATATAAAAACACTGTACTCCATGTTGAGCGGCAAAGTTAAAGAACTCAACAGAGCCTGCTAATGGCTTTGCCTGTGCAAGACTTACCCATAACTTCCAGGTGCTATCGGTATATGTTCGGTTGTTTAGAATATCTTTTGCAGCATCGGGACTGTTATCAAGTATTGTTTCATCAATATCGGCAATAATTGCCAGTGGCATGCTGTCTTTATTTGTTCGCAAAATTTCTTCTAACCTTAATCGGGCCAGGCTAAATGCCTGGTAGCACAATGCCCTGTATTCGCCGCTTTGTTGCATCCATATAACGCTATTAATATTGTATTGCGGTGGTTTGTGGTCTTTACTTTGTGCAGATATTGTAACACTTACAAATAACATAGCCACTGTAAAAAATTGGCGCATCTTTTTTTTATTTATGTTTTTAAAAAATAAACTATTCAGGCAAAGTTAGGAAGTACAATTGAGTTTAAGTACGTTGGCCATTGTTAACATTATATAATTGAGAAATGGAAAATATTTTATACAAAAAAATCATTAAAATAAGTGATAACAAGAGCTTAACTTTAACTGATGTAATTATTAACTATGTTGGCTTTTAAAACAAAATCAATAAGACCATTCATTGGCGCTAAAAACTTTGAGTTATCAAGAAATTTTTATTGTAACCTTGGTTTTGATGAAACTGTTTTAAGCAAGGGCCTGTCGGTATTTAAGTCCGAAAATTTTGCTTTTTATCTGCAAGATGCATACGTTAAAGATTGGATTAATAATACAATGATATTTTTAGAAGTTGAAGATGTTGAAATAACCTGGAACGAACTTTTAACTTTAAACCTGGCTGAAAAATATAAGGATATAAAATTAGTTCCAGTTAAAACTTATCATTGGGGCAAAGAATGTTTTTTACATGACCCATCCGGAATTCTCTGGCATTTTGGCCAATTTTTTTCTTAAAAATCCTTCCCCCTGACGACTGAATGAATACTGTTTTTAAATACGGTAACTTTTGCTTACTGAACAGGTTTAATTGAAACCAAGGGCTAATTTTTTTTTATAGTTTTTATCTATACCTTATAAACAATAGTTTACTCTAATAAACTCATCAGGCATGTTGAAAAAAATATGGAGCTACCTAAAAGCTTTACTAAAAAATATATGGAATTATTTAACCGGTAACAACAAGTTACCTCCGGCCATTATTCAACCACCTGTAGCTGATACTTTTTTATATACAACTCAAACAGAAAATGATGGGCAACTACAGGTTTTTGAAGGTGAACTCCCAAACGATATGAACGGCGTGTTTTATGTAATGTACCCTGTTGGAACAGTTAATAGCAAAGGTTTACCTTTTCCCGAATTTGATTCAAATGGAAAATATAATAAGGAATATGGCACACCTATTATGAATGGAGATGGAATGTTATTATCTGTAAATTTTAATGGCACACAATATCCGGATATAAAAACAAGGTTAATGAAAACCCCTTGTTATTTTGCAGATTATAATTCAAGAAACGGAACTAAAGATTATGAAACTTTGGGATTTAGCAATTTCGGCATTTCAAGAATGAGCCTGTTGTTAGGTGCCCGTAATGAACCTAACACTGCGGTAACACCTGTTAAATTTGGCAATGCCAATACTTTTTTATTAGCCAGCTATGATGTTGGCCGTCCTTTTATTACCGACCCGGTAAACCTTGTTTTACAAACACCGGTTGGCCAAAATACCGACTGGGTGCCCGGTACACCGGGGTTTTTACCCTGGCCATTTCCAATAGTACAAACTACTGCCCACCCTAGCTTTGACCCAAATACCGAAGAAGTTTTTACTGTGAATTATACCCGAATGTCAAAAGCTAAATCATTTATAAGCACACCTCAATCCATATTTTATCTGCAGAAAAATCCTGAAAAATACAAAACAAAACTTTTATCACTGTGTAAGGAAATGGAAGATGAACAAGACAGCGATAAAATTCAAGATAGGTTAAAAGATTTTTTTGAAAACCTTGATCATTTTGTGGGAGGTAAAGAAAAAAATAAAGTAGTGGATGAAACAAAAAAACAAACCAGTGTTTGGTTAATGAGGTGGAAGGGAACCGATCTGATAGAAAAATGGGTGCTTACCGATCAATTGGGGCAGGCATTGCAAATTGCAGAGTGTATGCACCAAACAGCGCTAACCAAAGACTATATTGTTTTAACAGACACTGCTTTTAAGTTTTCGATAGACCTATTAGTGAATAATCCTTTTCCCGAAGAGCCATTAATTGATAGTTTTATTCGTAAACATCTTGCCGGAACAATGATGCCTTATACCGATTGCTACCTGGTAAAACGGTCAGAACTTGTTGCCGGCGGAGGTAATGCAACAGCCTATAAACTAAAAACACCAATACCTATTGAAACCATACATTATTCCTGTAATTATGATAACCCCGAAGGAAAAATAACGCTTTACGGTATTCACAACACTGCTGCATGTGTGGCTGAATGGATTCGTCCTTTTGATATATCAAAACTTACTGGTAAACCTGTAAATACACAACTCATCAGTTTATTTGCCTTAGGCAGTATGGATGTAAACCGTATTGGTAAATGGGTACTTGATACCAATTTACTGGAGATTGATAATACAAATTCAAAACAATATTATGCAACTGGTAATACCAATGAAACCGATATTGGACCAAATACCTGGACACTCGGTTTGTACACTTTTCGGGATATCTTATCTCCTACAAAAACTGTTAACCAGATAAATTATATTTGGTATGTGGCAAACGGGCTCGATTCCAGAATGCTTACCGAATTCATTTACGATCTATACCAGGACTATCCCAACCGAATTGTGCCTGCTGAAGAAATTATTAAACTAACCCAACAGGATCTTCCTCAAACATTGGTACTGCTTGATTGTGATACAATGGAAGCAAAAGCACATTTTCAATTCGAGAAAAATATGTATATCCGTAGCCTCCATTTCATTTCACGCCCCCAACCAACACCCGGTATAGAATATGAACTTGATGGATATCTTTTTTGTACCTTACAAGCTGGTATGCCGCAATCTAATCCCAATAAATACAGATCGGAATATTGGGTGTTTGATGCCGCTAAAATTAATGAAGGGCCAATTTGTAAACTGAATTTTGATAAAATTCAGTTTTGTTTTACCCTTCATTCTGCCTGGCTTGAAAATGCCAGTTCATTTAATCTCCCCTACAATATAGATGTAAAGCAGGATTATGATTCTGTTATTTCAAAACTGGTTGATAACGGAAGCATCCAGAAATTTTTTAATGAACAGGTTTATCCGCAATGGTATGCTCAAAAAAAACAAGAAGTATGAATGATGCTATAAAGTATGTTGCTATTTAGCTTATGTTACAAAATGAAAAACAATATGAAATAAGTGATACCATTTATGATGGCAGTAAATCTATCATTTACCGGGCAAGACATGTTGCCAGCAAAAAAGATATTATTATTAAAAAAGGTAAAACTGCTACAAAAGCCGGCTTATACAATGAATACAATCTTGCATTGGAATTGAATGGAGAAAATTCGCTGGTATCCATTACAGAAATAGAAAAAGTTCCTGCATTAATACGTCCCTTTTATCCGGGAAAGACATTGGGTGAAGAAATTGAAAATAAAAACCACGGAGTAATTTATTTCTTCAATATATGTTTTAAAATGATTGATGAACTTAATAAGCTACATGGTAAACATATTATTCACAACGATCTCAATCCTCAAAACATAATAACCGATCATGCCGAAAACAAAGTGCATATTATAGATTTTGAATCCGGCACACATCAGCAATTCCAGCAATCAGCCTACAAAGGAGCATCAGTAATTGAAGGCGTGTTACAATACATCTCCCCCGAACAAACGGGCCGCATGAACCGAGTGATTGATTACCGGTCCGACTTTTATTCTCTGGGTATTATCTTTTACGAAATTCTTTCGGGTAAGAAGCCTTTTGAAAATGAAGATGCATTAGAGTTGATACATTGTCATATTGCTCTTTTGCCACCGTCATTGCATATTGTAGATGTACAAATACCCAAAGCACTTGCTACAGTTATTGAAAAATTGATGGCAAAAAACGCAGAAGAAAGATACCAGTCTTTAAGCGGTTTACAAATCGACCTGGCGCATTGTCAAAAAGAATGGATCAGTACCGGCACTGTTGAAATGTTTGAACTTGGTAAAGCCGATTTGCCTTTGCGGCTGCATGTATCGCAAAAACTATTTGGCCGTAAAACAGAAACTGAAAAAATATTTTCACTCTATGAAGAAGCGGCTGCAGGCAAAAAAATAATATTAGGATTAAGAGGCTTAAGCGGTTTAGGAAAAACAAAACTAATACAGGAAGCGGCAAAACCACTTACTGCACACAAAGGGGTTTTTATCAGCGGTAAATTCGATTCGTTGCATCGTAATATACCTTATTATGGATGGGCACAGGCTTTCAATCAACTGGCCGATTTATTGTTTACAGAAAACGAAGAAACAATTTCCCGATGCCGCAAATTATTAAATGAAAACATGCAAGGCCTGGAGTGTGATATCATAGCCATTGCTCCCCGGTGGAAAACCTTGTTTTCTAACATCTCTCCACTTCCGATGTTGAACCCCAAAGAACAGCAAAGCAGGATACAGTTTGCTGTTTCGCTTTTTATTAAAAGCATTTTAAAAATTGTAAAGCCTGTTTTATTTTTTGTTGATGACTGGCAATGGGCCGATGAAGCTTCTATTGAATTGCTGAGAAGTATTTCGGGAGATGTAAACCTTAAGAAACTTTTTTTAGCATTGGCTTACAGGCAAAATGAAACAGATAGCACCCATCCTTTTATAAGAGCTTTAACTGATATAGAATTAAACCAAAAAGAAGCACTAACCGATAGCAACCTCATAGTTGATTCGATTGAAATAAAGCCATTAACAGTTACTGATACCAACGAGTTGCTTGCAGAAACATTTTCATGTATTACCGATGAAACCAATACCCTTGCTGGATTAATTTTTGCCAAAACACAAGGCAACCCGTTTTTTATTATTCAACTGCTCGATTATTTATATACTAAAAAGCTCATCTGGCTTAATGTTTCCGATTGTTCGTGGAAGTGGAATATAACAGGCATTAGGGAGCTGGTAGTAACCGAAAACATTGCTACCGTTATTATTGATAAGATAAATAATATTTCGCCGCAAAACCTGGAGATACTCACATTTGCATCCTGCCTGGGACATGAGTTTAGCTTGTCATCTTTGCGTTTTATTACAAAAATTCCCGAACAAAAACTACATGCATTACTTTGGGAAGCCATTAAAGAAAATATTATAGAACCACTTGATAAGGATTATAAATTTGTACCCAAATTTTACGAAGCTAATAAAACCAATGTACGGTTTAAGTTTACACATGATCGTATTCAACAGGCATTATATAACCGTACAGAGAGTAAGCTTAGGGAAGAGCTGCATTTTGAAGCAGCCGAATATTCGATGGCCAACCCACAGGAAAGCGATAATATTTTCATTACTGCCAATCACCTGGTTGCATCGGGTAGTTTATTAATTAACAGTAACCATTGTATTCAAGCTGCACAAATATTATTACAGGCAGGCCAAAAGGCTTTTTCTTCTGCAGCTTATGATTCATCGTTTATCTTTTTAAAACTTTTTGAACAGATTGTTGATAAAGAATCCTTATCTGTTTATGATTATTGCCTGTTAATACTAAGCGCTCATCTAAACAGTAATGAAACTAAGATAAAGGAATATGAAGAAAAAGCCTTTGCCATAGCAAATGGAAAAATTGAGCGTTCTCAAATTTATGAGGCTACACTCAAAGGCTCCATAGCCATGAACAAACTTAATGAAGCCATTATTATTGCCAGAAAAGCCTTTAATGAATTAGGTTTTAGATTTCCCAAAACAAAAGCTTCTAAATGGCAGGTAATTTGGGGCGCTATAAAAATACAAATTGCTTTTCCCAATAAAAAAATAAAGGAGATAACAAGGTTTGCCGATATGACAGATGAAGCCGGAAAGCATTTAATGCAACTTATTTATACTTCGCTGGAGCCATTTTATTTTGTTGAAAGAGATACGTATCCGCTATTGATATTTAAAATGGTAAACCTAAGTGTGAAACAGGGCAACACACCCGAATCTATTATTGGCTATGGCTCGTACGGCTTAATACTTGCCGGTGTTTTAAACAAACTTGAAAGTGGCTATACTGTTGGTAAAGAAGCAATGAAACTTTTTGACCATTTTAATGCTCCTCACCTGGTTTCTACAGCAGGCTTTGTAAATACCACTTTTATTTTACACTGGAAAGAATCATTAGCTTCTTTTGAAAAAGATTGTTTACTGTATTACGAAAAAGGGTTGAATACAGGAAACCTTGAATATGCAGCCTGGAATTTATATACCCATTCCAATTCAATTTATTTCAGAGGAGCAAAACTTGCGCAAACAGTGGAGATGTTTGATAACTATGAAAAATTTTATTTAAGACATCGGCAGTTAAATGCTTATGGCGCATCTGTGATAATTAAAAATACATTAAGCAAAATGTTGCTGGCCCAACCGGCTTCGCTTACAGATAGTGAAGAAGAGTTTCAGTTATTTAACAGGGAAAGCAAGGCTAACAATACCGTATTTTCATTTGTATATCACAATATGAAAATATTTTTAGGGGTTTTTCATCTGCAGTACAGCAGTGTTCTAAAAAATGTTGAACAAAATCAAAAAGACATTGCTAACACAGCCAGCCTTTATTGGCAACCTTATTTTACTGCCTTAAAAACAGTTGCCTATATTAACAGTTCTTTTGAAGGTGTATTGAATTACAACAAAGTAAAAAATGAATTAAAAAGCGATAGGAAAAAATTAGTAAAAGCAAGAAAAGTTTATGATGGAAATATTGGCTGGATTTTGGATTTAATGGATGCAGAAATTGCAACTTATGAAACCAGGACTATAAACCATCAATTATATTCCCGAGCGGCTGAAAATGCAGAGAATTTTGGGTTTCAATTTCCCGCTATACTAATTGAGTTAATGCGTATTCAAAAAATGAAATACCTTGATATTGATGGTTGCAGACAGTACTGGTACACACTAAGAGGTAAACTGGCCGACCTTGAAATAAACAGTGTAATATATGCCTGGGAACTAAAATTTCCTGAATTTAAAGAACAGAAAAATTTACATCCATCATCCAACAAAGGAGAATTCTCAACCGAGCAGTTCGATGCTAAAACCATCATCAAAACAACCGAAGCCTTGAGCAGCGAAATTATTTTAACCAAACTGGTTGATAAGATGATGCTTTTATCTATGGAGAATGCTGGGGCAAGATATGGTTGTTTTATGGTATTGAAAGATAAGAACTATGAATTGGTTGCTGAAAAATTTGCTGATGAATATGAAAAACAGAACAACCGCAAGGGAGGCATACCGGCAAGTATTTTCAATTATGTAATTCGAACTAAAGAACCGTTGATTATTGGCAATGCAATGGATGCAGCACCTTATAAAAACGATCCGGGAGTGATTGCCGGTAAGGAAAAATCAATCTTGTGTATTCCCATCATTAATCAAAATACCTGTATAGCTTTATTGTACCTGGCAAATGAATTATCAAAATCAATATTTACGGAAGAACGTATTGGACTATTAAAAATGCTGGCAGGCCAAATGGGTGTAAGTCTTCAAAACGCAATATTGTACGATAATATGGAAAAACTGGTAGAGAAACGTACAGAACAACTGGCACAGGAAATTGAAAAAACAGATAACCTGTTATTAAATATTTTACCAAGAGAAGTGGCTACAGAATTAAAAACCTCGGGCAAGGCCACACCCAAATATTATCAGCACGCCACTGTAATGTTTTGCGATATTATAGACTTTACCAAGCGAGCCGAAAAACTAAGCGCTGTAGAAATAATAGATGAGTTGCATCTCTGTTTTAAATCGTTTGATGAAATTATTGCACGGCATCAAATAGAAAAGATAAAAACCATTGGAGATGCTTATTTATGTGTTGGTGGTATTCCAACCGAAAATGAAAACCATGCTTTAAACACTGTTGCTGCCGCCATTGAAATTCAGCAATGGATGAAATCTACTTTTGAACAAAGAGCCAGTTTAGGTAAAGATTATTTCAGGCTTAGAGTGGGCATACACACCGGGCCGGTGGTGGCAGGTGTGGTTGGCAGTTTAAAATTTGCTTATGATATTTGGGGCGATACGGTTAATACTGCCTCCCGCATGGAACAGAACAGCGAGGGTGGAAAGATAAATATTTCCGACACCGTTTTTGAAATCATTAAAGACAAAATATCGTGTACTTTTAGGGGAGAAATTGAAGCCAAAAACAAAGGCATGTTAAAAATGTATTTTGTAAACACTCCACAATAAGTTTTTAGTTTATTTTACATCCATCAAAAAATATTATTACAGCTTTAATTTTCCATCAAAAAAAAACTGAACTTTATTTTTATACACACTTTTTATTATGAACAAATTATTACGTGGATTAATTGCCGGGTACGGTGCCAAAAAATTGGGAGGCGGTTGCCTGAGCACCGTTATTATTTTTATAATTATTTGGGTAGCCCTAAAAAATTGCTAGTAGCCCTGTGGTACCGTTTCCCGTTTTTACATTTTTATTTTACAAGGTTAGGTAAATATAAATAGATAAAAAACAGATGAAGTGTACAACTGTTACAATCCAATAAGACCTGTCTGTTTTTATAGCCATGTAAATACTTCTTACTAAAAAAAATACAATTATTATAAAACTAATGGCACTTACCATTATGCTGGCAGATAAATCATTGGCTCCTCTTTTGGGCAATCTGTCGGTAATGTATAAAGCTGCCAGCATGGAGGCATAAAGCATAATCGTAAAAACAATGGCTGTCCATTTAATTTTCATAATAGTTTTAATACTGCTTTACTTAATTATTCATCCTGCGTTAATTCCTTAATAAAATCGCTTACAAGGTAACTTAATAGTTTTCCTGTTGCATCATTTTTTCTTCCATCGGCTAATTGCGTGGCTCCTTCACTTAAGTGCAGGTAAGCAACTTTAGCATCCTGGGCAGCAAAGGTTACATACTTTCTGGCATGTAATGTACTTATTCCGCATGGGGTTAGCTTACTGCTGAGTGTATCTTCAATACAACTGAGATCAATTTCAATACCGGTATAACTATCTTCTGTAAATCCTGTGGCATGCGCTACTGCCTGTATAAAATTTTTTCTTTCGTGAATAAAAATATCTTCGTAAGTGATATAATCAACAAAAGGATTGTTATGTATATCCATTAAAATATTTTGAGCAATAAAGTTTTCATGCAAGCCCACCAGGCAATATTTTCCCAGGTATCCATCTTCTTCTGCATAACGAAAAGCATTGCCATTATGCCTGCCATTGGTTACGCCATAGCCAGTGTGAGCATCCAGGTTAATACAATTAATTTGCGATAATGGTATCATATCGGCCTTATGTAGCCCCTTTGCAACACCTTTTATTATTGGATATGCGTTATTATGCCCTCCACCAATAATGATTGGAATCTTTTTGGCCGATGCAATCACTTTAAGAATATCTTCTACTTCTTCATCTACCAAATTAAGTGCATGGCGATAAGCATTTATTTTTTCTTCATCGTTATAAGCATTGTTTTCTATTAAAAATTTTATATCACCAAAATCAAAATGGCCTAGTAATAAAATATTTTCGCCACTTAAGAAATCGTTGCTTTGTGAATTAAGAAATGCATTTAAAAACGATAACCAGGCAGTTTCGGTGCCACCTACCCCATAATTACCCATTACACCAAAATCTTCGGGAATACCAAGTAATACATAACGGGCTGTAGATTCTTCCAACACTTCCGGCCATTCTTCACCTGGTTTTAAATATTGAATTCGCTCGCCCATTTTGGTTTCAAAACGACGAATTCTCGTTAGCGAGAGTATATCTTCTTTTGAATAAAATTTAAAATGTTTCATCTAGGGAAGTTAGGTAAATTCTTCATACCAAATTTAAAAACGCAGCTTTATGAAATTGAATTTAAAATTATAAAAAGAATTCATTAACAGGTATTTATCAAATAATTTTTACCGTTGGCATAGCATTTGTTAAAGTGGCAGTATGAAAAAACAAACTATAATATCAGCAATTTTATTTGGTGCAGGCTTAAGCCTGGGCACATTATCTCATGCACAAGGACCGGTATCTCCGGTACAAAAAGGATCTGTAACATTTAATGCAGGTGTTGGCGTTGGCAATGAGTACAACAGCAATTATTACAACTCAGCTTTTGGCACAAAGGCTGCCATTGAAGCAGGCTTATGGCAGGCGGGGCCGGGTGTTATTACCCTGGGTGGAGAAGTTGGCGCATCATTTTCAAACGGTGGTAGCAGGTATAACGATTACAGAACCCAAACTGTGATTGTAGCAGGTCGTTCGGCATGGCACCATGGATGGAATGTAAAAGGATTAGATACTTATGCAGGACTTTCGGCCGGTGTTGGTTTTAATAATTACAAGTACAACAAAAACGGTACAGTTAAAGAAAATGAAGTAATTCCTGTGTTTGGAGGCTTTGTGGGCGCATCTTATTTTGTAACTCCTACTTTTGGTTTTAATGTAGAAGCTGGTTATGATATTACACAAATACAAGGCGGTATTATTCTTAAACTGAAATAAAAAGTTTCTACTTCAGTATTTTTGTTGCATAAATTAATTTATGGCAGCAATAAAGGCAATTATTTCCGATAAGATATTTACTTCAAACGAATGGCTATTTAACCATGCGGTGATTATCAGCGCTGGTAAAATAATTGATATTTTACCGGCAGCAGATTTGTCTGTTGATATAGAAAAAGAAACTTTTTACAACAGCATTTTGGCTCCTGCCTTTATTGATTTGCAAATTTATGGTGCATACGAAAAACTTTTTGCCGTATATCCGAATACAGGTGCTTTGGATTTATTAAACATTTATTGCAATAAAGGAGGCGCTGCATTTTGTATGCCCACTGTTGCCACCAATAAACTTTCGGTTTTTTATACTTGTATTGATACAATAAGGCAATACAAACAACAAGGAGGCAAAGGTATTTTAGGCTTACATGCCGAAGGCCCCTGGATAAGCAAAGAAAAACGTGGCGCTCATATCGAGTCTTTGATTTATACACCAACTTTAAAAGAAGTAGAAGCATTTCTTGAATATGGTAAAGATATAATTAAGATAATAACACTTGCACCGGAAGTTTGTAATAAAGAGATAATAGCGCTAATTCATAACTATGGTATTAAGGTTTTTGCTGGCCATAGCAATGCAGATTATGATACAGCCATGCAGGCTTTTGATAATGGTATAGATGCCGTTACGCATTTATACAATGCTATGAGTCCTTTGCAACACCGTAACCCTGGAATGGTAGGCGCTGCATTTAATCATCAAAAAGTGATGGCAAGTATTATTGCAGATGGTTACCATGTTGATTATGCAGCTATTAAAATTGCAAAAAAAATAATGGGGAGCAGGCTTTTTGCTATTACAGATGCAGTAACAGCAACCAATGAAGGATATTACAAACATGAACTGGAAGGCGATAAATATACTGCCAACAATATTTTAAGTGGCTCTGCATTAACCATGTACAAAGCCTTTAAAAACCTGGTTATTTATGCCGATATTGATGTAACAGAAGCTTTACGTATGTGTAGCCTATACCCGGCACAAGTAATGCAAATGGATAATGAAAATGGCAGGATAGCAAAAGGATATAAATCAAATATGGTATTGATACCCGAAGGATTGGATAGCGATGAAATATTGTTTATTCATTGAACAGAACATGATTAAACAACACATTTTAAAAATTCATAAAAAAACAAAACCTTCTTCAGCTACATAATTATTTGTATATATTTTGCATAATTAAAATGCTATGCCTATTTTCATAGGGTAGAATCATCAACTATTTCATTAAAAAAAAGATATGCGCTGGATAAAATATTTACTGTACGGGATTGGTTTTTTAATTATCATATTTCTGTTTGGTCCCCGCCCTTCCACACCAAAATACGAAAAGGCAATGCCTATTGTTCCTGCAATAAACGAATTGGAAAAATTTATTGCAAACAATGAAGCACAACATACACTTAGGCCCAATAACCAGGCCAGGATAGTTTGGGCAAACGATAGCAATAAAACAAAAACCGAATATGCTATTGTTTATCTGCATGGGTTTACTGCTTCGCAGGAAGAGGGCAGTCCAACTCATAGAAATGTAGCAAAGGCTTTTGGCTGTAATTTATACTTATCAAGATTAGCAGAACATGGATTGGATACCGTAGAAAATATGGTAAACCTAACACCCGATAATTATTGGGAAAGTGCCAAACAAGCATTGGCCATCGGAAAACAAATAGGCAACAAAGTTATATTGATGGGAACCAGCACTGGCGGTACATTGGCATTACAATTAGCTGCTGCTTATCCAAATGATGTTGCAGCACTCATATTATACTCGCCTAATATTGCCATTAATGATCCCAATGCCTGGATGATGAATGATCATTGGGGTGTACAAATTGCCAGGTTGGTAAAAGGTGGCAAATACAATATTGCAGAAGATACCCGGCCAGCCTATAAGCAATACTGGAGCAATGTTTACCGCCTTGAAGCGGTGGCATCGCTTGAAGAACTTTTAGAAACAACTATGAACCAGGAAACCTTTGGCAAGGTAAAACAACCGGTTTTACTTTTATATTATTACAAAGATGAACAACACCAGGATGATGTTGTAAAAGTTAGTGCCCTACAAAAGATGTTTACACAATTAGGTACCGATACATCATTACGATGGGCAATACCAATGCCCAATACCGGCAATCATGTATTAGGCTCACATCTAAAATCAAACGACCTGGCAGGTGTAGAAAAAGAAACAAAAAAGTTTTTAGAAGATGTGTTAAAGCTTAAACCTTTAAACTAAAAAAATGCAGTATAGGATGTTTTTTTACAGCATTATATTTTTACATAAACGCCAAAAGTTTTCACTAGTAAACACAAATCAACAAGCATTAAGTTAAATGATATACAACAAGTTAAACTCATGCAAATGCATGAGAAAGATCAGTAGTACTAACCAGTTAAATCGTATCTTGCAATAGATAAAAAAAATAGTATTAAGAAAAACAGGTGCTATTAGTTTTTACCTTATTTATACAACATTTTTAAACATGGATTTTTATAATTTTAAATAAAATATACCACTATGATCATTCAATTTAATACCGATAATAACCTAAGTGTACATGAAGGTTTCAGTAAAAAATTACAAGATATGCTTAACAGTGAGCTAAAAAGATTTAATGAGATTATAACCAGGCTGGAGGTTCACTTTGCTGATGAAAACGGCCACAAAAAAGGTGTGGAAGATAAAAGATGCTTACTGGAAGCCAGGATTAAAAACAAAAATCCTATTGCAGTTACAGCTTATGCATCTAACTATGAAATTGCAGCAAAAGATGCTGCTGAAAAATTAAAGAAATCATTAAATGCTGTGCTGCAAAAAATGCAGGCACATTAAAAGATAATTTTAAAACGCATTTTACTATTCACAAAGCTTTATTGTATCGGTTGTTTTACTGCTGATTTGTATCTTATTAATTTTACCTGCCGTGTTATAATAAAGAATTAAAGTACCGTATTCGGTTTGAAAAGCATCCCAGTGTAAATCTTTAATTTTTGGATAGCCCAGTGTTGCAAATAAACTGCTGCGGTTTGCTCCTAACAGGTGTGGTGTCATCTTACCTTTAAAATTGTCTTTAATTTCAATATAATCCCTGTCGGTAAAAAAATAAATGCCTTTATCGGGATAAAAAACACCGGCACAAACAGTAGCCGAATCTTTTTCAATCAACTTTGTATAACATGGAAACAAATTTGTTACTTCTGCCCAGGTAGATTTGGCATATAACTTATTTACATTTCCATCAAGCACATCTACCGTAAATGCCGGGCAAACAGGTGTTGTTTTAAGTTGGGCTTTACTGGTTTTAATACCCAAGAAAAAAGTTAATAATAATAAAAGGATTTTCATAAATGATGGTTTGATATTGTTCAAAAGATTATTGATATTTAACTATACAGCAAATTCCCTGCTAAAAATAAATTTAACCCAATAAAAATTTTTTAATGGATAAATACCATTAAAATTACCCACATTCTTTTATAACTGTTTTAATAAATTTGTACAGTGTGTAGTTTAACTTACTACAATAGCAATGTAACTGTAATATAAAAATTGTATTTATGGAAGATTTGCTGATTAGGCAAGCCTATATGAATGATTTGCCAACATTGGTTGAATTTGAACAGGGAGTTATCACATCTGAAAGGCCATTTGACCCTACTTTACAAAAAGGCCTAATTCATTATTACGATATTGAAAATATGATACAAGCTACTGATGTTGAATTATTAGTGGCAGAAATAAACAATGAGATAGTTGGTTGCGGCTATGCTCGTATTGAAAATGCAAAACCTTACTTACATCATGCCCGCTATGCTTACCTGGGATTTATGTATGTAAAACCACAATGGCGTGGAAGAGCAATTAACAAAAAGATTCTGGATGCACTTACTAATTGGGCACTTTTAAAAAACATTATTGAATTAAGGCTTGATGTATATCAATCCAATGTAGCTGCTATTAAAGCTTATGAAAAAGCAGGTTTTATAAAACACATGATTGAAATGAGAAAAGGATTGTAATATTTAAACCTTATAATAATTATGCAGCCAGGCTTATAATAAAATCACTTCCTTTCCCTTCTGTGCTTTCAATCTTTAGAGAAGCATTTATTTTTTGTAACAAACCTTTTACAAGAAATAACCCTAACCCACTCCCCTTTTCACCTTCGGTGCCTGCAGTACTGTCAATATCTCCATTCAGCAATTCATCAATCTGTTTCCTGCTCATACCAATGCCTTCATCTTTTATAGAAATACATGCATTGCCGTTGTTTGAAAAACTACTGATAAAAATTTTACTGCCTGCGCTACTGAATTTTACGGCATTAGTAATGATGTTACGCAAGGCTATTTCCATTATGTTATAATCGGCAGGGGCTTTTATAACAGTTACACTTTTATTTATTTCAATATTTTTTTGTAAAGCCTGTGCCTGAACTGCGGCAATGGCATCTTCAATACATTCTAACAGGTTTATATTTACAATGGGTGGTTTAGTATTTTTTAACTGCATGTTGGCCCACACCAACAGGTTATCCAGCATGTTACTTGTTTGGCTAACAGCTTGTGTTGTTTGCTTTTTAAAATTTTCTTTTTTCTCTGGCGATAAAGCCGGGTTATCTGCCAGGCTTAAATAAGTTTTTAGCGAAACTAAGGGATTCCTAAGGTCGTGGCTTATGATAGAAAACAACCGGTCCTTAACCTGGTTCAATGTTTGAAGTTCATCTTTTTGTTTATTTATTTGAGTGTTCCTGTCCTTCAGTAAGATATTGTTTTGCCGTATGCGCCGGTAAAAAAAGGCAAGTGTTATTAACAGTAATGCTGCGGCAGTGGCAATAATGATAAAAATATTTCTTTGATTTTTTTGCCTGGTGGTTTCAGTTTCCTGTTTAGCAAGGCTAATGTTTTTCTTTTCTAACTGGTAATCTGTTTCCAGTTGTGTAAGCTTATTTTTATTATCAGAACTAAAAAGGCTGTCTTTAAGTGCGTAATATTTTTTAAGGAAGTTACTTTGTTGCTTGTAATCTTTCATATCAGCATACATATCAGAAAGGTTGCGGTAGTTTTCCATGGTAATGCTTGCCATCTGCCCTTTATTTGCATAGGTTATACTTTTTGCAAATGCTTCGCTGGCTTTGGCATAGTTGCCCGCTTGTGCCTGTGTGGCACCAATATTATTGTACACACTGGCAAGTTCATCAAGTCCAACATCATTTCTTGCATTGTATTTCATCAATACTGAATCAAAATATTGCAAGGCAATAGCATTGTTTTTCTTATGCTTATAGCTAATACCTAAATTACTCAGGCTTGCTGTAACAAGAAAAGAATCACTGTTAAGCCTTGAAATGTTGAGCGCTTTTTTAAGATAATTAATTGCAGAATCGTATTGCCCGCTTTGGTCGTACATAATTCCTCTTTCGGCTAATAGCGAACTAAGCTGTGTTGTATCTTTAGTTATTTTAGTAATTGATTCTGCCTTATCATAATACTCACCGGCCTTTTTTAGCGAATGAGTTTGAAAAAAAACATTACCGATAGACATGTAGGCATTGGTAAGTCTTCGTTTATCATCCAGTTTTTCGTAAATATTTGCACTTTGCTGGTAATGATCGAGCGATTTATCAAAGTTGCCTTTTAGCAGGTAACAAAACCCCATGTCGTAATAGGTATTTGCCAGGGGTAATTTTAAATTAAGTTTCCTGGCTAAAGCCGCTGATTTTTCGAAATACTCCAGTGCTTTATTCGGATTGTTATCAATATAGTAATTCCCAATTCGGCTGAGTGTACGCTCTATATTACTGTCTGCTTTTTGCTTATCTAAAACTTTAAGCAAACTATCTACCTCATTTTTTACCTGGGCATTTATATTAAAAGAAATAAACAATGCGGCAGCAAGAAATATTTTTTTATTCATCATCATAAAAAGTTTAAATAAACCTTTTAATGGCATTGCTGCCAACAATGGTTTCCAATACTTTTTCGGCGTAAGATTTACCAATTACCAGTTGTATCTTATCAATATAAACAGTAGTGGTTTCAACGGCTGTAACTTTTTGTATGTTTACAATATGAGTGCGGCTTATGCGTATAAACAATTTGACTGGTAATTGCTGTTCAATATTTTTCAAGCTCACCAATGCAATCTTTTTTTCGCCATCTTGTAAAAAAATATTTACAAAATCTCCCATAGATTCAACGTACAACACTTCAGTATATAAAATTCGTAAAAAAGTATTCCTGTCTTTTATAAAAAAAGATTCATCGTCATTTTGTGTAAAGGCTTCTTCAGGTGATGTATTTGCCTTAATGCCAGCCAGCAGCCTTACTTTGTCAATGGCTCGTAACAATCTTTGTGTTTCTACGGGTTTTACCAGGTAATCAACCGCATCTAGTTCATAAGCATCTATGGCATAGTTTAGGTGCGATGTTATAAATATGGTTAAAGGCAACTGCCTGATGCTTTTTGCAAGTTCAATACCACTAAGGCCTGGCATTTCTATATCAAGCAATAAAAGATCGGGCTGCTGAATTTGTAGTTGCTCGTGAGTTTGCAATGCATTTTCGCAAACACTTAGGCATTGTAGCCCTGCAAAACCATTTAATTGCTGTAAAGTATATTCCCTATACAATTCATCATCATCGGCAAGTATGTAGGTAAGCGGTTTATTCATAATCGGATGCTAAAATTACCGCTTTTTAAACAGTTAATAACATCTTTATCTACTCAAATACCATTTTAAACTACTCACACCGGTGTTTTATCTATTCATCCTTAGTTGCCATATTTTAAATTATACTTTTACTATGGTTTTTCATAGGATATTGGATTTTAAACAGGGCAGGATTTCTATCCAGCCCTCATTTTTTTGTACCTGTTGAATAACCGTTCATCAATATCTTTCTGCAACCATTAAAAAAATAAGAACTTTATCTTCTAAATTAATTAACATTTTATAGCAAATGGCGGGTGGCCAAAAAAAACAATAAAAATTTACACATGAAACGAATATATTCTTTTTTATTAGCCTGCATGGTTACGGGTATTGTAAACGCACAAACTAAAATTGAGCTGGATGAAGTAAGTAACCATATTGGCGATAGTGTAACCGTTTGTGGCCTTGTAGCAAGTATGCGTTTTTTTGAAAATTCAAACAGGAAACCAACTTTTTTAAACATAGGTGATAAATACCCTAATCAAAAAATAACTTTGGTAATATGGGATGATGTTAGAAAAAACTTTAAAGAAGCTCCCGAAACATTTTTAAATAAAAAAATTTGTATTACAGGCCGAATAATTCTTTACAAAGAAAAGCCAGAGATTGTGATAGAAAGGCCAGAACAGGTTTCGGTTGAATAAATTAGTCTAATAATTCTTTATATAATATTTTACAGCAGCAACATTCAAAACAGATGTGCCGGTTTTCATACTGCCACTGTATAGTTCAAAAGAAGAGTAATAGGTGATGTTATTTTGTCCGATGGATTTTATCTTACCTCTGTAGGCTTTATCTTCAAAAGAGCCATAATATGTAAGCAAGGTGGAACCTACATTTTTAAGTTTACCTTTTATATCTGCATTTTCAAAAGATGCATACCAGTTAATCATATTTGCCCCTATTTTTTTTATGTTTCCCCTGTATGCTGCATCATCATAATTCAAATAATAATCAATATTTGTATAACCTATAGCTTTTAATTTTCCTATTAATGCATCGTTTTCGTAAGAAGCAAAATAAGTAAGCAATGTATTACCAATATATTTTACTTTACCACGTAAAGCTGCATCATCGTTTTGAGAATAATACTCTACCCTGCCTACATAGGGCTCCAGGTCGTTATTATAATTTTCCTGGTATCCAATATATTTATCAAAACCCCACTTGTAAATGTTACCATCCTTTGTAAGATATAACTGCACATTTTCGGGCAATGCAAAAGCAAAAACTTCTACCTGGCCACGGCCGGCAATGGTAATTTTAGAAAGGCTTTGCGAAAAAGCATTTGTAATCACAAAAATTAAAGCTGTTACCAACAAAATTCTTTTCATTTCTGTTATTTTTTAACGCTGTTAAAGATACATACAAATAGAATACTGTTACTGCCCAAAGTGACTGATTTAAAATACTCACTCAAAAAATATTACATTGTGGTATGAATAAATTGATTGTAATTATAGTTTGTGTATTGTCGGTCTCCTGTTCGCAAAAAAAATTTACCAACCCTCATATAGTTATCAATACCCGCATGGGAGATATAGAAGTGGAACTTTTTCCTAAGCAGGCTCCCAAAACAGTTGCTGCTTTCCTATCATACATTGATTCGGGGTTTTATAAAAACGCATCGTTTTACCGAGTATTAAAAACAGAAGACTTCCCTACCCCAACCAATACCGGAATAATACAAGGCGGTATCTGGCAAACAAATCCGCAAAAAAAAGAAACCTTGCATGGCATTAAACTTGAAAGCACCAAACAATCAGGTCTTACCCATCAATCGGGTACCATATCGCTGGCAAGAACAACTCCGGCCTCGGCAACTACCGAGTTCTTTATTTGTATTGGCGATCAATCTCCACTTGATGCAGGCAGACGAGGCACTCCTGATGGATTAGGTTATGCAGCTTTTGGAAAAGTTATTAATGGAATGGATGTTGTGCGTAAAATTCAGGCACAAAAAAGCAGCGGCGATAAATTTGATGAAAAAATTATTATCAACAACATAACGAAGTTATAATTTAATGTGTTGATATTTTCAGATATAAAATCATTATGAATAAAAATTTTCATTTTGTGTTATTGATCTTTTTAGGAGGTTTATTTTCAGCATGTTCGTTCAGCAAAAAAACAACAGAAAAATATTTTGCAAAAGCTAAAAGCCAACAATACGAAATGATTGCAGTTCCAGGTGTTCCATTTTATGAAACAGGTTGGGACAGTACTATGAAAGCAAGAGTATATTGGTCGAAATACCTGTATGATAAAGGCATTGCAAAAAACATCATGTATTCAGGCGCTTCGGTTTACTCGCCCTATTACGAAGGGGAAATAATGGCTATGTATGCAATTGCAATTGGCATACCCAAATCGCATGTGTTTACCGAAACCAAAGCTCAGCACAGTACAGAGAACCTATACTATGTATTTTTAAAATCTAAAAAATTGGGTTTTACAAAAATAGCATTGGCAACCGATCCTTTTCAGGCCAAACAATTGCGAAGATTTGCAAAGAAAAAAATAAACCCACCTGTTGATATCATACCATTTGTAATTGACACATTAAAAAGTTTACAGCCATTTATGATTAATCCATCTATTGATTATAAACAGGCATACAATAGCAATTTCGTATCAATAAAAGAAAGAGAATCACTTTGGAAAAGATTAAAAGGTACATTGGGTAAAAACATAGACTATCATGCCTATTAAGAATTATTTTTTAATCAGGTATCAAACCTATTGGCAGTATAATTTCCCAACGGTTCTTTACGGTTGGGTTTAATAAATCCGTATCAATCAAATGCGAAAAACGTACTCCAAAACTTACAGGCAAAGCATTCCAAATTTTTGAATCAAAATAAATTTCGGCTCCGGCGCTGCGGCTTACAATTTCGGTAAGCACATTATTAACTCTTGCTTTTGCATTGGTATAATCAAAAAATGTATTAGCCCTTATGCGTTGAAAATATAAAATATTTGCAAAGCCCCAATCGGGATATATTATTGGAAAATGATAGTTAGCTCCAATCTTATACATGCGTCTTGTACTTAAAGCCTCGTAACCCCGTGAATATGAAAATATTTTGCTGAACAAGTCAGGAAACGTATCTCTACTTTGATAAGCAGCATTAATAACTAAGCTATGATTAATAAACAAACCGGGAAAATAAAATGAACTATTGGCAACAATCTTATGGCTTTTGTTAAAATCACCAAAAGCTTTGCGGTAATTTAATGATAATGATTGCGCCCATCGGGGGTTTATATGTTGCTTTGCCTGCTGGCTTACGTTACTAAAACTTAAAAAAGCATTCATATAATGAACCGCTTTATTATTGAAAATATTTTTTCCAACGCCCCCGTAATAATATTGCTCCAGGTTGTAACCGCCTCCAAAATTTAAATACTTATTGGTTCTGCCACCAACATACCGCAATGGTATGGAAATACCTGCATTTCCTTTTGCCGAATTGTAACTAACCTGTTTGCCAAAAGCTGTATCAATTGTTCGGTTAAAGCTTTCCTCTGCGCCCAAACTTAATACAGGAAACCAACCGGCATAAGTACCGCTAAAGCCAATGGTATGGCTTTTGTCGGAACGGTTGTAGGTATAAGTTATATTGCTACGTAAATTGTAAAGTACATTATCGCTGTACACTGCATATCCAAATTCGGGATCATCTATTACCGGCCGCCAGCTATGAAAATTAAAAAGATGCATTGCTTTTTTATAACTGGTTACTTTATTTTTTATGCTACCTGCAGAACTTTGCTCAAAAACACTATCATTTAAAGTATATAAAGCTCCTTTGGCACTAAAAGTACTCATAGAATCGGTATAGTATCGGCCACTTACCACCAAATTAAATCCGTTTTCTTTCCATTCTTGTTGAGGTTTAGTAATTTTTGCAATCATGTACCCTCCTGCTGTAAATGCAGCCACCATCATATCTCCCTTAGCATTTACTGACGGAGCATACATACCATTCGTATTTTGAGTAACCCTATATATTTTTTTATTGGGTATTGTTACAGCAAAAATCTTATCGGCATAATCATTCATAGCAGTAAAAAAAACAGTATCGCTTTTTACGTATGGATAGCCAATTACATTAAAGCTAAAATTTGAGAGGTTATCCATTTCACCGGTATGCAAATCAATTGTCATCAACACCATATTGCCTTGCAGGTTTCGTATGGCTGCAACAGCAGTATTTGAATCTATATATCTTGGTTGAGTAATAAAATAGTTATGTACATTTTTTAATTTGGATATAAGTTTTCCATTATTAGCATCAATTCGGCAAAGGTTATTGCTGCCATCAAGGTTTATACTAACAGCTATTATTTCGGTACCTGCATCATTTATATCCGGAGAAAAATATTTTGATTTAAAAGTAACCTGCCTTTGTTTTCTGGTATAAATATCAAGCAACTTAATCACACTGTAATTCTTATTGGTCCACCTGGCATCCGATTGAAATGCAGCATATACAATTTTCCCATTTTTATAAGAATAGTAATCATCTATACCCATATCCCTTACCCGTAGTTTTTTTTCTTTTCCATTTGATAAAATATAAAAGGCGTTTACTTCCTTGTTGGATTTTTTTGTTACCAGTATGCTATCGTCATTTATATAATTTGGAAATTCAAAATCAACCACGTTGTTTTTTTGTGAATGGGTTATGTAAGTAAAAGCCGTTTCTACTTTAGGTTTACCTGCAAAAGATTTTTCTTTAAAATATTGCATGGCATCCTGCCGGAATTGTTTATACGATTTACCAGAGTATCTTTCAATAGCCCTGTTAAAAGGATAAAACACCCCTTTGAACCTAACTGCATCATTGGATACTTTATTCCAAAAATCCTGACCGTACTTTTCATAGCCATAGGCTGTTAACTGGTAGCCCAGTTCGTAATGGTTGGGTATAAAATCCTTTAATGAACCGTTTCTTAATTTCATCCAGGAATACTCTTTTTTATCAAGCCACAAAGATTTAAAGCTATTGTAAAACGAAGGCATACGGCCTCTACCCTGTGCGCTAACCAATGTTTCCTGCCAAACAGCATCGCCTTCAAAAAAATAATCGGGTACCGTTATTCCATTTGCCAGCAATTGCCCCTCCTGCCCTAAAAAAAATGAAAATACTTTGGTAAAACCCTTATTAAAATTGCTCAGTTGCTGAATGTGCCTGTTTTCATGTATAACCAGGTTATCATCCCAACGTAAACTACCATTAGAAAAACTATTTTGTGGAGGCATCATATAAAATTCACTCAAAACTGGAGCCTGCCGTACAAATGCATTGGAAATGGTAGTATGATTTTGTAAAACGATATTCCATTTTTTTTGTTTGCCACCAATAGTTTTTGCAGTTGTATCGCCCAGTAATTTCATGATGTTGGCTATTCGGTTTGCCTGGCTATATAACACTTCCGGAAAAATTACACGAACTGTTTTAGTATTGATTTGAAACCAGTGTTCTGAAGCAGGATTGCCACCAAAGTTTTGAGCATCGGCCATAAAAACCGGCTGTAAGAAAATAATAATAAGAAATGTCCTTATTTTTTTCATCAACTAAAGTTAATGAAAGAATAAACATTTAAATATCACAGAGACTATGTGTTATAAAAAGAAAAACCTCCATTTCGAAGGTTTTTCACAGGCATCAGGGGTTGTAATCAGATAAAGCTACTATATTTTTTTAAATCATGCACCCAGGCTGTAAAATTGTTTCTGTAAAAAACAAAATGACAAACCAAATTAGTTTAGTATTTTCGGTTCTTAAAATTACTTCATGAAACTATTTGTTGCCGGACTGCCTTATGACCTGGATGATGCAGAACTTATGGAAATCTTTGAAAAATTTGGAACTGTAATTAGCGCCAGGGTTGCTATGGACAGAGATACAGGTAAAAGCAAAGGTTTTGGTTTTGTAGAAATGCAAAATACCGAAGAGGCAAAGGAGGCTATAGAAAATTTAAAAGATATATCGCTGGGGAAAAAGCCATTGGTTGTAAAAGAAGCTGATGAAAAGCCTGGATCACCTGGTTCTGCAAACAGGCCTGGTGGAAGTGGCGGAGGAAACAGATTCGGTGGCGGCGGAAACAATAACCGAGGAGGTTTTGATAATAATCGCAGGGGATTTAATAATAACCGCCGGGGATATTAATATAAAAAAAATAGCTGGTGTAGGCCATAAAATTAAACGAAAGCAGCAGAAATTTAAGAAAATCCCACAGTCTCAAAATCTTATGAAAGCAGCCTTTCATTACTTGGTAAAAGCAAAACTCATTCGCAAGAAGAGCAACAATGAGCTTGACTTTGAAGAGATAAGTAAAATTTTTGAAACTGAAAACCCAATCATTGCTAGAGAAGAAGCCTTCGACTATTTTCAAACTTGTATTGACATACTACTTCAGCATAAAGGAAAGGAATACATTTCTGATAAAGAAACCCGCAAGGAATTAGTATCATTTTTTGAAACAGAAACATCTAAATTACAAATAGGCGAAAAAGAAATCCTCTTTACACCAGACAGTCTCGGAAACGGAATTGGAGTATATTTTGTTAAAGATTTTGATGTTAAAAGTATTTTCACTTTCTGGAATGTTGGAGAGGAAGCGTTGTTATATGGGATTGGAAACCTTAGTAACGAGCATTTAATTGATGACACTAAACTTGTTTTAAAAGAGGAAAACGAATACTATCATCATTATGGTTACAATACCAAAGGGTACGAAACCTTAATTACATACTGCTCAAAAAATGCTTGGTTAGATGGTATTGGAGACGCTTCAATTGAAACACATAAAATTTTAAAGACACCTTTTGATTGGAAGGGTTACGACAAGCCTTATTGGTGGGGACAACCTGAAGATACACCGATATTTGAAACCAAAGTTTATACGCCAACTTTCGAGGATATTATCAACGGAGGCGAAAGTAATTCGGTTGAATTTAAACCGGCATTACTTTATAATTTCAAAACTAAAAAAGCAGGAATAGGCATAAAAGAAGTAATTGCAAAAGCAATTTGTGCATTTCTCAATAGTAGAGGAGGTATGTTATTCATCGGGGTTGACGATAATGGAAAAGTTCAGGGTTTAAACAAAGATTTTGAACTTTCTGATGGAAAAAAGCCAAAAGATTATTTTCTACTTGAGTTTGACCAAATGTTAGAGTACTTTCTTGGATCTGCTACAAGATTTAATATCAACGGACAGTTTATCAATATTGACAGCAAGGAAATATTTGTTGTATCTGTTGAACCCAGTTCAAGGCCAATTTTTCTAAAAGGACAACATGAAATGAAATTTTTCATCCGTGGAGAGGCTTCTTCAAGAAGACTTACTGAAATATCAGAACTGATAAACTATTGCCTTGATAGATTTAGTCATTGAAAATTTTGAGAGATAAATGCAGCAGCTAATTAAACAGTGATGACAGTTGGCGGAACAAATTAAGCCACATCATCTTCAACTATCTAGTGGCTTTAATTCGAGATTGTTGTTTTCCGAATTCCTACCCAACCACAAAGCTGAAACCATTATGTAATACACTTACCAACCTCAACTACTTTGAAAATTCCTACAATTTCCATAAATTTGAACAAAGAACTGTACCATGCGGACACTAAATATTTCTATATCAGATATTGAATTTAATAAGTTTGGTTTAAAAGGCGAAAAACTAACTTTTACTGACTTAATAAATATTATCAGCAAAGAACTGACAAGGCAAAATATTGCTAAATGCTTGCAACTTGCAGACAAATATGGTATTTCAAAAATGACAATGGACGAAATAACTGATGAAGTAAAAGCCGTTAGGAAAAATGCAAAAAATCGTAATTGATACTAACGTAATCGTTTCTTCCATAATTCAACGAGGCTATCCAAACTTTATTATTGACAAATTATTTATTGAGCAGAAATTTCAGCTTTGTGTTTCCGAAGAATTATTGGCTGAATATTATGAAGTTTTGGCAAGGCCCAAATTTTCAAAGTATTCAGATTTTTTCATAAAAGCAGAAAATGTGCTTGCTGAAATAGAAAATAGGTCATTAAAATTCAGTCCGGTAATTAAGCTTGACTTTATTTCAGATGACGACGACAACATGATTTTAGAGCTTGCTCATGATTGTACAGCTGATTTTATAATTACAGGCAACACTAGAGATTTTACATTTCCAACATATAACAAAACGAAAATTGTAACACCTAAAGATTATTGGGAAAATTATAAACCCTATTAAGATGTACTATACACAACGGGTTATTTTTATAATAAAATAAACAAATGAAAGTTGCCGTAACCGGAGCTGCCGGCCATTTAGGCGCTGCATTATTACATGAGTTATGTAACCGTGAAATACAGGTTAAAGGGCTTTTTAGAGATGCCGATATACGTTCAAGCAAAAACTTACCGGTAGAAATTGTTTATGGCGATATGCTGCATCCCGGCGTTTTACTTTCGCTTTTTAAAAATTGCGATATGGTGATACATTGTGCAGCCATTATTTCTATAAATGGCGACCCTACCGGTATTGTTCATCAAACAAATGTAACCGGAACACAATTGGCCATTAATGCCGCTCTTGAATGTGGAATAAAAAGATTTATCCATATAAGTTCCATTCATGCTTTTCAGCAAAAACCTACATTTAAAATTTTAGATGAACAAAGATCTCCTGTTACTGATAAAGCGTTTGCTTACGACCGTTCAAAGCTTGAAGGACAACAGGTAGCATTGGCCGCAAACAACCGTGGTATGCAGGTATTGGTGTTACATCCAACATCAATAATAGGCCCATACGATTTTAAACCATCGTTGATGGGGAATGTAATTATTGACCTTTTTAAAGGAAAACTTCCATTTATATTTAAAGGCGGTTTTGATTTTTGTGATTGCCGTGATGTAGCCAACACAATTACTAATTCCTTAACAATGGGCACTGCCGGAGAAACATATTTACTCAGTGGCGAATGGTATAGTTTGCAACAACTGGCAAAGTTCATTTCGGTGGCATCATCTAAAAAGATAAATCCAATTGCATTACCTCTATTTGCAGCAAAAGCAGGATTACCATTTGTAAAATTGATTGCTGCCATAAAACATACAGAGCCACTTTATAGTATTGAAGCGGTAGAGGCATTATTTAATGGAAACAGGTGTATTAGCAGCGCTAAAGCGGTATCTGATTTAAAATATACGATTAGGCCCTTTGCCCAAACTGTTTATGATACATTTTACTGGTTTAATAATAATGGCTATCTTGATTAAGTTTACCAATTTTAACGACTTTATTTCCTCCGCTACTATTTATGTTGATTTCTTTTGATACTTACCTGCTGATATTTACTATATGGATAGTAGTTGCCATTGCTATATTTTTTTTATTATTGAAAGTAACCGCACCATACGGACGCCACAGTTCAGCCAACTGGGGGCCACAAATTGACAATCATTATGGCTGGTTTTTGATGGAGTTTCCGGCACTGGCAGTAATGCTATTTGTTTTTATTAAAATTTTTTCTATCCAAAATTTACCAATAGCTATTATGATTGGTTTATACTGCCTGCATTATTTTAACCGCACATTTATTTTTCCTTTCAGGCTACATACCCGTGGTAAAAAAATGCCATTAATCATCCTGATTTCTGGTATCGTTTTTAACCTGGCCAATACTTTTTTGCTGGGTTATTATTTTATTTACTTTGAAAATTATGAAACAAGTTGGCTTTATGATACAAGATTTATCATAGGACTTATTGTATTTTTTTGTGGTGTTTTTATCAACTGGAAATCGGATAACATACTTATCCATTTGCGAAAACCTAATGAAACCGGTTACAAAATACCAACCGGTTGGCTTTTCAAATACATCAGTTGCCCAAATATGCTGGGCGAATTAATTGAGTGGGCTGGTTTTGCCATACTTTGCTGGAATATGCCAGCAGTGGCATTTTTTATTTGGAGTGCAGCCAATCTTATACCCCGGGCAATAGCCCATCATAAATGGTATATTAATCAATTTAAAGATTATCCAACAAAAAGAAAAGCAATAATACCCAAGATTATTTAAGTAAGTACGCTTTCCATTCATCTTCCAAAATAGCCATATCAATCATACTTACAAAAGCATCTTTATACCATAATATATCCCTTGAAACGCCTTCAACTTTAAAACCGCTTTTGAGGTAACAATTTAATGCGGCTTTATTATTTTCATACACGCCTAATGTAATGCGGTGAAAACCCAGTTCTTCAAATCCTATTTTTAATGCAGCTTTAATTATTTGTTGGCAAATGCCTTTTCCCTGTATGGTTGTATCTACCAATACCCTGCTAATACGAGATGAACGATTTTTCCAACTTATACCTCCCAGTGAAATATGACCAACGGTTTCGCCCGTTTCGCTATCTACAGCTTTGTAAACAAATGCATCCGATTCATTTGGTATATTGGTATCCTGAACATACCATTCCATACTTGATGTGGTTAATGGAAAACTAAATAAAGTACCAGACCATTTGATGAGTAATTCTTCTGTATTGATCCAATGGATTAGTTGTTGAAAATCTGCTGATGTAAAAGGTTCTAATCTTATCATTAATAAATTTACAAAGAGAAACGCTAAGTGTAAGTTGCGAAAATAACATTTATGAACCAGAAGCAGTTTTTTATTTCAGGTATTTATCAAACCACTCAACGAAATTTTTTTCTTCCACTTCTTTGTTTGGCCATCCGTGTGCGCCACCTTGTTTGATGATTAGTTTTTCAGGAACTTGTACTTCCTTAAATTTTTCGATGATGGATTCTGATTGTTGTTTTGGAACAAGAAAATCTTTATCGCCATGTACTATTATCACCGGTGGGTCATCTGCTGTAACCCAGGTAATAGGTGAAATTTCTTTGGCTATCTCCAGTCTTCTTTTTATATCTGTTATAGAAACAAAGGTTCCGGTAGTATCATTCCATTCTTTAAAATCGAAAGCTGCCGCTACTTTTGCAAATACTAATCCTGCCTGGTTTATTTTACCCGAAGTATTAGGACCGCCATAGTTAATAAAATCTGTGGGTGGATAAAAAACAGCTACAGCCTGAACCCTGGCCGATACCTTATCTACAGGATCATTTGATTTTAAATTCTTATCATCATCAGATGTTGCAATCATCAATGATAGATGCCCTCCGGCCGATGAACCGGTAATGCCTATATGATCGGCATCAATACCATAGGCTTTTGCATTGTATCTAACAAAACGAACTGCTCTTTTTAAATCTTTAATTTCATCGGGAATGGTATATTGTGGCTGCGAACTCAGCATTACACCAAACAATGTATAGCCTGCATCAAGATATATATTTGATTTGGTTAAAAAAGCATCCATCATCCTGGGTGATGATATCCAGTTACCATTTAATACGCTGATGATTGCTTTTCCATTTGATTTTGCAATGGGTTTCAACATCAGCATGGTTAATGCCATACCATCTTTGCGGCCATAAATTATTTCTTTTTTTATACTATAAGCACTATCAATTGCAAATGAACTGTATGATATAAGCAATATTATTGTTAGTAGTTTAAAACGCATATTCATTATTTATCTTTTTATTCAAACAATTCAGTTTGCGGATTGTTCGAAATGTTTTGTATCCATTCCATTTCAATTGACTTATTATAATCTGCCAGTTTATTTCCCAAAGCTTTCCACCCCATAACATCTACCACTTTTGTTATTTTAATTTTTGCTTTGCGAACCTGTGCTCCCCGCCCACTCTGCATAGCAAGTAAAGGTTCCGGCTCTGTCGTTACTGCTTCCAGGTAATTACCATCGCCTTCTTTAATAAAGAAAAATTTATTGTGTAAAGTAGAAGTTTCTATCTTAAATCGTTTAACACTGTACTGTACTTTTTCCTTATCGAAATAAACTGCCGTTATTATTTTTTCTGTATCAAATTTTTCGATGAGTAAAACTTTATCGGTTTCAAAACGCTGTGTAAGTTCCTGGTCGGTTATTTCATAGTTACCATCGGTATAAATCACCAGCAACCTGTCCTGGGCTTCAAACTTACCCAGGAAATTGCCTTTTTCTTCTGTATTTAAACGGCCGAATTTATTATCGAACCATAGTTTTTTTGCATCCAATGTAGAGTTACCTGCCTCTTTAAACTTAACAGATTTTATTGGGTATTTGGTTACCTGGTTTCCAATACTTCCCCTGCCCTTTATATCCTGTTCTTCAAAATAAAAATCAAATTCTTTGTTCCTGGCGCTGCAGTTTGGACTCAAAATAATTTTAACCACTTCGGCTTCGCCATTTGCATTGGCAGAAAAATAATGAACACGGCTCTTATCTGCGCCTTTTGTTAGGTCGTATTCTTTATCTCTGGTAACACCTGTAACATTAAAGCGTTTGGCATAGCTAACGCCAGATTTTCCATCTACATAAATCATATTGTATGTAGTGCGGTCATCGGTTTTCATAAAAACGGCCACGTGCAAAATATCTTTCCCTATAAACACTTTCTCTGAAACTTTTACAACCTTCATGATGCCGCCTTTTGTAAAAGCTATTATATCATCCAGGTCAGAAACTTCAGCAACCAGTTCATCTTTCTTTAATCCAGTACCAATAAAACCATCGGCAAAGTTTGCATATAGTTTGATATTAGCTATGGCAACCGTTTTTGCTTTTATCACATCAAACTGTTTAATTTCAGTTTTGCGCTCTCTGCCTTTGCCATATTTCTTAAGCAGGTTTTCGTAATAAGCAACAGCAAAATCAACAAGGTTTGCCAGGTCATGTTTCACCTGTTTAATTTCAGCTTCCAGGTTTTTTATTTGGTCATTCAGTTCTTCAATATCAAGTTTGTAAATACGCCGTACTGGTTTTTCGGTAAGTTTGATGATGTCTTCACGGGTAATATTCCGTTTTAATAATTTTTTAAAAGGATCAAAAGCTTTGTCTATGGCGCTAAGCACTTTTTCCCAGGTTTCGTGTTTTTTTTCTAATTCTTTATAAATTTTTTCTTCAAAGAATATTTTTTCCAGTGAAGTATAATGCCATTTTTCCTGAAGTTCGTTAAGTTTTATTTCAAGTTCTTTTTTTAATAACTCTTTGCTGTTATCTGTTGCAGCTTTTAAAAGTTCGCTTATTTTTAAAAACTGTGGTTTATTGTTTACAATTACACAACAGTTGGGAGAAATACTAACTTCACAATCGGTAAATGCATAAAGGGCATCAATGGTAATATCGGGAGAAATGCCTGGAGCCAGCTCTACAATGACCTCTACTTCGGCCGCTGTATGGTCGGTTACTTTTTTAATTTTAATTTTTCCCTGGTCGTTAGCCTTTACAATACTCTCCATCAATTGTGTGGTGGTTACAGCAAAAGGAACACTTTTTATGATAAGTGTTTTTTTATCCTGTTCTTCTATAATGGCTCTTACCCTTACTTTTCCGCCTCGTACACCTTCATTATAATTTCCGGCATCCATGGTACCGCCGGTTTGAAAGTCGGGTAAAATTTCAAATTTTTTTCCTCTTAAATATTTTATTGAGGCTTCTATTAGTTCGCAAAAATTGTGCGGAAGAATTTTTGTTGCCAGTCCAACTGCAATTCCTTCGGCGCCTTGCGCCAACAATAAAGGAAATTTCATTGGCAGTGTTACGGGTTCATTTTTTCGCCCATCGTAACTAAGCGCCCATTCGGTAGTTTTTGAATTAAAAGCAACATCTAAAGCAAACTTACTAAGCCTTGCTTCAATATATCTTGATGCAGCAGCTTCATCGCCAGTTCTTACATCGCCCCAGTTTCCCTGTGTATCAATAAGTAAATCTTTTTGCCCCATATTAACCAAAGCATCGCCAATAGAAGCGTCGCCATGCGGATGATATTGCATACTTTGCCCAATGATGTTTGCCACTTTATTAAAACGGCCATCATCCATCTCTTTCATGGCGTGCAAAATACGCCGCTGTACAGGTTTTAAGCCATCCTCAATTGCAGGTACAGCTCTTTCTAAAATCACATAACTGGCATAATCTAAAAACCAGGTTTTATACTGGCCGCCTATTCCGCTATCGGTGTGTTCGTATTCGTCTTTTGTTTTTTTAGCCATCTTATTATTTCAAATGTCCAACTTTCGATAATTAATTTTCAATTACGCAATAACCGCAGCTTTTGTTTTTATCTCAAACTCTTTCATCTTACCTACTATTCCTTGTACGTCTATCCATTGGTTGGCAATCATCGTTTTTAATCGCCACAAAAGGTACATATCACCTGTTGTATTTTTTGCTTTTGTTAGATGAGTGTGTATGATTTTAGCAGCCTTTTGCCAGTCGCCGGTTATCAATTTTTTTAATTCAACATCATAAAAATCATAATCTTCCTGTACTAGTTTTTTACCGCCTTCCAGTAAACGAACTCCCCTGTTTTCTATACAAATTTTTGTCCACTCATCCGGATCCACTTCAAATTCGCTGAGTGTAATTTCCCGGGCAAGTTTTTTTGCTTTTATAAATTCTTTTGCCGGTATCTCAAATAAATTAACCGGGTAAAACAGGTTGCCTTTTTCATTAAGAAATGGAAGATTATTAAGATACAATATAAATATTCTACCCTGGTAATCTTTTAACTGGCTCATCAACCAGTAATATCCACTCACATCATGTTTATTTTGTGCAGCCCAAATCCAAATAATTTCTTCGGGGTTATCATCCAATTTTTCTTTAAGAGTAAAAACAGTGAGTACATCATCAATCTGGCCATTATCAACATAGCCATCCAAATCGCTGCCTGCAAGCACATCACGCCACCATTGCTTACGTTCTGCAATACCATCTTCTGAAAATATATTATTTAAAGGGCCAACAGCAAAATCGTCTTTTATCTGAATAATCTCAGCTCTTAAATTTTCATCCAATTCAAAACTTTTTTCTAAGGCTGCAATATCTGCTTCTTGAAACACAATATGAATCATATTATTTAATAAAAATTTAAAAATTAAAAATCAAGAACCCGCTATAACTTCATTGGCTAAGTCAAGTTCTATTTTAAGGTTGTCTATAATAAAATCCTGGCGGCTTGGAGTATTTTTCCCCATATAATATTCCAGCAACTGCTGGATATGTGTTTCGGGCAATAACATCACCGGCTGCAGTTTCATATCATCGCTAATAAAACGGGCAAATTCATCGGGGCTAATTTCGCCCAAACCTTTAAACCTTGTTGTTTCGGGCTTGTTACCTAGTTTTTTTGTAGCCGCCTGTTTCTCTTCTTCGTTATAACAATAAATGGTTTCTTGTTTATTTCTTACACGAAACAAAGGCGTTTCTAAGATATATACATGTCCATTCTTTACAAGATCGGGAAAGAATTGAAGAAAAAATGTCATCAATAATAATCGTATATGCATTCCATCTACATCGGCATCGGTTGCAAAAACTATATTATTATAACGCAGGCCATCATACCCTTCTTCTATGTTTAATGCATGTTGTAATAAATTAAATTCTTCATTTTCGTACACTACTTTTTTTGTAAGGCCAAAACAGTTAAGTGGCTTACCCCTTAAACTAAATACCGCCTGGGTCTCTACGTTTCTTGCTTTAGTAATGCTTCCACTGGCGCTATCGCCTTCGGTTATAAAAATGGTGCTCTCTTTTTGTTTTTCAAATATCTTATCCTTGTCTTTTCCTGTAGCTTCATCATTATAATGAAATTTGCAATCTCTCAGTTTTTTATTATGCAGGTTAGCTTTCTTGGCTCTTTCGTTGGCTAGCTTTTTAATGCCGGCCATATCTTTACGTTCCCGTTCATTTTGTTCAATACGTTTTTTTAAAGCTTCGGCCGTTTCGGAATTTTTATGCAGGAAATTATCAAGTTCCTTTCCTAAAAAATCGCCAACAAAATTACGCATACTTGGGCCAGCTTCATAAACTGTTTGTGAACCCAGTTTTGTTTTTGTCTGGCTTTCAAAAACAGGTTCCTGCACCCTTACACTTAATGCCGCACAAATACTTCCCCTAATATCGGCAGCATCATAATCCTTTTTATAAAACTCTCTGATAGTTTTTACAAATCCTTCCCTAAAGGCTGCAAGGTGTGTACCGCCTTGTGTTGTAAACTGCCCGTTTACAAAACTGTAATATTCTTCGCCATAATCGTTTTCATGTGTAAAAGCCACTTCTATATCTTCTCCTTTTAAATGGATGATGGGATAACGTATCTCATCTTCATTGGTTTTACGTTGCAGTAAATCCAGCAAACCATTTTTACTTACAAACCTTTTGTTATTAAGGTTCATTACCAATCCTGCGTTCAGGTAACAGTAATTCCAAAACTGGTTATCCAGGTATTCCTGAACAAAATGAAAATTCTTGAATATTTTTTCATCAGGTATAAAACTTACCAACGTACCATTGTCTTCGGTAGTTTTTGTTTCTTTAAGTTCTTGTTTTAAAACTCCTCTCTCAAATTCAGCCGTTTTTTCCTTACCATCCCTGTATGCAGTAACTTTAAAATAATTACTTAGTGCATTAACTGCTTTAGTACCTACACCATTTAAACCCACACTTTTTTGAAAGGCTTTACTATCGTATTTAGCACCTGTATTTATTTTGCTCACTACATCAACCACTTTGCCCAATGGTATGCCTCGGCCATAATCCCTAATAGTAATTGTTTTATCTTTTATGAATACATCCACATGTTTGCCATAACCCATCGTGTGTTCATCAATACAATTGTCAATCACTTCTTTTATCAAAACATAAATACCATCATCGGCACTGCTGCCATCGCCCAGTTTGCCAATGTACATACCGGGGCGTAATCTTATATGTTCCTTCCAGTCGAGACTACGGATGGACTCTTCATTATAATCATTAAGTTCTTTATTGGCCATTATTTCAAAATTTCAATGTTGCGAATATAACTGAATGAGAGGATTTTCAATAAGAATGAATTATCCACATCAACACTTAAAATGTGAGCAAATATTCCTTGCAGGTTTCTACCTTTGCCAGGTATCATTTAAAAAATGAACAATTTATTTTTATGTAGTTTTATATAAATCATTTAAATGAATCTTAATTTAACAAATAAAACTGCTCTTGTATGTGGAAGTACGCAGGGGCTTGGTTATGCAAGTGCAGTAGAACTGGCTTTATTAGGTTGCAATATTGTATTACTGGCAAGAAATGAAGATAAATTGAAGCAAACCGTTTTAACTTTAGATACATCAAAAGGTCAGCAACATGAGTGGTTAGTTGCCAATTTTTCAGAAACACTTGAAGTAAAAACTGTAATTGAAGAATTTGTAAAAAACAAAACTGTTCATATTTTAGTAAATAACACCGGTGGTCCTCCGGGTGGTGATGCTTTAACAGCCAGGCCTGATGAATTTTTATCTGCCTTTAACAATCATCTTATCAATAATCATAACCTTGTTCAGGCTGTTGTGCCGGGCATGAAAGAAGCAGGTTTTGGCAGAATCATTAATATCATTTCCACATCAGTAAAAGCGCCCATTAAAGGTTTAGCTGTTAGCAATACCATACGTGCTGCTGTTGCTAACTGGGCAAAAACACTGGCTACAGAATTGGGACCCTTTGGTATTACTGTTAATAATGTACTACCTGGTTTTACAAAAACCGTAAGAGCCGATTATATAATTTCTTCTAAAGCAAAGGCTTTGAATATAAATGAAAATGATGTGATGAAAACCTTGGTTACCGAAATACCAGCCGGCAGAATTGGGCAACCTGAAGAATTTGGCGCAGTTGTTGCTTTTCTATCTAGCCCTGCTGCTGCATATATAAATGGAATTAACGTTCCGGTAGATGGTGGCCGCTTAGGTTGTTTGTAATAATTTAACAAAAACCATTGGTTACAATTTTTTAAAAGTTGTATATATTTTTTTGTTGATAAACAATTTTAAATATCAACTTAAATTTTCTTTTCTTTGAATAAATATTTTAAACAAAAAAAATTAAAAAGATGAAACTGACGAAATTATTAATGGCAGTGGTTGTAACGACCACCATGTTTTTTGTTGGCTGTAAGCCAAAAGATGCAGATATTAAAGCTGCTGTAGAAACGGCTTTAAAAGCAGACACTTCTATGACCGGTGCCATGGTTGACGTGAAAGATGGTGTAGTAACTTTAACCGGTGAATGTAAGGATGAAACCTGCAAAGCTTCATGCGAAAAATTAGTTGCTGCTGTTAAAGGTGTAAAAACAGTTGTAAATAATTTTACCATAGCTCCTCCACCACCACCAGTACCAGCTTCTATAACAACAGTATTGGATGCTGCCACACAACAAACTGTAAAAGACGGATTAAAGGATATTGCCGGTGTAACAGTTGAATTTGTGGGTGATAAAGCCGTTTTAAAAGGTGAAGTAACTAAAGCAAACCGCATGAAGATTATGCAAATGCTAGCATCAGCAAAAGTGCTAAGCGATGTAAGTGGATTAACTGATAAAAAATAATTTATAAAATATAAAAACATAAATAATATGGCTTTACTGGATAAATATGCAGAGTTATTGCAAACCGCTAACAGCTTAGGTATTGCTAACTTAGCCGTAACCGAACAAAATGGTGTATTACATGTAGCAGGTACTGCAAAAAGTACTGCCGATTATGATGCACTTTGGGCATTGTATGATAAGATAGACCCAAACATGGCAAGTGGCGACTTGATGATGAATATAGATATTAAAGCTGAAGTGGGCGCCCAGTTAAAAGTAACAACTGATTCATCTAACCTTAACATTAGAAGTACAGCAAGTACCGAAGGTGATATTGTGGGAAAAGCAGCACATGATGAGATTGTTACCCTGGTAGAAAAAACCAACGATAGCTGGTGGAAAATAAAAACAAAAGATGGTGAAGAAGGTTATGCTTTTGCGCAATACCTTTCGCCGTTAGCATAAAATTATTTTCAAATTATTAAAAAGCCATCTTTATTAATAAGGATGGCTTTTTTGTACCTTTATAAAAAATAAATACGATGAAAAAGTTTATACACCTATTCATAACCGCTATCATACTGCCATCATTTTTCTACTCCTGCGTAGCACAAACAAAAACTGTTTTAACTGCAGGTGAATTTGAAAAAGAAATTACCGGCAAAGAAAATATTCAATTGCTTGATGTAAGAACACCCGGAGAGTTTTTTAGTGGGCATTTAAAAAATGCCATGCTGGCCGATTGGAATAATAAAACAGAATTTGACCGGCGTATTGATTTTATAGATAAATCGAAACCGGTTTATATTTATTGCCTGGGTGGAGGAAGAAGTTCTGCTGCTGCTGCTAAAATGCAAAAAATGGGCTTCGAAAATATTATTGAACTAAAAGGAGGCATCAATGCTTGGAAAGCTGCAAACCTGCCTGTTGATGGCAATAGCGCCAAAAAACAAATGAGCATTGATGATTTTAATAAAAGTATTTCAACACACAATACAGTGCTGGTAGATTTTGGCGCCGCCTGGTGCCCTCCCTGTAAACTGATGGAGCCTGTTTTAAAAAGTTTAACGGATAATAATAAAGGAAAATTTACTTTGGTAAAAGTAGATGGAGGCCGTGATGAGGATATATTGAAAGAATATAAAGTAACAGCACTACCCGTATTTATAATTTTTAAAGATGGGAAACAAGTATGGCGAAAAGATGGAATTGCAACAGAAAAAGAAATTGCCAATCAACTTTAAACATTAATTTTTTTTCGGCATATAAATTTTCCAATTGCAACCAGAAATATTGAAAGAGCCAAAAAAGCAATTACCAATATACCTGTATTAATAGCAGTTTTAAAGTACCCTAATTGCCCAACATTAATAAATGGATATGGGTACTCTCCTGTTATGTATCCTCTTAAGGCTATGTAAATAATATAAACAAACGGATATATAAGCCAGCCAAATACATTTTTATATTTCAGTTCATTTTTAGGTACAAACAAAAACCAAATCAAAATAAATAAAATTGGTATAACGGTATGCAGTAACTCATCTGTTACATACTGCAAGCCCTGGGGTTGCCATAAAAAACGAAGAATAACATTATATACAACACCTACAATAGTAATATAAACAGTAATAGCTGTAACAGTTGATGGCCTTGAAAAAAAATATCCAAATCCATTTTTCTTTTTAAAAAATAAAACGGTTGAGCATATTACTACTATAAGATTAGTGAGAATAGTAAAGAAACTGAAATACCTGATTACTATTTCAATTATTGTACCTGGCCCATTTTGCAGAATTAGATATAGTTGCGACAATAATGCAAACCATCCCAATAGCATAATTACAACCAGGTATTTTTTAGGTATCACAACCTGATTATTTTTCATAATATTCAATTCGTTAGTAAAATATTTTGAAGATGCTAGAAAAAATTACCAAACATTCCGTGGGCATGAATCGCCATATTTATTACCAAGTAAAAAACCAAGCACAACTTCATGTGTTCCTCTTGTATATGTTTGCAACCTTGATGTGGTAGCATTTTCGTAAGCATAACTTATGTTAAAAGTATTTGAAACATTAATACCAATCATACCAGAATAACCTCCAACCAGGTCGGCAAATCGGTAGCTGCCTCCTATCCATATCAAATCCTGGTACTGTAATTTTACATTTGCATGTACACTTGTAAGTTGCGGTTGCCAGTATTGTACCATAACAGATGGTAATACAGAAATATCGGGGGTCATAGCAAAACGATAACCTGCAGTAATAAAATAATTAGGTGTAAAATAAGTGCCATATTGTTTATCTGTAACAAATTTTATTTTACCTGGTATGATATTTAAAACTGAGGCACCAACAAAATAACGTGCAGAGTATAACCATAAACCTACACCAATCTCTGGCTTTACTTTACTTATTGAACCGTTATTATAACCTATGGCCGGGTCGTTGGGGTCTAAATTTCCCCAAACAATTTTCGATCTGTCGAGATTTACACTTGTAACACCGGCGCTTAAGCCTGCTGCTAAACTGGTGCGTACACCTAATGGTTTATGATAGGCATACGTTGCAGCAATTGACCATCGGTTTATATATCCGGCTTTATCATTAATTACATTTAATCCTACCCCATGATGTGCAGGTGAAACAGCATATTCATCCCAAGCTTTAGGCCCGCCTGGGTGTTTTCCCGGAATTTGAAAAGAAGTTGCATTGGTACGCAAATCTTTTTTACCGATAGGCCCATGTATAGTTAAATAGGTGGTTACCGGAGCACCGGTAATACCAGCCCATTGGTTTCGGTAACTTAATTTTACATCGGTATAGTTTTCGATACCTGTTATACCCGGATTAAGTATGTAGTTATTAAGTATATATTGTGTGTAAAATGGTTTTGCCTGTGCCATAGCAGTAAACTGCACCACCATACAAACAATTACAATTGATAAAATCTTATTCATGGCTTCAGAATTAGTATTCCTGCATTAATATTTTTATAAAAATAATTTTATTTTAAAATGGTTACATATCCTGTTATCGGATCTCGACCATTACCAGGTTCTATAATATAATAATAGGTATCAATAGGTAACGACTTTCCTTTAAGTGTGCCATCCCAAGGCTTGTCATAGCCTCTTGATTCAAAAACCAACTGACCCGACCTGGTAAAAATCTGAACCCTGTTATTGGGATATGTATTTAAATAATCAATACGCCAGGTATCATTTATACCATCATTGTTTGGCGAAAATGTGTTTGGTATGATTGGAAATTTCAACAATTTCACAAACACATCATCACTTAATGAACAACCGCCACCATTGGTAACTTTTAATGTATAAGTCATATCTGTTAATGGCTTATCAACCTTTACTTTGGCAATGGTATTATCAATAAGATATAAGTTAGGAGTCCATAAATAAGATGCATTAGTAGCATAAATTTCAGGTTGCAATGTAATGGTACCACCTTCCAGGATAAACCTGTCAGGCCCTGCATTTACATGCGGATATGGATACACCATAAATGGTTTTGTCAAAGTATCGCTATTGCAATCAAAGCTGTTAACCGTATAAAGTTTTACATTATAAGTAAGCGTATCTGTAAAAGTATAAGTAACAGAGCTTGTGTTCCTGGTGGAGCCGTCGCCTAAATCCCAATACCATTGATTAATGGTTCCGTCTTTACCATCGCTGTTATCGGTAATAGTTATATTATCGCCAATACAAATTGTAGGTTTACTAAACGTAAAATCTGCCTTTGGCTGAGGATGGATATTATCAATAACAATAGTTGTATCATGAAGACAACCTACATCGCTGATAACATGCAATGAAACATTATACGGGCCAGTACCTGCATACCAATGCGATGGATTTACTGCAGTAGATGTATTATTAGGGCTTGATGGTTCGCCAAAATTCCAAACATAAGTTAATGCAGCAGCATTAGGTATTGAAGATGTGTTATTAAACTTCACTACTGCATTAGGTAAACAATAGCTTGGTTTATCTACCGTAAACCCTGGTACCGGTGCAGGGCTTACTGTTACCGGCAAAATATGTGGAGTGCTGAGGCATCCATAAGATGATGTGTTGTACATGGTAACATTAAAGGTACCTGCCGATGGAAATGTATGTGTAAAAGTTGTACCCGGTAAATGATTTTCCGGCGCCGAGCCATCAGCAAAATTCCAGGTTGTGCTTGCCAATACAACCGATGCCGGAGATGTTGACTGCTCAATAAATGTGGCTGCATTCCCTTCGCAAACCGGAGATTGATAACTAAAAACTGCATGAGCTGTATCTAATACCGTTATGGTATTGCTAATTGTATCCACACATCCTGCTGCTGATGAAGTAAAAGTATATTGAATTGTATGTGTGCCAATACCTGCAACCAATGCTGTAAAAATACCAGTTGAAGAAACACCAGGGCCACTGAATACTCCTGTTCCTGGTACGCCTCCTACTTCACTGGCTTGTGTAATTTGGAAAGGCACTGCAAGCAAACAGGCATCAGGCATATTATTAAATTGAACTTTAGGTGCTGCATTTAAAGTTATTACTCTTGTAACCTGATCAACACACAAACTACCTGAATAAGCCAATAAACGTATGCTGATATTTTTAGTGAGTGGAGTTTGAAAATTTGGATATTTGTGTAAATATATTTTATTTAAAACCGGGTTATCATCAGTTTCAAAAACAGTAGGTGTACCTGCTACATCCCAATAAATTTCAAGTTTTGTAACATTACCAAAGTTTACTGAAGAAAGGTTTGTAATACTAACTGAATCATTAGCGCACAAAGTTGTTGGATTGATTACCGAAAAATCTGCCACCGGGTTAGCCCCGTTAATAGTAATTGGCTGAATGATGGTATCCCTGCATCCCAAAGCACTGGTAACAACATGGGTAACCTGGTAAACACCGGTTGCCAAATATAAATGTGTACCGTCTTTAGTAAATGTTTTAGGGCTGCCATCGCCAAAATCCCATTCATAGCCTGTGGGGTCAATACTGCCCGAAGCTATTTTACTGGTATCTATAAATACGGCGGCTACATCATTAATACATACTTCAGGTATAGTAAAGCCCGCCTGTGGCCTGTTATTGATAGTTACCGGTATTGAAGCTATTGGCGCACTGGTACAACCTTTATCAGTAGTTACCATTAAGGTTACTGTATAGGTACCCGGGGTTGGGTAAACATGAGATGGATTTTGTACGGATTCAGTTGGCGATCCATCTCCAAAATTCCACAACCAACTATTAAGCATACCCGAATTAGCAATTGAAGCATCTGTAAAATCTATAGACCTGGTTTCGCAACTTGGTATTGTATAGGTAAAGTTTGCCGTAGGTAATTCATTTACTATAATAGTACCTGTAGCATTTGCCTGAACGCAGATACCGGTTGTATTAACAGTATAATTAAAAGTTCCGGCAACTGTTGCAGTACCGCTAATTGTAAATACAGCACCCGCATAAACGCCATTTACGCCTGCTGGCAAACCGGTTACAGTGGCCCCTGTTCCACCACCACCAATTACATAAGTTATGTTATCAATTGTTGAATTACGGCATAGTTCCTGTGCTGTGGTTGGTGGTGCCGATGTTAAAACAATTGTAGCATCCGGGTTAACTGTAATAGTACCGATTGCAGTTGGTTTTACACAAGGCCCTGTTGTATTTACTGTGTAAGTAAAGGGGCTGCCCACAGTGCTGGTAGGTGTTCCCGAAATTGTAATTATACCTCCTGCAAAATTGCCGGTAACACCTGGTGGCAATCCAGTAACTGAACCACCGGTACCGCTTCCTCCTACAGAATAAGTAATAGTTGTTATAGCATTATTTATACAAAGAGATTGATTATTTGTACCTGCCGCCGATGTTAGTGTAAGTGTAGCATCAGCAGTTACTGTTATGCTGCCGGTAGCTGTTGGCTTTATACAGGGACCGTTTGTGTTTACATTATAATTAAATACACCACTTACTGTGGGTGTGCCAGATATTGTTATAACACCAGCACTATAAACACCCGTAATTCCTACAGGCAAACCGGTTACTGTTCCTCCTGTGCCACTACCGCCTACTGCATACGTAATATTAATTAAAAGCGGTGTATTTAAACATAAAGTTTGATTATCTGATCCCGCCGTAGAAGTTAAAGCTAAAGTAGCATCAGAAGTTACATTTATTGTACCGGTTTCAGAAGGCGTTATACAAGGACCAGTTGTATTAACAGTATAAGAAAAACTTCCGCTTACTGTTGGTATGCCGCTTATTGTAACAACACTGCCTGCAAAATTTCCTGTAACACCAGCAGGAAGACCGGTAATGGTACCTCCTGTGCCGCTTCCTCCAATGGCATAAGTTATATTGGTGATTGGATTATTTATACAAACAGTCTGGCTATTTGTTCCAATAGCTGATGTTAAAGTAATAGTGGCATCGGGGTTAATATTTACCGTTGCCGACTGGCCGGTAATGGAACGGGTACATAAAGTTGATCCAACATTTTGTACATTAATTAAATTATAAACAAATGGGCCGGCAACATTTGTAGGTACAAGAACTGTTGCTGTATTACCAGTTGAATTTATTATTTGCTGTGGGCCGCCATTTATTGTATAGGTAAATGTGTAAGGAGCCGTACCAAGTGTGCCGGTAAAAGTTATAACAGGTTGCGGTGCATTAATACAAACTGTAGTATTACCATTAATTGTTGCATTGGGTAAATCAGGAACAGTAACCTGCTGTACAATAGTATCACTTAAGCAACCGGGAGTTGTAATTGATGAATACCTTACATTATAAGTACCCGGTGCAGTAAAAGTATGTGCAGGGTTACGGAGGTTAGATGTAGGCGAACCGTCACCAAAATCCCACCACCATTTATAAGTAGATTTTGGAGTTTGCGGCGTTGTTTCAGTAAACTGGTATGGTTCGGCCACACACCCACCGGGAGTCCAGCTAAAACTTGCAACCGGTGGATCGGAAACCTGTAATTCAAAATCTATTTGTTGCTCAGAGCCGCAGCCAGAAGCATTTGGCGAATAGGTTGTAATTGATACAGGGTAAATACCTACTGTACTAAAAGCATACAAGCTCGGTAGAGAATACCAATATAAAGTTACACCGTTAACTATTGTTGTTGAATCGGGGCCGCCTGCTCCCGGTGTGCATGTAGTATATCTGATGGTATCAATTGCAGGAACCGGTGGGCCGGGAAGGTTTGTAAGATCCCAGCGAATGGAATCGGCACAATAAGGTAATGACACTTTAAAACGAAATGGTGAACCCGAACAAACAGATGGTGTAGTTTCTATTCCATATTGAGTTTGAACCTGAATTTGCTGGTAAAGGTCTTTTACATTGGTGCCGGCTGAGTAAGCGTAGGTTTCATTTTGTGAGTAGCCATAAGCTATGGCATTAAAACCACTGTCAGATTTTAAAGAGTGATATGTTTCAGATATATTTTTTAGATATAAATAAGAATAAGTTGGATCCTGCGGATGAGGTGTCCAAAATGCAGTAGGTGGAATTGCAGCTCCATCAAATCTAAAAGACGAAATGGCTGTACCACTATTTTTAATAATTACATGAATATAATGTTGTGGTGTTGTGGAATGAGATAATCGGTCGGAACTGTTCAAAGTAACATCAGAAATATTTTGTTCAACAGGGTTTAATATTACCATATCCGGATCATAAGGGTTTGGATTACCAACACAATTAGCACTCGTAAAGTACTGAGCCACACATATTGCTGAATCTGCTTCTATTAGATTAGGAGTATTATTTGAAAATTCATAAAAATTATTAACAAAGGATGTATTTGGTATTAATACTCCGTTAAGCCTTACATTAGATGTAGGAGAAGGTTTTGGTAATATTATTCTGTAATAATTTAAAAGTCTGTCAGCACTTGGTACTGTTAAATACTTTCTACCCCATGTTGTAGCAGGGTAAAGTTGTTGGTACAGGTTATCTGCACCATTGCCACAATTAATGGGAACCCAAACCCTGCCACTACCAGAAAAAACTGCAATACGTTTGCAACTACCCATTCCGGAAGCAACTGAACGTATAGAAGTACCAGTTAAGTCGGAGCCTGAATTACCAGTCATTGCACCTAAAACCTGGTAAATTTGCCCTTTATTAAGATTAATTGTATTAAGGGATCCAGGTGCCCATCCCCCTGCGGTCATTTGAGTAGGTTCTATTTCAATTGTAGTATTATCTTCAACAGCTATAACAGTTATAAAATTATTTCCAGTAGGGTTTGCAGAAACCTGTGTATAACTGGCAGCATAGTATTGCTTCCCTAATACATTGGTAGGTAAACATAAAGTGGCAGCGCTGGAAAGCGCCTGCGTTGTAAATGAATAAACCACTATTGGTTTAGCAGCAGTAACATGAATTGCTTTACCGTTGAATAAACCGTCTCCACCACCTGAAGGAGGAGTATATGTAAAATAAGTGCTGGGTACGTTAACATTAGTAACTTGGTTTGCAGTAATATTACCTAATGCAAAAACTCCTACTCCATAAGCTTCAATTGAATAAGTTGTATTTACATCGGATGTAAGTGATAATGTCATTACCGGTGGTGAGCCAGTTCCCATGGCATAATGCCAGCCTGAAGTTATCCAAAAATCTTTTCCTTTATTACTAAAGTCCTGTGCGGTGGCAGTTAATATAGATAATAAAACGAAGGAAAAAAGTAAAATTTTTCTCATGATACTTTGGTATAAAATTGTCTTTTATTAGTTAGTATAACACTTAAACAGTTGTGTAAATCAATGGGGAAATGTTGTTTGGTCATGTAATGGTAAAGCACTTTTTCAGAGAAATTGGAAGGTATCAAATATAGGTAGAATAATTAAAAAAGCCGCATAGAAATGCAGCTTTTGTTAAGAATCTTTCGATTCTGTAACCCCCAAAGAAAACATCGTAAACCAAGCACTTACGTTTAAATTCCCGGGGTTTGGGTATAAACGTGGTTTAGGGTTATATTATTTTGCCGGTTAATAAATTCATTTATATAAAAACTATGTAAGCTGTATTGGGTAAATATTTAGCTACATACAAACATGGTTACTTATTTTTAAACTGCCCGTTGCTAATCTTTACCGGAACCAAAGCCCATCTTGCTGGTAAAGTTTTTAAAGTTGTTTCATTATCCTTATTAAGTAAATCCTGGATCTTTTTTGTTAACAGGTTAAATGATTTTTGGAAAACTGTAATTAGTTTTTTCATAAATACGTTTTAAAAGGTTTTTAAAAAGAAAAGGAACCGGCAATAATTTTTGTTTGCCGGTTCCGGCAGTTAACATGTGTTACTTAATTAAGTTTAACTACCTGTTGTTTATCAAGTAAAATACCATTGAAAACCAGTTGGGCTACATAAACTCCGCTTGAAAGGCCAGTAAGGCCATCAAGTTGAATATTATTAAACCCCTTACTTATTGTTGATTGTTTGGATAACAAAGTTTGACCGTTAGTGTTTATAATTCGAATTTGAGCTATGCCATTTTCAGTTGCAGTAAATCTGATGTTTAAATTTTGTGCAAACGGGTTTGGTGAAACCTGCATTGCTACATCGGCTTTTGCCTGTAATCTTACAGCTAATACTTTACTGTATGTTACTTTACCATCAATATCTACCTGTTTTAGCCTGTAATACACTATTGATTTACTCTTTAATTCGCTGGCATTATCTTTTGCCATATAACTTTTTCCTGTACCGCTTGTTGTAAAACCATCCAGTACAATAGCTATTGTACTAAAGTTGTTATTATCAAAAGAACGTTCTACTTCAAAATGGCTGTTATTAATTTCCTGTGCAGTTACCCATTTTAAGGTTACTGCATTATTATTTGCTACAGCATCAAATGATATGTATGTAACTGCTAACGGGCCTCCCTGTGGATAAATAAAATCTCTGAAATAAAGACTTGTTTGCCTGTTTTGGCTAGAGTTGCTATAATTACTTGCTCCACATCTAAAAGTAAAGCTAGCTACATTATTATGTTTTACTGTAAACATTACTTGTTTGGCTGATGTATCTATACCGTCATACTCATGGCCTGCAACATTAGTGGCTACATACATAGTACCATTTTGTACTACTGATATCTCCGGGCTAGATACCCAATAGCTAGATACACCACCACCAATATCTATTCCATCTATTTCATGTACATTATTATTACCATCAATATCAATACCAGTAGCATATAAACTATCTTGTGAAAATGGTATTAAAGTACCTGTAATAACAAAATCAATCCTAAAATCAACATAACCAGTTGAATTTTTCTTGATTTTAATATTGGGAGAAAAAGCCTCAGGCTTAGAAATCGCATTATCATCAAGTAAGTTAACTGTTGCACCGCCTGTAGCTGAAACAATGGTAATAATTGCATCGGTACCTGCTTTAACATTGGCTATCCTGTAAACTGAGTTTACAGCATTATTAGTACCTGAAATACGTACCGGATTTGATTGAAATTGAAAAAGCCAGGGAAGTGTTTCGGCTTTAGTAGTTATAGTGCCAGATATAAAAGCACATAATAATAGTAAAAACGTAAATTTCTTGTTCATTTCTTTGTGGTTTGAGGTTTCGAATGAGTTCTTTACAGGAAATTTGACGTAGGGTATATTTTATATTCCCGGACCAAAATTGGATGGTTCTAAAGAGGAGGTTGGAGATTAATATTTTTGAAAAACAGAATAACCGAGGTAATGGTTATTTCCGATTTCGATACAAACATATAACGTTTTTCGGAAAACGCAAATTTTTTTCACCGTAATTTTACTGAATATAGAGTAAAAATGCCCAATAGGTATTTTCATTAAACAACATCTAACAATTTTGTATTTCCCTTAAATAAAAATACATTTTTTAGGTATTAAATTTAGAAAAATGTTTTTTACACTTTATTTTTTTTAACATTTCATCGTAGATCTATACTCATTTATACTGCTTTTCAATATTGTACTAGTAAATTTTCAACAGCTTTTAACCAGCACAATAATTTTTCTTTTGGCTTAAATTAAAATCATCCCTTACAATAGTAAGTTGCTAAGCTCATTTATATAGTACGGCTTTATATTAGATTTATTAAATCAGATAATCCTCTGATTTATGTATTAGCTCATTTTACATTTTAGTCATTTTGACAGTATTATGCTAGTTCTCTCTAAGTTGTTTTACCAAATTCAGGTCAATTGAAATATTGATTATTACATAATTATTTTTTTAGAGGTAAATATTCTTTAAAAAATAATCAGCCAAAAAAGAAAAAATTATATTGAAACTGAATATTTAATTTTATACGATATTAAATTTTCGGTAAAAATTATTAAACCTTGTTAATCAATATAAATTTGAAATTTACTTGAATAATATTTACAATTTCTTATCGTATGTTTATAAAGCTAAAAATTCTTATTTTCATCTTAATTATATCTATTTTAATTTATAATATAAAGTACATTATTAATTTTATATCAACTATTTATATAAATTTTTAGTATCTATTATAGTTAGTAATCAATTTTATTTATCGTTTGACATTTTGTCTGTCCCAATTCTAACTTATTTAGTTAAACTTTTGATTCAATTTTCTTTCATTTTATTGCAATTCAAATTTCTTATTTTAAATTACAGTTTAATAAATACCCAAATGGCAAAGCAGCTCTTCTACCCTTTTCTCTTTATATCATTTATAATTTTTACGCCATCATGTCAGGCTCCTAAAGAACTTGTTTATCGTGATTTTAAAAACCTTAGTGTAGATAAAATAGGATTTGCAGCCAGCATGCTTAAGGTTGACCTTATTTATTATAATCCCAATAATTTTGGTTTACAGCTTAAATACACCGATTTAGATATTTTTGTAGATAATAATTATTTGGGCCACAGTTCACAGGATTATCAAATTACAATACCCAGGTTATCGGAATTTACATTACCGTTACAAATACAATTGGATATGAAAAACCTGATGAAAAATGCTATTCCTACCCTGTTACTGGGTAAAGAAGTGATGGTAAAAATTACCGGAACAGTAAAATTGGGAAAGGCTAATGTTTATAAAACGTTTCCTGTTAATTACGAAGGATTACAAAAATTTTCAATCAATTAAACAGACTTATCACAATAAACAAAAAAAAATCATTGTTTATTTTCGCTAACCGGAGTTTTTACCGGCTTAGGGTGTAATCTGCACTCTTTGGGTAAGCGTTTAAATGCAGATTCTTCAGCTTCAATATCATCTGCATCAAATCCCAGGTTGGCAATTGCTACTTTTATATTTTCAAGCGTTGTACGATCGTTTAACCAGGTAACTGTAGTGGTACTTTGCTTTATATTTACTTTTACAGAACTAACGCCGTATTCTCGTGCAAGAAAGAATTCCAGCCTGTCTTTACAGGTTTCGCATTGTACAGAGGGTGTTTTAATAACTGCTTTTCCGGATACTTTCTGATACTGGCCATAACTTGTTGCAATCATGCAAAAAACTGCTATAAAACTGAGTGAAATTGATTTCATTATTAATGAATTTTGCTAAAGATATTACTTGCCTGTCCAATTTCCAGGATCTATGCTCCAATTTAACAAGCTGTTTTGTTCTGTGGCTGCTATTATTCCTTTATGCAGGGCTAATTCAATTAAAATTTTGTAGTTTGTTAATGAATAAACGGGAATTCCGGCATCCTCAAATGCTTTTTCAGTTACCTCGAAACCATAAGTAAAAATTGAAACCATACCTATAACTTCTGCCCCGGCAGTTTTTAGTACATCACAAACCTGTAAACTACTTTTTCCGGTGGAAATGAGGTCTTCTATTACAAGAATTTTTTGACCTTTTTCTAAAGCCCCTTCAATTTGGTTCCCTAATCCGTGTTCTTTAGGTTTGGGACGCACATAAATATATGGCAGTTTTAACTGGTCGGCAGCCATGGCTCCCCAGGCAATACCGGCTGTAGCAACACCAGCCAGTACATCTGCTTGTTGAAATTTTTCAAAAATTACACTGCACATTTCGCTTTTTATAAAATCACGTATATATGGAAACGATAAAACCTTTCGGTTATCGCAGTATATTGGGCTTTTCCAGCCACTAGCCCAGGTAAAGGGCTTTTGGGAGCTCAATTTAATTGCATTAATTTGTAAAAGTTTTTCGGCTACTGCTTTTTCGTTAGTCATATTGCAAATTTATATAAAAGCTTTTAGCATTAGTAGTTTTGCTGAAGTCTTTAATTCAACCACTATCCTTTTTATGATAGTTAACAGATAGCAGCCTTAAGTAAAAATCTTTTGAGTATGTTTATTAAAATATATTTTGGAAATAAACCAGTAATTCTTTGTAATGAAATAGATAAAGAGATTAATGAGTTATTGCACCATCCTGATACAGTTTTTGTAGATGAAATATCGCAAAGCGCTATAAAATCTATGTTGCATGAAATAAAAAAAGAGGAAATTCATGCAGGTGTTATCTGGCATAAAGATTTTGAACATTTAAAAAAGATTTTCTTTAAAAATTTTACTGTTATTGAAGCGGCAGGCGGCATTGTACAAAATGAAAAAAAAGAAATCCTGTTTATAAAAAGACTTGGCAAATGGGATTTACCCAAAGGGAAAATTGAAAAGAGCGAAAAACAGGAAGATTGTGCACTTAGGGAAGTGATGGAAGAAACAGGTGTTAAAGATTTATTTCTTAAAAAGAAAATTGGCGAAACTTATCATGTATATGATGAATATGGCAAACATTTTTTAAAAACATCGCACTGGTTTCATTTAACTTGTTCATCTAACCAACAACTTTTACCTCAATTGGAAGAAAATATTACAGAATCAAAATGGATAAAAACACTGCATATTAAACAGCCTATGGAAAACACCTATCCATCAATAAAAAATATACTAAATACTTTTTTTGACGAACCATGATAGGATTATAGAATTATTGCAGCTATAAGTTTTATGAGCAAGTATTTATTTTTTTTTCTTCTCCAAAATAGCCACGGTTAACCTGCTTACACAAACAAGTTTTTTATTATCATCATGAATTTTAATATCCCATACATGGGTTGATGAACCAAGATGTAAGGCAGTGCAGGTAGCTGTTACAAAACCACTTGTGGCGCTTCGCACATGATTGGCATTAATCTCTAACCCTACACAATATTTTTCTTTGGCATTAATTACAAAATGAGAAGCAAGGCTACCAACTGTTTCGGCTAAAGCACAACTGGCACCGCCATGCAGTAGTCCATAAGGTTGTATGGTACGTTCATTAACAGGCATACGCATTACCAGGTAATCATCGCCTAATTCAACCCATTCCATACCCAGGTAATAGGCCATTGTTTTTCTGCCATATTCTAAAGTACTAATATCGGGTAATACAAGGTTTTTATTAAACCAAATTGACATGGGAAAGATTAAAAATGATAAAACTATTTCTTTTTTGCTATTGAACGCTTTACTTCATCAGGTAAAAATTGAGAAATATCTCCTCCGTTTTTCAACACATCTCTTACTAAAGTAGAAGCAACAGAAGTATATTTAGGTAAACAGGTAAGAAATATGGTTTCTATATTATTATCAATGCTTCGGTTCATATCGGCAATGGCTTTTTCATATTCAAAATCATTAACGTACCTAATACCACGTAAAATAAATTTTGCGCCAACTTTGTTGCAACATGTTGCAGTCAGTCCGTCGTAAGCCAACACATCTACTTTTGGATTTCCCTTATAAATTTCTCTTAACCACTTTAATCTTTGTTTTTCGCTAAACATGGGTTGCTTATTACTATTGCGGCCAATACCAATTACCAGTTTATCAAATAAAGGTAATGCCCTGTCAATAATATCTGTATGCCCAAGTGTAACGGGGTCAAATGTTCCGGGGAATAAACAAATACGATCCATGAATTACAAATATTTAACTGATAAAATGTTTAACTGTTACTCTGGTTTTTTACCTGCAAACAAATACAGTACAGCCATCCTTACTGCCACACCATTTTCAACTTGTTGTAAAATTATAGACTGATTTCCATCGGCTACATCACTATCTATCTCTACACCCCGGTTAATGGGTCCCGGGTGCATAATTACTATTTCTTTTTTTAACCCATCCAATAATTTACGGCTAACACCATAAGCCAAATTATATTCCCGTAAAGAAGAGAATAAAACCTGGTTTTGTCTTTCTAATTGAATGCGTAAAACATTAGCTACTTCGCACCAGGCTAATGCTTTTTTAACATCATATTCTACTTTTACATTCAAAGCCTCTTCAATATATTTTGGTATCAATGTTGGCGGGCCGGCAACCATTACTTCGGCTCCCATTTTATTTAACAGGTAAATATTACTGAGGGCAACCCTAGAGTGCATGATATCGCCAATCAACACAACTTTTTTCCCAGCCAAGTTACCGGTTTTTTCCTGGATTGATAGAGCATCAAGCAAAGCCTGAGTTGGGTGTTCGTTAATTCCATCGCCGGCATTGATGATAGCAGCAGGTATATGTTTGGCCAGAAAATGTGGTGCTCCGCTGGCACTATGCCGCATTACCACCATATCTACTTTCATGCTTAAAATATTGTTTACCGTATCCAGTAATGTTTCGCCTTTTGAAACAGATGAAGCAGATGCTGAAAAATTTATGGTATCTGCGCCTAATCTTTTTTCGGCAAGTTCAAACGAAATTCTTGTACGGGTTGAGTTTTCGTAAAACAGGTTTACGATAGTAACATCTCTTAGAGATGGCACTTTTTTTACCGGCCTTTGTAAAACTTCTTTAAACTGGGTTGCTGTAGATAAAATAAGGGAAATATCCGAAGTGCTGAGGTCTTTAATGCCCAATAAATGTTTGGTAGATAGTTGCATTAAGAAGCGAAGTTAAGGTGAAAACTCAAAAGTAAAAAGTTGAAATACGAAATATTCAAATGTGGGTATCAATAAATAATATCGCCTTTCTTATTATTATTTTTGTTTTAATACAAAACCACTTCCTCTTTATCCCATTCCACTTTTACTTTTTGAGATACAATTGAATCAATAGCTTTGCCGCAATAGTCGGGCTGTATAGGAAGTTCACGATTGAATCTTCTGTCCACCAGCACACACAACTCTACTTTTTTGGGGCGGCCAAAATCCTGTATTGCATCCAATGCCGCACGGATAGTGCGGCCAGTGTACAATACATCATCAATTAAAACTACCTTTTTATTCTCTATTGAAAAAGGTATTTCAGTTTTATTGGCCACATGCAATTCATCACGTACATCATCCCTGTAAAAAGTAATATCCAGTAAACCATATTGCAATTTTTCATGAACGTTTAATTGCTGAATACATTCCATAAGTTTAGCGCCTACCTGTACACCTCTTGGTTGAATACCTATAAAAACAACATCGTGTAAGTGCAAATTATTTTCTATAAGCTGATGCGCCAGCCTTGAAATGGTAAGATTTAATTGTTGTTTATCTAATATTGTTTTCAATATGAATATTTGTAGGGCGAATTTATCTAACATTAACCGATTAAAAAAGCCCCCCAAATTACCGGGAGGCTTTTAATTTATTTATTTGCCGCCTTTTAAATGTTTTTGAAGCAATTCAAGGTCTTCCCATTTAGCATCTGCCGCCAGCTTTGACTGCTTTGGCCAGCTGCCCGGATTATGCATAGCAAATTTACTACCGCCTGCTTCTAAAATCTCTTTTAAACTTTTTATGGTTGATTTAGAAAGTTGTTTATAAGTGTAAATCTTGTTTTTATATAATAACAATTCAATCTTCTTTCCAACACCTTCAATTTTTGTCAGGTCATCTTTTACCTGAATATTAGATTTTTGCTTAGCAGATTTAATTTTTGGTTTTACTGCTTTAGGTTTTTCTGCTATTGTATCAAGTGTTACAGTAGCCAACCTTATTATACAATTTTCAACTGGGAAACCAGACATTTCAGAGATTATCTTCTCATTATCATCATTTACCCAACGGCCATTGCCCAGCAGGTACCTGTATTGATAATCATTGCCTGTTTCCAGTTCTACTTCCACCTGCATACTTCCATCGGCTTGTTTTTTTAGATAATGGCCTTCTTCTAAATTCCAGTTATTAAATTCTCCTAATAACACACATTCTTCGGCGCCTATGATATTTGCTGCCGGTAATGTAAACGTAACTTTAGTTTTCATCATTTATTTATTGTTTTTATTTTTCCTGTAAAAATGGATAACGGTAATCTGTGGGCGAATTAAATGTTTCCTTGATGGTTCTTGCACTTAACCAGCGATATAAATTTAATATAGAACCTGCTTTATCATTAGTACCACTGCCCCTGGCGCCGCCAAAAGGTTGTTGACCCACAACTGCACCTGTTGGTTTGTCGTTAATATAAAAATTACCTGCACAATTTCTTAATTTATCTGTTGCCAGTTCTACAGCAAAACGGTCTTGTGCAATTACTGCGCCGGTTAACGCATAAGGCGATGTTTCATCCACCAATTTTAAGGTAGCTTCAAATTTATTTTCATCATATACATATATAGTAAGCACTGGGCCAAACAATTCTTCGCACATGGTTACATATTTAGGATCGGTAGCTTCTATAATTGTAGGTTCAATAAAATAACCATCAGATTTATCACATTTACCACCAACCCAAATTTTTGCAGCACTATCTCTTTTTCTGGCTCCTTTTATATATCCTTCCAGTTTATCAAAACTTTTTTCGTCAATTACCGCATTTACAAAATTGGTAAAATCTTCCACTGTACCCATCTTCATCGTTTTAACCTGTTCTATTAATTTCTTTTTAACTTCAGCGGCAATGTTTGAAGGGATATAAGCTCTTGATGCAGCAGAACATTTTTGTCCCTGGAATTCAAATGCACCTCTTGCTAAAGCCGTTACTACTACATCCACATCGGCGCTCTTATGTGCTATTACAAAATCTTTGCCGCCTGTTTCGCCTACAATACGGGGATATGAACGATACATCGCCATATTTTTTCCAATGGTTTGCCACATCATATTAAATACGCCTGTGCTGCCGGTAAAATGAATGCCGGCAAAATCACGATGATTAAAAACCACTTCGCCAATGGTTGGCCCGTCAATAAAAACAAGATTAATTACTCCATCAGGTAATCCAGCTTCTTTTAAAATACGCATAAACATTTGTGCACTATACACCTGAGTATTGGCACATTTCCAAATTACTACATTGCCGCACATTGCTGCAGAAGTGGGCAGGTTGCCTCCAATAGCCGTAAAGTTGAAAGGAGTAAGTGCAAATACGAAACCTTCGAGTGGCCTGTATTCCATCCTATTGTTCATTCCGGCGCTGCTAATGGGTTGCTGCCGGTAAATATCACTTAGAAAATGTACATTAAAACGCAGGAAGTCTATCAGTTCACAAGCAGCATCAATCTCGGCCTGAAAAATATTTTTACTTTGCCCCAGCATGGTGGTGGCATTCATATAAGGGCGGTATTTGCCGGCAATTAAATCTGCTGCTTTTAAAAATATATTTGCACGGTTTTCCCAACTCATTGCGGCCCATTTATCTTTTACTTTAAGAGCAGCGTTTATTGCCTTGTTTACATGTTTTGCTTCACCAACATGAAAGTGGCCCAGCACATGTTTATGCTCATGCGGTGGTCGAATGGGTTGTGTATTGCCAGTTCTTATTTCTTCGCTGCCAATATACATGGGTACATCTACTTTAGTGTTTTTTAGTTCTTTTAACACTGCTTTTAGCGATAATTTTTCTTTACTGCCAGGCGCATAATTAAGCACAGGCTCATTTACCGGCATTGGGTAATAAAAATCTCCGTATTGCATAAATAAGTTTTTAAGGTTGATTATTAAATTACAAAAATGTTTTCATTTATTTTTATTACAGCTTTATGCCGTTTCTTTTTCACTCATTAAATATGCTTTTATGAATCCATCCAGTTCTCCATCCATCACTGGCCCAACATTACCAACTTCATAATCGGTTCGATGATCTTTAATCATTTTATATGGATGAAAAACATAACTGCGTATTTGGCTACCCCACTCTATCTTTTTCTTTTTACTATTATTGGCATCTTTTAATTCGTTTCTTTTTTGCAGTTCAATTTCATATAAACGGCTTTTCAACATCTGCATCGCCATTTCACGATTGCCAAGCTGACTTCTATCCTGCTGGCAAACAACTACAATACCGGTTGGTATATGTGTAAGTTGAACTTTGGTTTCTACCTTGTTTACATTTTGTCCGCCAGCGCCCCCACTGCGTGATGTTTCCATCTTTACATCAGCAGGATTAATCTCAATATTGATAGTATCATCAACCAACGGATATGCATTAATCGATGCAAAAGAAGTGTGCCTGCGTGCATTGCTATCGAATGGCGAAATCCTTACTAACCTATGTACCCCGTTTTCTGATTTTAAAAAACCATAAGCAAACGGTCCTTCAAATTCGTAAGTACAGGTTTTTATACCGGCACCATCGCCCCACTGCCAATCTATTTCAGTAACCTTCCAGCCTTGCTTTTCGGCATACATTCGGTACATGCGGGCAAGCATTTCTGCCCAATCCTGGCTTTCGGTACCTCCGGCGCCACTATTAATTTGTAATACTACGGGTAGTTCATCTTCAGGCTCGTTGAGCGTACTTTTAAATTCTGCATCTTCTATTAGTTCTATGGCTTTATCAAATGCCTCTCTAGCTTCTTCTTCAGTTGCTTCGCCTGCTTTCCAAAATTCGAACAATACGGCAAAATCTTCCACAGCAGTATTAACCGAAAGATACATATCTATCCAATATTCATTTACTTTTATTTCTTTTAGGATAGCGGTTGCCCGGGCATTATCGTCCCAAAATCCAGGCGAAAGCGAAAGTTGTTTATCATTGGCAGTTTTTGCCTCTTTATTTGCAACGTCAAAGAAACCTCCCCAAAACCAATACACGGTCTCTTATAGATTTTAAATGTTCAATTGTCATGCTGCAAAATTAACTGATTATCTGAGAGGGAACAAGAAATAAAATAATATAAATAACCTTTGCCAGCTTCGGTTCTAAAATGTAATAAATCATTATATTTTATGTAAAAATTTTAGAAAGAAAATACTTCTTTCTGCATTATACTTTTAACCTTACATACTTTTCATGAACTTGCATTTATATGCAACAAAATCCAAACAGGTATTTCATCATTAACAAACCATACAATATGGTTAGCCAGTTTAAAAGTACACATGATGTGCAACTATTAGGCAATCTTGCTTTTAAATTCCCTACAGGCACACATGCAGTAGGCAGATTGGATAATGATTCGGAAGGATTACTGATATTGACCACTAATAAAAAACTAACAAAACTTTTATTTTCAAGTGAAGTTCCACATGCCAGAACATATTTAGTTCAAATAAACAATACATTGTCGGCTGTAAATCTAAAAAAATTGAGAAATGGTGTGGATATTAAAATTAAAAACGGTATCAATTACAAAGCAGTGCCCACTGATGTACAACTGATTACCAACCCAGAAAAACTATGCAAACTAGGCGAAAGGCTTACTGCATATCTTCCATATACCTGGCTATTGATAACCCTTACAGAAGGGAAGTATCATCAGGTACGTAAAATGATATATGCAATCAGGCATAAATGTAAAAGGCTTATTCGTATTTCTATTGAAGACCTACACTTAGGCATGTTGCAGTCAGGCGGTATTATAGAAATGAGTGAGGACGAATTGTTTTTAAAATTAAAACTACCGGCCAAAAATTTACATAATTGATTGAGTTTTTATAATCTTATAAAAAATAAGAAGTTTTTTGGGGATAAATTTTACAGCATGTTAACTAATTTCTTTATTTCCATTGCAGCTAAAACCTTAAGTTTGCTCAAAACACACCCTAATGGAATTGAAGTTTATAAAAAACATACAATTTACAAGGCTGATAAAAGTTGATGGCCGGTTAAAAGAATTTAATTTTAGAAAACCTAATGGCCGGGAAGACGGACAGTTTACTGTAGATGTAATTGATGGCAGGGGTAACCGCATTATTTTTAATATGGAAAAAACTGAAAACAATTGGAAGATAATAACAGCCACTTTACCTACCTGGTTACTGGAAAGTGAGGAAGCATTTAATGAAATTATTGAAGAAGAATTTAAATCAATTGCATAAACAATTATAAAATGCAAAAAAGCTTCAGCTAAATTAAGGCTGAAGCTTTTTTATTTTGTATTTACATCTTAAAATACTGCACTAACATTTATCTTAGGCTCTTTTGAAACCTTGCCTGCAGCAATAGCTGCCCCGTTTACACCATAATCTGCCAGCTTAATGCTAAAATTACTGCTTGCAGTAATTGCAGTGCCTTTTACGGAGATGATTGCTTTCGTTTCAACAGGCTTTTTTACACCATGCATTGTTAAATAACCTGCTACTTCCACATTATAAATACCGTCCTTAGTAAAGTTTACTTTGGTTAAATTTATAATGGTTCCGCTAAAGGTAGAAGTAGGGAACTGCTCACTGTCCATCCAACCTTTGCCATTAAAATGTTCCTGTATTTTTGGATTTTCAAAATTAAACCCTTGTACTGTTGCTTCAAATGCCAGTTTACCTGTTTTTGTATCAAGCAATGCAATCACAGTTTTATTTTCTGCTTTTGGCAAAGCATCCAGGCTGGTAGTTGCATCAAAATTAATAATAGCCGATGTGGTTGTTTTCTTTTGTGCAAACACTAAGCCGCCGGCTAATAGCAGTGCCATGGAAAGTATTGTTTTTTTCATTCGATTTATTTTAAAGTTAAAAATCATTTGTTGATAGCACTTCTGTTGATGGTTACATAATTGGTTTCCAGGATAGCACTATAGGCAGCATTGCTAAATATTCCTTTAACTGAAACTTTATCGCCCAGTTTTAAGTTTTTTGTTTCTTCAACATGTTGGTTTTGAAAAGCAAAAATTATATATGCCCCATTGGTTGTATCGCTCATTTTTATATTGGCTGTGGTATCGGCCATTTCTAATTCAGAAATAATACCGTTAACCACTATAACCTTTTCAGCATATTTTTTATTCGCCTGGCTCATATCTGTTTCAAATTCTTTTAAAAAAGGAACTGCCTCAACCGAATATACCGCCTTCAAATCTTTAGTATCATCGTGTTTTAATGTAAACAGGTACCATATCACAGCAGTTGCTGCCAGCAAAATTATTAACAGTCCTATCAGCCATTTCTTTGCATTTACAAATTTATTACGGGTTGTCATCAACTCTATTTATTTTGAAGCAACGAAGATACAATGTTTAACCATTGAAAATTTTAAAAGAGTATAAAAACCGTTAATAAAAATCTAAAAAAAGTGGTACGATTGTAGCAGGTACAAATGGTTGTATTTACTGCTTTTCATAATACTGTTAACTTTACCAAATTATATGACGTTTAAAACATCCATACATATTGCAACTACCAAACAGCTACCAATAAAGATTTTTCTGCTGGTTTGTTTTTTTTTAAATGCCATTTTTTGTTTTGGTAAACATCCTTTGTCTTTTACTTTAAGTACACCTACACAAATATCTACACAACAAGAAGCGCTGGATTATTTAAGTCATTTTAATTTTAAAGGAACTGGTAAATCATGGCCAAATGTAAAGCAACACCTGTTTATAAGTAACATAAAGAAAAATATAACGCATCCCATAAATATCTATCCCGGCGAAGGCACCTATTTTTGTGCGTATGCAGCCTTATCATATTTACTTTTACAGGATGACCCATTGGGTTATACAAGATTTATCACAAGCCTGTATAAAGATGGGAAGGCAACCTACAATGAAATTGTTTATGAACCATCCACTACTATAAAAAGAGAAGCCGGGCTATTGAAATATAAAGGAATAATGGATATTCAACCTGCCGACCAGATGTGGTTTCTTACATTGGCAAATCATTTTAAAGGATACCTGAATATTTTTAACCAGAAATATGATCCCGGCGATGAAGGTAGTTTTTGGGCTTCGGTTAACTATGGAAAATTTAACCGAATGTGTAATAAAATACTAGATTTTGATATTACCGCAAAAGGCAGTGATTTTTTAAGACCCAGAATTAAGGACTTATATGGTTTTATTGCTGAAAAGTTATCAAAAGGAAAAGTAGTGCTTTATATCAACAACAGAATAGTGCATAAGAAAAATCATATAAAAATAAAACTGGCGGTACCCACTCACTTTATTGTTGTAGAAAAGATTTATAAGGTAAATGATATAATTACATTGATTTATTGGGATAATGGCGGAAGAACATTGATACAACTTTCACCGGCATTCTTAAAACGTATTGTATATGGTATAACAAGTTTTACTAAACCTGGAGCCGATGCATTATAAAAAACTTACCATATTATGCACATGCTTAACGGTGATATTTTGCTCCTGTTCGCCAAAAAACATTTCTACAAAATATTATTATCAAAACGAAAAAGTACTTGACAGTATTGAACAATCGTATAAAGCAATTAACAGCCAAACAGCCTTTGACATTGGTTTTACAAGTAAAGATTTTAAAATAGTATCCCTAGGTATTTTAACTGACAGTTTAAAATATATCTATGAATTTAAAACAGACGAAAACAGGCTATCCGATACACTTAAAAAATATGGGTTACCTGTAAAACCAGTTATAGAACTAATACAGCAAATGCAATCAATACGATGCACATGGATAAGCAGCTATGATTATTATACTGATGAAAAAAAACAGGAGCTAATTTTCATGTCTATAAAACCGGTTGTCTTAAATGCTCCTTTATCTTACAAAAAATATTATATACTCACCTATTTTCAACAACCACAATATTTTGATAAAGATGGAATGTTGCTTGAAAGACGAAAACTTAAAAGGTTAAGAAAAATCAATGGAGAGATATTTAAACGCATCAATGATAAGGTTTGTTATACTGTTTCGGAAACATACAGGTAATACATTTGTTTTTGAAAGCGTATAAGTTACTTTCACCTAATTCTGTTCCCTCTTAAAAAAAGATTTCATTGAAATTTTGAAAAAAGCAATTTAATTGCAAAAAGTATTATCAAAGCGCTCATACAATACCTTATCCATTGCTGATACTTTTCGTTTTTAAATAAATTATCCGAAACAAACCCTGCAAAATAAATAATGCTGCAATTGATTAAAAAGCTAAATACCATTTGCAAACTGCCCAGTAATAAGTTTTGTGCCAGCAAACCACCCCTTTCAGGATGAATGAACTGAGGAATTAATGAAAAATATAAGACCACCGAACCTGGGTTCATCAGGTTATTTATAAATCCTCTTTTATAAAATCTTTTTAGTGATAACTGCTGATTGATTTCATCAACCAACTGCCACCGTACATTTTTTAAATTGCGAATGGCCAGGTAAAAAAGGTAAGCTATTCCACAATATCGCAGCATATCAAATGCATGAGGCATGGCCAACAGTATAGCAGTTAGCCCAAAAACCACAGCAGCTATATGAACTACAAAAGCGCTTACAATACCTGTAGCTGTTGCCCAGCCTGCTTTTCGTCCGTATTCAACTGTGTAAGTAAGGTACAATACCATATTGGGGCCAGGTATAAGGGCAAATACAATTACAAATAGTATATAAGCCAACAATTCGTTAAACGGCATGTTGTTGTTTTAGGCATTTTAAATCATATTGTAGCAAACAAAATTTTCATCTTTTGTAATCGAAATAAATTTCTGTTGCACCATAACCGTATAAGCGGTTATACTGGTTTACAAAAGAGCTCACTTCTTTTTTCAACCTGAGTAATTCGTGTATTTCATCTCTTAATTTTCCCAAACCTACACCATGTATAATAGTTAAGGTTGGCTGGTAATGTGCAATAGCCAGTTCGTAATACTTTTCAAATACTTTTAATTGCATAGTTAGTATTTCAAAATTGCTAAGCTGTTTCCAATCGTTGGTAAGTTTTTCAATATGTAAATCAACAACTGAGCGTGCAGGTTCAAGGTTTTGTTTAATTTTTGCAGCATCATATAACCTGAAGCCTGCATTACCAAGCCTGCTTACATCCACTTTCTCTTCTTCTATTCTATCAGGATATTCATCTAAGAGCAGGTACGAAAAACCGGGTTCATTTTTTAATTGTATCTCTTCAATTTTTTTAAACAGTTGTTTTGCTTTTAATTTTAGTGAAGTTTCAAAATACGGAGCTTTCTTTTTATCCGGTTCTTTTAAAGAAAATTCAATTTCAAACCTTGGGCTGTCGCTCAGGTCTTCAAACTTTATATCATGCAGGTAAAAATCGCTAAGTGGTTCAATAGTGTTCTTTAATTCAAAATCGCTTGCTCCGCCAATCATTAAGTTATAGGTAAAATTATACCCGGTTTCATTTTGGTTTACCAGGTACACTTTTAATTTTTCAACAACATCATCATCAAAAATATCTTTGTTGAATACGGGTATAAAAGTTAACAAAACCCCATTACCTTCTTTAAGTTTTGGTTTTACTTTTTCCTTCTGCACCTGGTCAATAAACACTTTTTGTTTGTCGGATATTCTTTTTTCAGAAAACATTTTAAAATACGGAAAGTCTATCTGGTCGGTATATGCTGGAAACTTTACGCCTTTTACTTCTATCAGCACCATTTTTTCATTCATAATTTCCAAAACGGTTCCTTCTTCTTCGGTAAGTAATACAATAATTTTATCGCCTGGTTGGTATTTCATCTTTCTGTTAATTAAAAACGGCACAAAGTTAATCCTCTTGTGCCGTTTAATAAATTCAGTTTACTTACCTAAGTTTATTTTGATTTTGGTGCTAATTTACTGTTCTTATAACTGTACAGGAAATAAACCAGCAAACCCAGTATAAGCCATGCCAGGAAACGGATCCACACCAGGTATGTTTCCTGTGCCATTAAATAAAAACAACTGATTAACCCCAGAACAGGTATTAAAGAGAAATTACGTTTAAAAGTGTACACAGCCACAATTATTACTACCAGCCAAAACAACAGCATTGGCAAACCATCTAAGGTAAACACATTTATAAAATGCTCTGATGAATATATAATTACAAGCACAAGCCCTATCATTACCATAGCAGGCACAATGTATTTTCCATTAATATATGGCACTTTGAATTTAGATTGAGGCTTGTCTTTCATGTTCTGCAAAACCAATATGCCGCCGCATACCAACACAAATGCGAACAATGTACCAATACTTGTAAGAGACAAGACGGTACTTAAATTTAAAAACAAAGCAGGTATTGCTACAAATAAACCAGTTAAAATGGTAGAGAAAGATGGTGTATGAAATTTTGGATGCAATTTGGAAAATATTTTTGGCAATAATCCGTCACGGCTCATGCTCATCCAAATACGGGGCTGTCCCATTTGAAATACAAGCAGTACACTTGCAGTTGCTATTATGGCGCTGAATGCAACAATGCCCGCAATCCAATGCAAACCTCTTTCTTCAAAAACCAATGCCAGCGGATCACCAACATTTAATTGTTTATAAGATATCATCCCCGTTAATACCAATGCCAGCAAAACATATAATATGGTACAGATGATGAGTGAATATATCATGCCTCTCGGTAAGTCTCGCTGCGGATCTTTGCATTCTTCGGCTGTTGTGGAAATGGCATCAAAACCAATGTATGCAAAAAAAACTGCCGATACGCCTTTTAGTATTCCTCCAACCCCGTTGGGAGTAAAAGGGCTCCAGTTTTCGGGATGTACGTAATAAGCGCCCAAAACAATCACTAAGAAAATAACACAAAGCTTTATTATTACCATGATGTTGCTCATGGAGCGGCTTTCTTTGATACCTACAAAAACTACTGCTGTAATAAGCGCTACAATACAGAAAGCCGGTAAGTCCATAATAAAATGCAGACCACCAATTACCGGAGCATTTGACCAGGCATTGTAGCCATCAACCATTACCGGATCTATTGATTGCAGTGTTTGCCCTTGAGCCAATAAGCCTGTAACATCCTTAAAACTTGAATGGGCAGTAACATAATCCATGGTAAGCCAGTTTGAAATATGCAAACCAGCTTTATTCATCAGGTTGGTAAAATAATCGCTCCAACTTATAGCCACTGCAATATTACCAATGGCATATTCCATTAAAAGATCCCAACCAATGATCCATGCAAAAATTTCTCCAAATGCAACATAAGAATAAGTATAAGCGCTTCCCGAAACAGGAACTGTACTGGCAAACTCAGCATAACATAATGCAGCAAACCCACAGGCAATTGCAGTAAAAATATACAGGAAGATGACTCCCGGGCCACCTTCATAACTGGCTTTTCCTATACTACTGAAAACGCCTGCACCAATAACTGCTGCAACACCAAAAAAGGTAAGATCCCTTACACCCAATACCCTTTTTAAAGAAATATGTTCACCATCTCCCATACCTGATTTTGCATCTTCTAATATGGTATTAATTGATTTCTTCCTAAACAGTGAAGTGGACATAGCAGTTATTTTTATTTTAATAGGAAGTAATTTAAGAAAATAAATTTACTTATGTAGTATGTAAAGTAATATAGATAAAAAATTGAACGATGTTTATATTACTCATTAATGTAAGCAGCATAACTTTTTTTAAACATGATTAAGCAGCCTTGTAAATGCATGTTAACTTTCTCTCATCACCAGGTAATCTGCCAGTTCCTGCAATGGCTTTTTTCTTTACGCCGCTGTAGGATTCTCCTACCCTATCTTCAACTATCACGCACTAACTACCCCCGTCTGGCTTCCAGCCAACGGGGAAGAATTTAATTCAACTTTTGTTTTCAGCAATGTCTCTCCCTGGCTTTGTGTGTTTGCCGAGGACGATGTTGCATCGTTTAATGACAACTATACCTCATATCCTACTTTATATTTATCCGGCAATTGTATTTCAATTTCTGCCAGTTCCTGCAATGGCTTTTTTCTTACTGATAATACTGCTGTGTCTTCTAAATGTGTTAAAGCTGTTTGCAGGTATTTATTCTTTAGTTCTTTTGCCCAGTCGTCTACTTTACAATCTTTTAATATTTGCAAAACCTTTTCAACTTTATTTGCAGGATTTTTTTTACGCCGTTGTAGGAATCTCCTATCCCATCTTCAACTATCACACACTAACTGCCCCCGTCTGGCTTCCAGCCAACGGGGAAGAATTTAATTCAACTTTTGTTTTCAGCAACGTCTCTCCCTGGCTTTGTGTGTTTGCCGAGGACGATGTTGCATCGTTTAATGACTACTATACCTCATATCCTACTTTATATTTATCCGGCAATTGTATTTCAATTTGTGGAGTAAATAAAGTTATCATTTGATTTTATAATTCCCGTTAAAAACGGACTGATTTATTCAGGCGGAAAATTTGAATTATTATGTTTGGGATGCACTGAAGGCAGATAGCGACGGTAAGTAACCATTTTGAAAATTCATTTTTACACCTATTTGTGTAAACCTATTTTAGAACAAGACAATGACTTCCCTAATTTCAAACGAGTTGACAACCGGGCATAACAAAAAAAACGAATTAAAAATTTCATTTGCGTTTTAACCTCCGAATTCCCCAATAGACAGATATGATTCCTGTTGCTAAAATTAAAATAGCCGTTCCTGCTCTCCCAAACTTTTTCAACAACCAATTTAAATCCTGCACTCTGCTCGAATCTGAATTAGGATAAATTGTATGAGCAGCAAAATAGATGTACAAACCAGCGCTGATTATAATAAGCCCTGTAAATAAAAAAATAAGTGCTTCGACTTTTTTACTTTTCATTTTTCTTAGTATTGCCTGCTGGATCCATTATTCCATATAGCAGTGGGTACACAACCAGCGGCATTGCAATTGCTACAATAACTACTTGTACGGTTGCTGTTGTTCCATGAACTACCTTGCCCGGAACATTTGCCACAAGGATATATTTGTGTAACAATGTAAGCACCACTAACTCCATCAATCATGCTTAGCAAGTCTCTAACTTTTATCTTCTGGGAACCACTGGTTAATGACCTGATATCAAATTCATTTCTTCCTGAGGAATAAGAATAAGAATAATTCGAACCAATTCCAACCAACGTAATTTCATCACTCATACTATGTATATTGATAGTCTAAGGTACAAAATAATTTGTCTTTTGTGAGTACAGGTACACCATTTATCCCTGCAAATATTTTGCACCTTCTTTTATATGCCGTTGGTTGAAAACCAGACGGCGGCAACATCTCATGGTTTTGCTGGCTACTTACGGCGGCAGAAAAAAATTGAACGATGTTTATATTACTCATTAATGTAAGCAGCATAACTTTTTTTAAACATGATTAAGCAGCCTTGTAAATGCATGTTAACTTTCTCTCATCATCAGGTAATCTGCCAGTTCCTGCAATGGCTTTTTTCTTACTGATAATACGGCAGTGTCTTCTAAATGTGTTAAAGCTGTTTGCAGGTATTTATTCTTTAGTTCTTTTGCCCAGTCGTCTACTTTACAATCTTTTAATATTTGCAAAACCTTTTCAACTTTATCTGCAGGATTTTTTTTAATGAGTTCCTTTAATTCGTTTAGTTGTTGAGGCTTTGCTGTTTCATAAGCATGAATCATTAAAAAAGTTTTTTTATTGGCCATAATATCGCCTCCAACTTTCTTCCCAAATTTTTCAGGATTACCAAATGCATCTAAATAATCATCCTGCACCTGGAAAGCAATGCCCAGGTTCTTTCCAAATTCGTACAAATGATTTTGATTACCCTCGCCGGCACCGCCCAAAATAGCGCCTAATTTTAAACTGGCTGCCAGCAATACCGACGTTTTTAAAGTTATCATACTTACATATTCATCCATTTGCACCATTTCTCTTTTTTCAAAATCCATATCCAATTGTTGTCCTTCGCAAACAGCGCTGGCGGTATTATTAAAGAGAAATAAAACTTTTTGTAACATGCCAGGCTTTATCTTATTAAGATATTCATAAGCTTTTACAAACATTACATCGCCGGCCAGCAGGGCGGTTGATTCTCCAAATTTTGTATGCACTGTTTCCATGCCACGCCTGATGGGTGCTTTATCCATAATGTCATCATGTATCAAACTGAAATTATGAAACAGTTCTATAGCGGTAGCCGCATTATATGCATCGGGATCAATATCATTAAAAAGCTGGTTTCCCATCAATACACAAACCGGGCGAATTCGTTTTCCTCCAATTCCAAGTATATATTGTGCAGGATCATATAAGGTTACCGGTTCATCAGGAAAATGACGACTATTAAATTTTTCTTCGAAAAGTTTTGAAAGTTCTATGAATGAATGCATGAAGGGCAATAAGTTTAATATCGAAAAGTTTTTATTAAACCGAATGTATCACTTTTTCTTTTTTGATTTTTGATTTGTTGTTGAACTTTTATTTACCGGCTTTGTTTTGCCTGTTGGTTTAGCTTGTTGAATGTTGCTTATTTTTGCCTGGGGCACCCACTCATAGTCTAACTGGCGTTTACTTAAATTTGTAGCTACCACTTTTATCCGCACGGCATCCCCCATCCTGAATTTTTGTTTGGTACGAAGCCCCACCAGTGCATAGTCGGCTTCATCTAACCTAAAATCATCGTACGCATTCAGTTCCCTTACCGAAACCAAGCCTTCGCATTTGTGTGCAATGGTTTCTACAAAAAAACCAAAAGATGCAACGCCGCTGATTATTCCATCAAAATCTTCACCCAGGTAACTTTTCATAAATTCCACCTGCTTGTATTTATTACCTGCTCTTTCGGCTTCCATAGCTTTACGTTCTCTATCGCTGCAATGTTTGCAATGTTCATCCATTTTTTTATCCAGCTTCAGGTCTTTATCAAGGCATTGTTGTAAAATCCTGTGCACCATCACATCGGGGTAACGGCGAATGGGAGATGTGAAGTGGCAATAATATTCAAACCCCAGGCCATAATGGCCAATGTTTGATGAAGTGTAAATGGCTTTGGCCATAGTGCGTATTCCTAATTGTTCCAATACATGTTGCTCAGGCTTTCCCTGCACATCTTTCAACATTTTATTAAATGAAGATGCAACTGCCGCTTCATCATGCAAATCAAAAGTGTAACCAAATTTTTTTGCAAATGCAGCAAAAGGTTTTAGTTTCTCATCATCGGGTGTATCATGAATGCGATATGGAAAAGGAATCGGCTCTTTGTTTATTTTAATTTTTGAAACATAAGTAGCAACAGCTCTGTTGGCCAGCAACATAAATTCTTCTACCAGCTTATGAGCATCTTTACTTTCCTTTACAATAATACCAATTGGTTTTCCTTTTTCATCCAGTTGAAAGCGCACTTCCTGCGATGAAAAATTGATTGCTCCGTTTTTAAACCTTTCGTCTCTGAACTTTTTTGCCAGTTCATTTAACAAGATCAGTGGCTTTGCATGTAAGCCGTCTTTTTTCTCGATAATCTCCTGCACTTCTTCATACGTAAACCGATGGTTGCTATGAATGATGGTACGGCCAAGCCAGGTATGTTTTATTTCGGCACGATTGGTAATTTGAAAAACGGCAGAGAATGTATATTTATCTTCATGAGGCCTTAAAGAACACAATTCGTTTGATATTTTTTCGGGCAGCATAGGATTAACCCTATCGGGCAAATATACGCTGGTGGCTCTTTCGTAAGCAGTTTTATCAAGCAGTGTACCAGGTTTTACAAAATGGCTCACATCTGCAATATGGATACCTATTTCATAATTGCCATTGTCTAAATTGCGTATCGAAATTGCATCATCAAAATCTTTTGCATCTACGGGATCAATAGTAAAGGTTAAGATATCCCGAAAATCTTTTCGCTTCTTCAACTCTTCACGTGCAATATTCGATTGCAGTTTTTTTACTTCTGCCAGCACAATTTTATCAAATTCTAAAGAAAAACCAGCGTCTATCAAAATCTCCTTCATAGCCATATCGTTCTCATCTTCCGATTTTAAAATGGTAACTACTTCGCCAATAGGTTTTTTTTCATGCTTATCCCAACTTACAAATTTTACCACTACCCTTTCATTATCCTTAGCGCCGTTTAATTTATCTGTTGCTACATAAAAATCGGGTATTGGCTTTTCTGATGCAGGAATAAAGAAAGCAAAATTTTTGCTCAACTGTATATTGCCAATAAATTCTTTTTGTTTGCGTTCGGCTACTTCAATTATTTTTCCTTCCTGCCGTTTATCTTTTGATAAACCTTTGTTAACCTGAACCCTCACCACATCGCCATGAAATGCACGGTTAAAATCGTTGGGTCTAACCATTATATCTTTTTCTAAGCCATCAACTATCACATATCCCATTCCGGTTTTAGATATGTCTAATTTGCCTTTTACTATATTTAATTGTGAAGATTTTTTTTTGTCCTTATTTTTTTTATGCATAAAACTTTATTATAACCAAAAAATGCTAATTGGATTTTTATTATGGTGTTTATTAACTGGGTAGTTAGAAATTATTTTTTTATCTGTGCAATGTACCAACAAATTGCTACATTCGGAAAAATCATGGCGGGTGCAAGCACACACAAATTCTCCACAAAAAATCATAACTAAAACAGTTTGGATATTATCGTTGGTAAGTCTTTTTAATGATTTAGCCAGCGAAATGCTTATTCCTGTAATGCCCATGTTTTTAAAACAGATTGGCTTTACAATAGTTGCAATTGGCGTTTTGGAAGGCATTGCCGAAGCTGTGGCAGGCCTTAGTAAAAGTTATTTTGGCAGGCAAAGCGATGTGAATGGCAAGCGGCTTCCTTTTGTACAATTAGGTTACGCATTAAGTGCAGTAAGTAAGCCATTGATGGCAGTTTTCATTTATCCTGCGTGGATTTTTTTTGCAAGAACACTCGACCGGCTTGGCAAAGGTGTACGTACTGCCGCAAGAGATGCCATGCTTAGCGATGAAGCCACAGCTGGCACAAAAGGAAGGGTTTTTGGTTTTAACCGTAGCATGGATACCCTGGGCGCCGTGTTGGGGCCGGCTTTAGCATTGATTTTTCTTTATTATTACCCCGGAGATTACAAAAACCTTTTTCTATGGTCAATCATTCCCGGAATTTGTGTTATTTTATTAACCAGGTTCATCAAAGAAAAAAAGAAACCGGTTACACATGCCTCATCAAAACCACGGGTTTCGTTTTTTGTTTTTATTGAATATTGGAAAACAAGTTCGCCACAATACAAAAAACTGGTAACTGGCTTATTGTTATTTGCTTTATTCAATAGTAGCGATATCTTTCTTTTACTTAAGATGAAAGAACAGGGTTTAAATGATATGGAAGTACTTGGCATTTATATTTTTTACAATTTTATTTATGCCGTTATTGCTTACCCGGTTGGGATATTAGCCGATAAGGTTGGGCTTAAAAAGATATTCTTATTAGGGCTTACTGCTTTTGCAATTGTTTATTTTGGATTTGCATTTAATAATAACCTGTTTATTTTTTTCTTACTTTTTGTTTTATATGGATTTTATGCTGCTGCCACCGATGGCATTTCAAAAGCATGGATTACCAATATTGTTGATGTGAACCAAACAGCTACAGCTATTGGCACTTACACCGGTTTTCAAAGTATTTGTGCTTTAATAGCCAGTAGCCTTTGCGGTTTGTTATGGTATAAATATGGCGCTACCACAACTTTTTTGATTACAGCAGCCATAACAATTTTAGTAATTGTTTACCTGTCATTTTATAAACGCAAACTGATTTCGTAACTTTAAGAAAAAATAATTATTATGGAATCTTATGATACAGTTGTAGCAGCATTAAACGGTTTAAAAGAAAGAGGCTATACCATCAATTTTAATATAGCTTTTGATAAACTGATGTGTTCACAAAATTCAATATCACTTAATCCCGATGAATTTGAAATTACAGAGTTTTACCGATTTGAAGGTAATAGCAACCCTGCTGATGAAGATGTAGTGTATGCTGTTAAATCAAAAGACGGAAAATGCAAAGGTGTAATAACAAGCGCATTTGGTTTATATGCCGATTCTACTTCGGCAACCATGCTTCGAAAACTTAGTATTCATCAGTAATTTTTATTCAATTAAATATGAACAGAAGAAAATTCCTTCACATAGGTGCAATGGCGGCTCCTGTGCTGGCAGCTAAAAATTCTTTAGCTAATAGTTTCAATACCAAAACAAAACCAATTGTAGTATCTACCTGGGATAGTGGCATGCCTGTAAATGCCCAAGCCTGGAAGATATTATCAACAAATGGAACTGCTTTAGATGCAGTAGAAGCCGGGGCCATGCATATAGAAAATGAAATTAACTGCTGTGTTGGTTTGGGTGGCTATCCCGATAGAGATGGCATGGTAACACTTGATAGTTGCATAATGGATCACAAAGCCAATTGCGGTGCAGTGGCAGCTATTGAAAGAATTAAACACCCGGTATCTGTTGCCCGTAAAGTGATGGAAAAAACACCGCATGTAATTTTGGTTGGCGCAGGCGCCCAACAGTTTGCTGTTGAAAACGGTTTTACATTGGAGCCGGCAGAGCTGTCTGAATCAGCAAAAAAAGCATATGCAGAATGGTTAAAGAAAAGCGAGTATAAGCCTGTAATTAATATTGAAAACATGCCTTCTGGCCAAACAGAAAAAAAACAGAATGGCCCCTTTGCTCCTAGCTTTTTTGATGATGGAACAGTTAATCATGATACCATGGGTTTGCTGGCAATGGATAGCCATGAAAATTTATCGGGCGCTGTAACCACCAGTGGCATGGCATTTAAATTACATGGCCGTGTTGGCGACTCTCCCATTATTGGCGCCGGTTTATTTGTTGATAATGAAGTTGGCGCAGCCACCAGCAGCGGCACCGGTGAAGAAGTGATACGTATATGTGGTACGCATTTGGTTGTTGAATTTATGCGACAGGGATATTCGCCTGAAATGGCTTGTAAAAAAGCGGTAGAACGTATTGTAAAACGTGATGTTGCCAAAGCAAAAACTTTACAAGTAGGCTTTTTAGCCATGAATAAGAAAGGGCAATATGGCGCTTACGCCATTCAAAAAGGATTTGTATTTAGTGTAAAAAGTAATAACGAAAACCAAATACATACCTCAAAATTCTTGCTTTAAAATATAAGCTATAACGTCCTTTATTACTTTACAAAATATGAATAACAAAATACTGGAAGTAATTGGTTTTAATATTGAAAGCTGCTTGCAAGCACAGGGCGCCGGAGCACAACGAATAGAATTATGCGACAATCCAGGTGAAGGCGGCACCACAGCATCTTATGGGTTTATTAAAGCTGCTCGAAAAAATTTACAGATAAAACTTTTCCCAATTATTAGACCACGGGGTGGAGATTTTTTATATACCAATGAAGAATTTGAAGTGATGAAAACAGATGTTAAAGTGTGTAAGCAATTAGAATGTGATGGTGTGGTGATAGGCATTTTAAACCAGGATGGAACTGTAGATAAAAGAAGATGTAGTGAATTAGTGGAGTTGGCATATCCACTGGGAGTTACATTCCACCGGGCATTTGACAGGGTTGAAAATCCCATGAAGGCAGTAGAAGATATAATAGAAATAGGATGTGAACGCATTTTAACATCGGGACTAAAGCACAATGCACTAAACGGTGCGGAAATGATTGCTACTTTAATTAAACAGGCCGATGAAAGAATCATCATCATGCCAGGAAGCGGCGTTAGGTCGGATAATATCATTGAACTGGCAAATAAAACCGGCGCAGTAGAATTTCATTCTTCGGCAAGAGTAGGAATAGATAGTAAAATGAAATATTCTAATACAGCCATGAATGAAAAATTGCAAACGATTTCTATTGATGTGAATGAAGTAAAAAAAATGGCAAGCCTGATTGCTAACCTTTAATTTTTTTCTTCTTGTTGATAACCGTAGCTTCTAAAATTATTAATCCATTTATCATAAAAAATAATTTTACAATTTCCCTTTTCTTACATTTATAGTTAAATCAACTTTTATGAAAAAAATAATTATTGCCATTACAATTGTAGTTACAATAGCTGCCTGCACTAATAATGCTGCAACAAACAATACCAAGCCTGATATACTTACTGCCGATATGGATAGTACAGTAAAACCTGGCGATGATTTTTTTGATTATGCCAATGGCGGATGGATAAAACGCAATCCCATTCCTGCCGACCAATCGAGCTGGGGCATTGGTAATTTAGTAATAGAAGAAAACCTCAAACGCCTGAGAGAAATTTCGGAAAAATCTGCAGCAGCCAATGCAGCCAAAGGAAGCAACAACCAAAAGATAGGCGATTTTTGGACAATGGCAATAGACAGCGCAAAAATAGAAGCCGATGGTTTAAAACCCATTCAAGCATTATTAGATAAATTAAATGCAGTTACAGATACTAAATCTCTTATTGATGTAATTGCTCAATTTAAACAACTGGGAACATCAACTTTATTTGATGAATACATAGCACAAGATGCCAAACAAAGCGATGTAATGTCGTACACTTTATGGCAAGGAGGCTTAGGCCTGGGGCAGCGTGATTATTATTTTAAAACCGACTCTGCCACCACTAACATCCGCAACGAATATTTGCATTACATAACAAAAATATTAACCATGGCCGGAGAAGAACCTGCAACGGCAGCAGAAGCCGGCAAAAACATATTGGCCATGGAAACTAAGCTGGCAACAGCTTCCCGTAAGCTTGAAGACCTGCGTAACCCATACAGTAATTATAATAAGATGGCCATTGGCGATCTTAAAAAAATGTCGGCAAATATTGACTGGCCTTCTTATTTAAAAAATATAGGTGTACAACATGTAGATTCTGTAATTGTGGGGCAGCCCGAATTTTTTAAAGCAGTTAGTGATGTACTGGCATCAACCCCAATTAATGATTTGAAACATTATGTAAAATTTAATTTGCTAAACGATCTGTCTGCTGTATTACCGGATGCCTATGGCGTTGCTGCGTTTAATTTTGGTAAATTATTCAGCGGTGCCAAAGAAAGAAAACCAAGATGGAAAAGAGCAATACAATTAGAAGAAAATGCTATGGGTGAATTGCTGGGTCAACTATATGTAAAGGAATTTTTTAACGAAACAGCAAAAAAAAGATACACAAAAATGGTAGAAGATATACGGGAAGCATTGAAAGACCGTATTGGAAAACTAACCTGGATGAGTGATAGTACAAAGGCAAAAGCATACATAAAATTAGCCGCAATAAAAAGTAAAGTAGGATATCCCGATAAATGGAAAGATTTTTCGACCATGGAAATTGGCAGAGAAAGTTTTGCACAAAATTTTATAAACGCAAAAAAATGGTGGCATCAATACAACTATAATAAATTAGGCAAGCCGGTGGACAGGGATGAATGGGATATGTATCCGCAAACATATAATGCATATTACAATCCAAGTAATAACGAAATTGTTTTGCCTGCCGGAATCTTTACCGTTCCGGGATACAGGGACGAAGAATTAGACGATGCCATTGTGTATGGTTATGGAGGCGCCAGCACTATTGGCCACGAAATTACACACGGCTTTGATGATGAAGGAAGACAATTTGATGATAAAGGAAATTTAGTAAGCTGGTGGACAAAAACAGACGAAGAGGCTTTTAATAAAAGAGCTGATTTGATGGTAAAACAATTTGATGAATTTGAACCTGTGAAAGGTTACCATATAAATGGCAAAGCCACGCTGGGTGAAAATATTGCCGATCTGGGTGGAATTTTATTAGGCATAGAAGCATTTAAAAAAACACAACAGTTTAAAGAAAATAAAAACATCAGCAACCTTACGCCTATGCAACGCTATTTTTTGGGTTACGCTTTAGGTTGGCTTGGGCACACCCGTGAAGAACAATTACGTAACCGTTTATTAACAGATGTACACAGCCCCGGCAAATACAGGGTTAACGGCCCTTTTGCAGATGTGGATGAATTTTATTCAACTTTCAATATAAAGCCCGGCGATAAAATGTATCGGGCAGATAGTTTAAGAGTGCGGATATGGTAATCCTTGTTTCTTTTTGTATTTTGCTTTCATAAACAAAGCATTTACATGAGAACAGAATTAAAAAAAGACGAAAAAATATTAATCATTATCAGGCGGCATTGGTTAAGACTGGTGCTGCCTTTTTTTGCATGGTTTATACTGGCTATCATTTTATTTTGGCAACTGAAATTTTCCACAGCACTCATTATAGTTTTACTGGCAGCAATTTATCCACTAGTTGAATATTTAAACTGGAGAAACAATATATGGTGCGTTACCAATATGAGGGTGGTTGATGAAAGTGGTTTCTTTAGCCGGTACAGTAAAGAAAGTCCGCTTGACAAGATTAACAATGTGGAATACGACCAAACGATATGGGGCCGCTTACTTGGTTTTGGCAGTGTAGATATACAAACAGCCGCTGAACTTGGTGAAACCAAGTATGAATTCATTCATCATCCCAAACTTTTAAAAGACACCATTACTCATGCCAGGGAAGAAAATAAAAATACACAAATAAGTAGCCAGGCCACTCAACTGGCCCAAGCCATTGCCCTTACAAACCAACCTGCACAAGTGCCGCAGCAATTGATAGCCGATGAACTACAAAAACTATTTGAACTGTTGCAGAAAGGAGCCATTACACAGGAAGAATATGTGGCACAAAAAAATAAATTGTTGGGTAACTGATGATTTCATTTAACACAACCATATTAAAATTTGATAAGCAGGGCGAAAAAACCGGTTGGACTTATATACTCATTCCTGCAAAAATTGCCGCCAAAATAAATTCGGGTGTAAAAAAATCGTATCGGGTAAAAGGTAAGCTTGATGATTTTAAAATTGTAAAAGTAGCGCTTGTTCCCATGGGCGAAGGTGATTTTATTATGGCCATCAATGCTGCAATGCGTAAAGGTATTGGTAAAAGAAAAGGCGCTACATTAAAAGTACAGATAGAATTGGATAAGTCGCAAATAAAAGCGCCGCCAGAATTGCTTGAGTGTTTACAAGACGAACCCGAAGCATTGAAATATTTTAATTCATTACCTCAAGGGCATCGTAATTATTTTACCAAATGGATTGAAACAGCCAAAACAGATCCAACAAAAATAAAACGCATTGCACTTGTTGTAAAAACAATGGTACGCAAGATGGATTTTGGCGCCATGCTAAGAGAAGACAGGGACGAAAGAAGACTTTTATGAAAATAAACTAATCAAAAAGTAATAATAATCTAAACTTGTATTAATCCTGCTATCTTAATAAAATGGTACTACCCTTCTGTTGTTTTCTTTCCCCTGTATCGCTGTCAATATAAGTAAGTATCCACACATAAGTACCGGGGTCAACACCCTGGCCTTTAAAGCGTCCATCCCATTTCTTATTCCAATCTCGGGTTTCAAAAATTAACTCACCTACCCGGTTGTAAACTCGAAATAAAAGATCAATAGCTTTATATGCATTTAATGGATACAGAAAATCATTTAACCCGTCGTTATTGGGAGTAAATGCATTGGGTACGGCAATATAACAACTGTATGGAATGGTAATTTTTTGAACTGCCGTATCAAAACAACCGTAATTATTTTGTACAATCAACATAGGAAAAACATCACGGGTAGGCTTAAGCGGAATATATGATTGCGGCGGAGGAACTTGTGATGTGCTTATATTTCCATTATCAAAAATCCATCTCCAACCTACAATATTACCAATGCTACTGTCTATAAAAAAGGCAGTTTCGTTTGGACATACAATATTGGTTGCTTCAAATCTTGCATCTAATTCATTATCTAAAAATATAGGAATGATATCGCTTGTATCACGGCAAACACCATTGGAAACAATAAGCTGTGTTTGCTTTTGCCCAAATGAACCATAATAAATTTCTGGGTTTTGCTGGCTGCTGCTACGGGTATTATCAAAATTCCATTTCCAGTAATTAACTTCATTTTGGCCATCATGAAAATAATTGATGGTATCTCTTTCGCAACCATATTTTATATTGTAAGTAAAATCAGCATTTACCGTGTCTTTGGTATAAAAAGTAACAGTAGCGCCTGCGGCTGTTTCCTGCCCACATTCATTTATAATTGTATTACCATCACTTCCGGTTTGTAATATAATTTGAAAAGTACCCGTGGTTAAAATTGGTGCAGATAGTTTCACTTTTATTATGGGTGTTAGCCCATCGGCGCTGCAAACAGCTTCGGCGCCAACAACTGTAACCGGGCTACCAGTGCCAGCAATACGGTTTACAATAAAATCGCTGCCATCTGCGGCAATGCTGTTGCATTTTATAAATCGAAGTTTATTGCTGAAGTCAACAATAATTTCACCGGGGGCACATCCCGGTTTTTGAACACTATCCATTGGCGTAGGAAAAACCGGATACACAATCATAGGAATACTTTCGCCTACAGGAATATCCCTGTCGCAATTATCCCTTACGGTATTTCCATCTGTTCCGTTTTGAATATTGATGGTATAATTTCCCGGGGGCAAAGGTGCATCTAATGTGATGATGAGTGAATCCATATCGAAGCCGGTGCCACAACCGTAACCCGTAGCTGCAATTACGTTTGCCAATGGAGGTGTAATAGTAAATTCAGACCCGGTACCTGTAAGGCTGGTACATTTCATTCTTTTATTAAACTTAATGGCAGCTTGTGTTCCATCACATATTGCCCTTGAGTTAAGCATGTGTGGCTCTTTAGGATCTGTAATACTTGCAGAGCCACCAGTAAAGTTTAAATCGTAACCGGTTGTACTTTGAGTCCAGTTGGTAACCATTAATAAATAATCATGTCCAATCGTGATGTTCGGCATTGCATTGAACGGAGTATTGCCATTTTCAGATCCTTCACAATGCACATTGCCGGTTGCTCCGGGCCTGCAACCGGTAGGCGATTCAGGATAATTTGCTGGTCCGCTTCCGGCACCATAAAGATTTATTGAAATGGCCAAAGTATTATTTGAGAAAACATCGTTTGGATTATGTCCGGTGATATCAAATAAAACCCAGTCATAATCATCTGTACTGTCAATACCACTTATTAAAAAACCCAATGTACCTGTTTGAAAACAAGTAAACTTATACCAGAATGAACTTGATGATGTAGCACCAATTGAACATCCTGTTTGCGCTACACTTGTTCCAGTACAATTAACAACTACATTTTGATGAAAAACCGAAATACCACAAACGGGTATTGCATTACCTGGCGTCATACCTGGTAACGAACAGGTTTGAGCAAAGTTTTTTGCATTTAATAAAAAACAAAAAACAAGCAGCGTAATAATTTTCTTATACATAAATCATCTTAAAATTAAAATAAAGACTGTTTTACAGTTGTTTTAGCTGCAAGTGTTAATAAGGTTTTAACAGGTTTGATGAGATAAGTTAAATAATTACACAAAATATTTACTATTTTACCTTTCCTTTTATCTCCTGTAATTTTAATAATGCTTCAACGGGTGTTAACCTATTTATATCAACTGCATCCAGCAAATTTCTTATCTCATCAAAAGTAGCTGAATGAGCATCAAAAATACTCAACTGCATTTTAGGTGTATTTAATTGTTTAATAGTTTCTTCTGGATGATTTGTTTTGCCTTCTTCACGGCTTAGCTCAAGCTGTTGTAAAATTTCGTTTGCCCGGTTTATAAGGGCGGGAGGCATACCGGCCATACGAGCCACATGAATACCAAAACTATGGGTGCTGCCACCCGGCGCCAGCTTACGAAGAAATATAATTTTATTGCCTACTTCTTTATTGGTAACATGAAAATTTTTAATGCCACTGAATTTATTTTCCAGTTCATTTAATTCGTGATAATGAGTAGCAAATAATGTTTTAGGTTGATGAGTTGAATTGTGTAAAAACTCTGCAATGCTCCAGGCTATACTGATACCATCATAAGTAGAAGTACCCCGTCCAATTTCATCCAGCAAAATCAAACTTCGTTTTGTAAGATTGTTGATGATGCTGGCGGTTTCATTCATCTCTACCATAAAAGTACTTTCGCCACCGCTTAAATTATCGCTGGCGCCAACCCTTGTAAATATTTTATCTGTTAGCGGAATTTTTGCTTCATTGGCCGGCACAAAACTTCCGATATGAGCCATTAAAGTAATGAGCGCTGTTTGTCTTAAGATAGCGCTTTTACCACTCATGTTAGGCCCGGTTAAAATAATAATCTGTTGTGTGGAAGGATCTAAATAAATATCATTGGCAATATAGGTTTCACCTGCCGGTAAATTTTGTTCTATAACCGGATGACGGCTGTTTTTAATATCTAAAATAAAATCATCGTGCAACAATGGTTTTTTATATTTATACTGCATTGCATTGCCTGCAAAGCAGCATAGGCAGTCGAGCACTGCCATTACATATCCATTAACCTGCATGGGAGCAATAAAATCCTGCAGTTCGTTTAACAGCTTTTCAAATAACTGCATTTCAATTGCAAGTATCTTTTCCTCGGCGCCAACAATTTTTTCTTCGTATTCTTTTAGTTCAGGTGTTATGTATCTTTCGGCGTTTACCAGTGTTTGTTTTCTAATCCAGGTATCAGGTACTTTGTTTTTGTGTACATGAGTTACTTCGAGGTAATAACCAAAAACATTATTGTAACTTATTTTTAAAGAAGATATACCTGTTGCCAATGCTTCTCTTTGTTGTATCTCAACTAAATAATCTTTCCCGCCGCTGGCAATTTTTCTTAATTCATCCAGTTCGCTATTAACAGCATCTGCAATTACAGCCCCTTTTGAAGCTGCTACCGGCGGGTTTTCGTTCAGTTCTTTTGTAATCTTATCAAAAATATATTTGCAGGGATTGAGTGAATCGCCAAGTCTTTTTAAATATTCGTTTGATGAAGCTTCGCAGATATTTTTTATCAAACTTGTTTGTTGCAGGCCTTTTGCAATTTGTAATACTTCCCGTGGGTTTATTTTTTTTAGCGGCACTTTGCTAACCAATCTTTCTACATCGCCAGCTTGCTTAATATACTGAAATAACTTGTTTCTCAAATCTGTTTCTTTAACCAGGTACTCTACAGTATCAAGCCGTTCATTAATTTTTACAATATTGTTCAAAGGCAGTACCATCCATCGTTTCAGTAGCCTGGCACCCATAGCCGATACGGTATTATCCAACACTTTTAATAAAGTATTGTTACCATCGGCGCCACCAAATAATTCCAGGTTACGAATGGTAAACCGGTCCATCCATAAATGTTCATCCCTGTCTATTCTTTGTATAGATGTAATGTGCCCCAGGTTGGGGTGTTCAGTATCTTTTAAATAATGCAGCACAGCACCTGCTGCAACTATGCCTAAACGTTGTCCTTCAATGCCAAAACCTTTCAGGCTGTGTGTACCAAAATGTTTTAATAATGCTTCTGTTGCATACGCTTCGGCAAAAATCCATTCATCTAATGTGTAGGTAAAAAATTTGGTTCCAAAAGTTTCTTTAAAATATTTTTGCCTGCTGCGCTGAAAAATAACTTCGGCGGGTTTAAGGCTTTGTAATAATTTATCGGCATATTCCTTATCGCCTTCGGCAACAAAAAATTCGCCGGTGCTGATGTCTAAAAATGCCAAACCAATTTTATCTTCCTCAAAATGTAATGCGGCTAAAAAATTATTACTGTTATGCTCCAATAATTTATCGCTGGTGGCAACACCGGGTGTTACCAATTCGGTAACGCCACGTTTTACAATTCCTTTTGCCAATTTGGGATCTTCCAATTGGTCGCAGATGGCTACTCGATAGCCTGCTTTTACTAATTTATGCAGGTAAGTATCTAAAGCATGATGTGGAAAGCCCGCCAGTTCAGATGCATCAGGGTTGCCATTGTTACGCTTGGTTAAGGTTATACCCAATACGCCTGCAGCAGTGATGGCATCCTGTCCAAAAGTTTCATAAAAATCTCCCACACGAAATAGCAGTATGGCATCAGGGTATTTAGCCTTGATGGCATTGTGTTGTTGCATTAAAGGAGTTTCTGAATTACCTTTTGCCATAGCTTGTCCCGGTTGATGGGGAGTGGCAAAAATAGGAAACATAAGTTTAAGGCGTATCAATAAAACCGCTGCCGGAATTTGTTGTAACCGGCAACGTTTTTGCAATTAATTCTCTTGCTTTGTCAAAATCTCTTTTTTCATCTTTTCCCAAAGCCCGTCAAAGGTTTGGTGGTTTTCCTCTTTCCATTTTTTACTAAAAGATTTCATTTTTTCGTGCCTATCTTCTTTGGTTAACACAAAAAATGATTCAATGGCTTCTGCATCATATTCAAAAGCCAGTTTATTGTACAGTTCTTTTAACTGATGTTCTTTGCGGATATTGCTTTGGGCAATATCTATTTCCATTTCCTCTCTAAGCAAAACTTTTTCATCGTAACTGCCCGATGGCAATATGGTTTTAGCAATTACAGGCATCAATTCTATCAACATCAAAATAAAAACAATCAGGTAATACCTAAACTGTAATGCCGGATTGCTTTTTAATAAATTGGCCAATGCTTCTACCCTGGTTAAAAAACCATTATTAAGGTATTGCAGAAAATTTGCTTCTCCTGTTTTAATCTTATTATCAAAATCTTTTAGTGCTGCATCGTTACTATCTAACTTAGGTTGAACATTTTTTAACAAAGCCTGGTATTCTGCATCTAATTTTTGGTATTCGTTTCGTTTTGCAATGGCAATATCTTTTACACCTATTTTGCCCGTGCCGCCGGTACCATCTGTTTCGGCCAAAAAATTTTCCCTGGCTTTATTTACCATTTCTGATTTTATTGCCAGCTCCGATTTTAATGCAGCATTTTGTTTTTGTAATTCTTCTTTTGGCTTTTTGTAAAGCATAACTAATTCATCCTGCTTTACCATTTTCTTCTTTTCATTGTCGAGCGATGTTTGCAGTTTTATTTCTTTATCAAACATAAATAATACGGCAGGTTGTGCCATAAAGGTGCCAATGGTAAGCGCAAGTAAACCCCTGAATAAAAGTGGTGTAAATTTTTGTTTGTTGAATTTTGTAATGCCTTTAATCAACGCCCTATCGATGGTAAGAATTATAAAACCCATAAACAAACCCAATGGAAATGCAATGAATACAGAATTGGTGAATGTGCTGAAAAAATAGGTCCAGGTAAATGTAGCAAAGGCCCAGGTTGCCAACACCGTCATACCAATGATGCGGTAACGGTTTCTGTCTATAACAGAATCAATAAGTATCTCTTTTTCTGCAGTTGATAACCACCACAGGAATGTTGTAAATTGCGAAGGGCTGAAAGTTTCCCTTTGGGAAACAGGTATTTTGGTTGCCATGATAAAAAAATTAATAGATGCTTATAAAAGAATCAATAGTGGAGTTGAGTTGAAGGATTGCAAAATAATTATTCTTTGCCTGAAAAACGTTTTAATATTTATATTATTTCGACTTTAAAACCACATTAACAGTTTCTTACAAAAAGGTTGTTAAACCGGGTTTGAATAAACCCATCTATTGCTTTATCTTTGCCCCCGTTTTACAGATTAGTATTGTTTAATGACAAAAAAGCAACATGAAGAAAATTTTAAGCTTATCGGTTTTATTGGTTATGATATTATTTACTACACAGGCCCAGGTACCAAAAGGAATGGGTAACAGCGACCCCAGTGCAAAAAAGATACTAGATGCCGTAAGTGCAAAATTTAAAAGTTTTAAATCGGTACAATCCAACTTTACTTTAAAAATTGAGAATGCTGCTAATAAACTATTAGATACTAAAAAAGGTACTGTATATATGAAGGGTACCAAATACAGGATAAAAGTGGCAGGACAGGATATTTTTTGTGATGGCAGCAATGTATGGACGGTTGACCCGGCATCAAAAGAAATTACGCTTACCAAATTAGATCCATCAAACAATACCATTACTCCTCAAAAATTATTCACTAATTTTTACGATAAGGATTTTTTGTACAAGCTAAACAGCGATGCTAAAGGCATACAGGAAATTGAACTTACACCAATAGATAAATCCAAACTTTTTCATAAAGTGGTTGTGTTTATCACTAAAGCTACCCAAACCATTTCATCAACAAAGATTTTTGAGAAAGCAGGTAACCGGTACATTTACAATGTTAGCAACATGAATACAAAATCGGTTATCCCCGATGCTACTTTTGTATTTAACCAAAAGAATTACCCCGGCATGGAGTTGGTTGATTTGAGATAAAAAAAATTAAGTTTTATTTCCCCAACGATAAGATTCATTTTGTAAACCAGCCAGGTCAATAACACGGTCAACTACGGTTGTTGCTACTTCTTCAACGGTTGTTGGTTTACTGTAAAAAGAAGGTGTTGCCGGGCAAATAATTCCCCCGGCCAGTGTTATGGTTTCCATGTTACGAATATGGATAAGGTTATAAGGTGTATCCCTAATAACACAAATTAATTTTCTTCTTTCTTTTAAAATTACATCTGCTGCTCGGCTAATCAAATCATTGGATATGCCCGAAGCTATACGTCCCAAAGTACCCATGCTGCATGGGATGATGATCATGGTATTAAATTGCCCGCTGCCAGAAGCAAAGGCTGCATTAAAGTCCTGCTGACTATAAATACTACCTTTAAAATTTTTATAACTGTCGTTTCCTATTTCAATATTCCAAACCTGTTTGGCATTTTCGGTCATCACCAATGCCAGTTCATCCCATTGACTTGTAAGTTGCTGAAATTTTTTCAGTAACATATCAGCATATATAGAACCACTGGCGCCTGTTACGGCTACTACAATTTTTTGTTTCATTATTACGTTTACATTTTTATAAAAATGCCGGTTGTGCAATAAAAGTAAATAAACAGTACAAATACCAATCAAATCATTATGCAAATAGTTTTTCGCCTTATATTGGTTATCCTCATATTGGCAATACTTATTTTCACTTAATAATTATAGTGAAATATATTTCTATAAATTTTTTGTTGTTTTCATTAGCGTAAAATCACTTATAATACTGTATTAACTTTAAACATTATTTTATTCAACTAATATAGTTATAATTAGTGTTGATACATGTTACAAATTTAAAAGCTCCTTTTAAATTAAAAGATTTTACATTCAAAATAGTAATTTAGGTATTCAATTAACTGATGGCTGTACCAAAACTACCACGAAGCTTAGGTTTATTTCAATCAACGGTTGTTAATATGATTGACATGGTGGGCATAGGCCCCTTTGTTACACTGCCTATTGTAATGGGACTAATGGGTGGTATGTTTTTATATGCATGGATTGCAGGCGCTTTACTTTCTTTGGTTGATGCTATGATATGGAGTGAACTGGGTGCAGCTTATCCACTGGCAGGAGGCAGCTATAATTTTCTTAAAGAAGCGTATGGCAAAAACGGCATGGGCCGGATGATGAGCTTTTTATATGTTTGGCAAACCATTATTCAGGCGCCATTGGTGGCAGCATCGGCTGCTATTGGCTTTGCACAATACCTGGGTTATTTGGTAAACCTTGATCCTATACAACAAAAAATGGTTTCGGGTGCTGTAATAATTATTGTAACCATCTTATTGTACCGTAAAATAGATAGCATTGGTAAAATTGCCGTTTTACTTTGGACAGGTGTTATACTCACCCTTGGGTGGATAATTATAGGCGGTATTGCCCATGGTAATTTTTTGCAACCGTTAAAAAACATCAATGCTGATTTCAGTTGGGGGCAACTGGCATCATTTGCATTTGGGCAGGCTTGTATCAAATCAATATACAGTTACCTGGGTTACTATAATGTGTGTCATTTAGGAGCAGAGATAAAAAATCCGGGTAAAAATATTCCAAAAAGTATGTTCATATCGGTTATTGGTATTGCCATTTTATACCTTGCTATGAACATGAGTGTTAGTAGTGTAATTCCCTGGCAGGAAATTAAACAATGGCAGGATGCCGGCACTCATACTTTTGTAGTAAGTACATTTATTGAAAGGCTATATGGTTATACCGCCGCCAATACCATAACAATAATGATATTGTGGGTTGCATTGGCATCATTATTTGCTGTGATGTTGGGATATTCAAGAGTTCCGTATGCAGCCGCTATTGATGGCGCTTTTTTTAAAATATTCGGAAAACTTCATCCTACCCGTAACTTTCCTTATGTTTCTTTATTAGTCATTGCAGGCTTAGGATTTATTTTCAGCATGTTGTTTAGAATGAGTGATGTAATCAGTGGTATTTTAGCCATGCGTATTGTGGTACAGTTTATTGGTCAGGCAGTAGGTGTTGTTTTACTACGTAAGAAAAAAGGAAAAGATCATCTGCCTTATAAAATGCCTTTATATCCTTTACCAGTTATTTTGGTAATTGCCATGTGGCTGTTTGTTTTTTATTCAACAGGCAATGAAGTAATAGGCTCTTTCCTACTTGTATTTGGTACAGGGCTTATTGTTTATTTTATAAATGCCAGGCTGCAACATCAATGGCCTTATAAAGCAAAGTAGTATTTTAAACCAGGCACTGATGTGGGTGTTCTATTTTAAAAAAATAACTACAAATAAGGCATGGCATCAATGGTAACAATTTTTTCGTTTTTAATTGTAAATGCCATGCAATAACTACCATTGGTTATAACCAAATGAGGTACCTGCATTGTAATATTATATCTTAAAACCTGGTCTAATACTTTTTTATCTAAAGCTACATGCATTGCCTTACACTCAATAATCATCCAGGGTATTGCATTGTGATTAAACACAACAATATCAAAACGCTTTTTTAGTTCGCCTAATTTTATTTCTTTTTCAACTGCAATTAAAGCAGCAGGATATTTTTTTACACAGGTAATATATTGAAGAAAATTCTGCCGTACCCATTCTTCAGGTGTAAGTGTTACCCATCGTTTTCTGAATTCATCAAAGATAAATTCCTTACCCTGTACAGTTTTAATTTTAGGTTGATATGGTGGATATTCAATTTTAATCATTGCTATTAACCATCGCCTGGTAAAAGAATGTTGTATATTTAATTTTTAAAAAGAATAATAACTGAAAGATATGAAGTCGAAAGCAGAAATAGTAAAGAACTGGTTACCCAGGTACACTGGAGAAAGATTAGAGAATTTTGGAGAATACATTTTACTTACCAATTTTGGTAATTATGTGGATATGTTTGCCAAATGGAATAAAGTAAAAGTTGTGGGTATTGGTAAAGCCATGCAATGTGCTACTGCAAACGATATCACCATCATTAATTTTGGTATGGGCAGCCCGGGTGCTGCTACAATTATGGATTTGTTGAGCGCTATACAACCAAAAGCAGTTTTGTTTTTGGGTAAATGCGGCGGATTAAAAAAGCGTAATAAATTAGGCGATCTCATTTTACCCATTGCCGCTATCAGGGGCGAAGGAACTTCAAATGATTATTTTCCGCCGGAAGTGCCGGCTCTGCCTGCTTTTGCATTGCAGAAAGCCGTATCAACAACCATAAGGGATTATGCAGTTGATTACTGGACCGGTACAGTGTACAGTACCAACCGCCGGGTGTGGGAGCATGATGAGAAATTTAAAAACTACCTGCAGGAAGTTAGGGCTTATGCTGTTGATATGGAAACAGCAACCATTTTTACTGTTGGTTTTTATAATAAGATACCTACCGGCGCACTTTTGCTTGTAAGCGATCAGCCTATGACGCCTGATGGTGTTAAAACCGCTGCCAGCGATAAAAAGATAACAACAAAATATGTAGATGTTCATTTAAAAATTGGTATAGATTCTTTAAAACAATTAATCAATAACGGCTTAACAGTAAGGCATCTTAAATTTTTATAAAATGAATGGCTCCACTCCTTTCCATAAAAAACCTACAAGTAAATTTTAATAATGACGGGCAGTATAATACAACAGTAAGTAACATTTCATTTACTGTAGAGCCCGGCCAACTGGTTGCAGTAGTTGGCGAAAGCGGTTCGGGCAAATCAGTTACTGCATTATCTATTTTACAATTGTTGCCTCAATCAGCAGCTGTTACAGGCGAGATATTATTTGAACATAAAAACCCTGTAGATCTTTTACAATTATCTTCTAAAGAAATAACAGGTATCCGTGGCAATGAAATTGCGATGATCTTTCAGGAGCCGATGACATCTTTAAATCCTGTTTTTACCTGTGGTTACCAGGTAATGGAAGCCATACGGTTACACCAAAAAGTAAATAAAATAACAGCCCGTAATAAAACCATTGAACTTTTTAAACAAGTTCAGTTACCCAACCCGGAAAATATAATAAATCGTTATCCGCATGAAATAAGTGGCGGACAAAAGCAACGGGTAATGATTGCCATGGCCATGAGTTGTAACCCGGCGCTATTAATTGCTGATGAGCCTACCACCGCTTTAGATGTAACGGTACAAAAAACAATATTAGAATTAATTAAATCTTTACAGCAACAAAATAACATGGGTGTTATTTTTATTACCCACGACTTAGGCGTAGTGGCCGATATGGCTGATAAAATAATTGTTATGTATAAAGGTGAGATTGTTGAACAAGGCCAGGCTAAAGGTATTTTAGTATCGCCTCAGCATCCTTACACAAAGGCGCTTTTAGCCTGCAGGCCGGCAGGCAAACCCAAAGGAAAAAGATTACGGGTTGTTAGTGATTTTTTAGATACTCAACCTGAAATTAAATCAGCATCAGCAAATTTATCAACGGATACAATTGCAAAAAAAAACAATCCATCGCAAACAAATATTCTTGAAGTAAAAAATCTAACAGTTTCATTTCCAGTAAGGAAAAATTTTTGGGGCAGGCCAATTCATTTTTTTAATGCAGTAGATGATGTAAGTTTTGCTGTTAAAAAAGGCGATATTGTTGGTCTTGTTGGCGAAAGCGGTTGTGGCAAAACCACATTGGGCCGCAGTATCCTGCAATTGATTCGGCCAACATCAGGAAAAATAATTTTAGAAGGTAAAGACCTTACCGAAATGAAACAAGCCAAACTACGCAATATGCGTAAAGACTTGCAGATAGTTTTTCAAGACCCATTTGGTTCCTTAAATCCCCGGATTACAATTGGCCAAGCTATATTAGAACCATTAAAAGTTCATGCCTTTTTATCAAACAATAACCAGCGAAAAGAAAAAGTGATGGAACTGCTGGAAAAAGTAAGTTTAGAAACCAGCCACTATAATCGTTACCCACATCAATTTAGCGGCGGGCAAAGGCAACGTATTTGCATAGCACGGGCATTGGCTTTAAATCCTTCTTTTTTAATTTTTGACGAAAGCGTTTCGGCATTGGATGTAAGCGTACAGGCACAAGTACTTAATTTGTTAAACGACTTAAAGGCTGAGTTTGACTTTACTTCCATTTTTATTTCACACGATTTATCAGTTGTGCATTATATCTGCAACAGGATAGTAGTGATGAACAAGGGAAAAATTACTGAAGAAGGCTTAGCTGATGAAATCTATTTTAATCCAAAAACTGAATACACAAAAAAAATGTTACAGGCTATTCCGGGTAAAAGCCTGATTACAATTTCTTGATTCGCTTATGAAAAAATTTTTTTTCTTACTTAACGCCATAGCGGGCATACAGCTTTTAAAAACCATTACAGGTGTTTTTTTAAGAATACAATGTATTGGCAATAGTTTTATAGCGAAAACAATGCTTATTTCATTGCTAATTGGAAATTAACATACCAGGAAAAATAAAAAGATTAAATCCTATAATCTAACAGGTATTTACTAACTTTGCCCACTTTAAATCATGCCGTAACATGATATATGCCCTTAAAAACCCGGGCTCAATCACTGTAAAATTACAGTACAGGCATGTAGCACTTTTAAAAATTAAACAGTTACATGAAATTATCCCAATTCAGGTTCGACCTCCCTTTAAACCTCATTGCCCAAAACCCAACCAAACGCCGAGAAGACAGCCGAATGATGGTTATAGACCGAAAAACCGGGCAAATAGAGAATAAACATTTTAAAGATATTCTTGATTATTTTGACGACAAAGATGTGTTTGTAGTAAATAACACCAAGGTATTTCCGGCACGTATGTATGGCCGTAAAGAAAAAACCGGCGCCAAAATTGAAGTTTTTCTTTTAAGAGAACTTAATAAAGCCAACAAATTATGGGATGTAATTGTGGATCCTGCACGTAAAATACGTGTGGGCAACAAATTGTATTTTGGCGAAAGTGATGAACTGGTTGCCGAAGTTATTGACAATACTACCAGCCGTGGGCGAACCATTCGTTTTTTATGGGATGGTACCGAAGCTGAATTTAGAGGTATGCTGGAAATTTTGGGCGAAACACCTTTGCCAAAATACATCAAGCGTAAGCCCGATGAAGAAGATAAAGAGCGTTATCAAACCGTTTATGCCAAACACGAAGGCGCTGTGGCTGCACCCACTGCCGGTATGCACTTTAGCCAGGAACTGATTAAGCGACTTGAAATAAAAGGAATAAAATTTGCCGAAACTACTTTACATACCGGGCTGGGAACATTTAGGCCCATTGAAGTTGAAGACCTGAGTAAACATAAAATGGATGCTGAATATTACCGTATTGAAGAAACAGCCTGCAATATTGTAAACAAAGCAAAAGAGCAAGGTAATAGAATTTGCTCTATTGGCACAACCACCATGCGGGCAATGGAATCATCTTTTACCGCTCAAAAATTATTAAAACCTTCCGAAGGCTGGACCAATCATTTCATTCATCCGCCATACTCATTTAATATTGCCGATTCATTAGTTACAAATTTTCATTTGCCTAAAACCAGCTTATTGATTATGGCATGTGCATTTGCCGGTTATGATTTAATGATGGAAGCATATAAAAAAGCAATTAAAGATAAATACCGTTTCTTCAGCTACGGAGATGCCATGTTAATTATCTAAAAAAAATAAAATTGTTTATTAAACTCCCCAAACGGGGAGTTTTTTTTATTTATTACTATGTTGGTTCATTTTTAAAAAAGCCCGAATAAAAATCCGGGCCGTTATAAAATCCAATGTTCTATGAAAAACCAGTATTAAGACGTAGGCAATTATATTTTTGTTGCAAAAGAAATGTTAACTGTTTTATTTATCTTTAAGTAACTAAATATTTTAATAATGAAAACTATTCAGCAATGGCTAAGTGAATACGGAGAAAGTCATCAAAACCTTACAAACAAAACCATTCACTGGATTTGTGTGCCTGCTATCTTCTTTTCAATTGTTGGATTATTATATGGAATAAAACTACCGTTTGCTATTAGCGGTATTAAAATAAATGTTGCCATCATAGTATTAGCATTGGTTACCATTTATTATATCAGTTTATCAAAAACCTTATGGATAGGTTTATTATTATTTGCTTTGTTTTGCCTGTGGTTATGCAACCTTGTTGAAGTAGCCAACTTTATACCATTATGGTTATTTTCATTAATAGTTTTTACAGTAGCCTGGGTAGGCCAGTTTTATGGCCATAAAGTGGAAGGAAAGAAACCTTCGTTTTTAAAAGACATTCAGTTTTTAATGATTGGCCCTGCCTGGTTAATGAGTTTTATTTATAAGAAACTTGGTATTGCGATTTAAGTGCAGAAATTTAATAGCCAAAAGTGAAATAATATTTTTGCATTTTATTTATAGTTTGCGGCATTGCTTTAAATGCACAAAAGGTTAATCCTAATTACGATTCAACGCTAGCCAAAAAATTTGCTGCTGATGAATATGGCATGAAAATGTATGTACTTGTTGTTTTAAAAACAGGCATCAATACCACTACAGATAAGGTTTTAATAGATAGTTTATTTGCCGGCCACATGAATAATATTAACCACATGGTTAGTATTAATAAATTGGTAGTAGCTGGCCCTTTTGCAAAAAACGAAAAAACTTATCGGGGAATTTTTATTTTGGATGTTAAAAATTTTGAAGAGGCTGAAAAACTATTGGATAAAGACCCTGCTATAAAAGAAAAGTTACTGGCTTTTGAAATGTATAACTGGTATGGCTCTGCAGCATTACCTGCTTATATGCAAACCGCAGATAAAATTAGCAAACTTCAATTTTAAGTTTATTTATAATCCAAAAAGCCCTTTGTTTAGCAACTGTAAAGTAATTTCTTTATCGGCTCTGGAAATTAACAATGATACATTATGCCTGCTACCACCATAGCTAACCATGCGTACCGGTATGGGTTCCAAAGCATCAAATATTTTTTTCATCACATCTTTAGTTTCTGCAATTTCGTTTCCAACAATCGAAATAATGGTCTGGTTGGTATCTACCTCAACGGTACCAAAAGCCTCAAGCTCTTTCGATATTTCAGGAAGATGTACGTCATCATCAATTGTAACAGAAACCGCTACTTCAGATGTAGTAATCATATCAATGGAAGTGCGGTATTTTTCAAATACTTCAAACACTTTACGTAAAAACCCATAAGCCAAAAGCATACGACTGCTTTTAATTCTGATGGCGGTAATACCATCTTTGGCAGCCACCGCTTTTTCGCCAACACTACCGGCCTTTTCTGTAATTAAAGTACCATTGGCATCTGGTTGCAAAGTATTTAGCAAACGCACTGGTACATTATAAAACTGTGCAGGCCATATACTAGCCGGATGCAAAATTTTTGCTCCAAAATAAGCCAGCTCGGCAGCTTCATCAAAACTTAATTGTTCAATGGCTTTTGTTTTTTCAACCACTCGTGGATCGTTGTTGTGCATCCCATCAATATCTGTCCATATTTCGCAAACACTTGCATTGATGGCTGCAGCAATAAGTGAAGCACTGTAATCACTTCCTCCCCTTTTTAAATTGTCAACTTCGCCTTTGGCATTGCGGCTGATGTATCCCTGGGTGATAAAAATATTGATGTCTTTATATTTATTTAGTAGCTGGGCAAGTTTAACTTTAATGGTTCCTACCTGTGGCTCATCATGACTGTCGATACTCATAAAATCGAGCGCCGGTAATAATACATGATTAATTTTTTGTTCATCCAGGTAAATGCTGAACAACTTGGTACTTAACAATTCGCCCTGCGCCAATATATCTTTATTTAACGACTGGCTAAATGAAATTTTTAAAATGATAGTGAGGAATTCGAAATGCTCATTTAAAACATCATTGGCTTTATCCCTGGATGCTGTTTCTTGTAATAATTCCAGTACAAAATTTTTGTAATGTGCATGTAAAGAATCAATTTGTGCTTTGGCAGTTGTTCTTTCATTTTTTAAAAGCAATTCACTAATTTCAACCAAAGCATTGGTTGTACCACTCAACGCCGAAAGCACTACAATCTTGCTTTCATCATCCCTTGTTATCAAATTTGCAACTTGATGCATTCGTTGCGGCTTACCCACGCTGGTGCCGCCAAACTTCATTACTTTCATAACAATAAAAAAATATTTGATTTACCTGTATCAAGACTGGGTTGCAAAGATAAGTTCTAAAAGGCTACTTCAAACCTATTGCTTAATGTTTTCAAATCCTCCACCACAGCAGGCAATAAAGGAATGCCATTTTTCATTCTTTCAATCTCCATTTCACGCTCAGGATCTCCGGGGATGATAACTTTTTCATGCCCTGGAATTGTTTTGGCACTTCTGAAACGTTTTATCCATTTATCTATATGTTCTTTAAATTCATCAGGTTTTCTAAATGCATCAATTCGCATTACGCCAAAAAAATGGCCGATGCCTTCGCCGGGCATATTTTGCGGCATAGGAATATACGCAGGAAAAGGCGGTACCCAAGGCCCATAATTGGCGCCGCTTAAAATGGCAGAAAAAATATCTACTATTGCTCCCAGTGAATAACCTTTGTGGCTGCCATGTTCCTTATCGCCGCCAAGCGGTAAAAGCATACCAGCTTTTTTTATTTCGCCGGCATCGGTAGATGGTTCGCCGTTTTTATCCTGTATCCATCCGGCAGGCGCTGCCAGGTTTTTTCTTTGCAGTATTTCTAACTTGCCATTTGCAGCAGTTGTTGTTGCAAAATCTGCAACAAATGCTGGTTCGTTGCCAGCAGGTATGGCAACAGCAATAGGGTTGGTACCTAACATACGTTCAGCAGCAAATGTTGGCGCTACTAAAGCAGAAGCATTGGTCATGGCAATACCAATCATATCATGTTGCAAAGCCATCATGGCATGATGCCCTGCAATACCAAAATGATTACTGTTTTTTACACTTACCCAACCGGTGCCTGCATTTCTTGCTTTATTAATTGCCACCTGCATGGCAAAAGGCGCTACTACCAAACCCAATCCCCTGTCTCCATCAACAACTGCCGTTGAAAGTGTTTCATGAACAATTTTTAAAGTAGGTTTTGCATTCACTCGTTCTGCTTCCCACAGGCGTATGTAGCCGCTGAGCCGGGCTACACCATGGCTGTCAACGCCACGAAGATCTGCCGAGAGTAATGAGTTGGCTGCTGTTTCTGCATCGCTATCGTTGCAACCAATTTTTAAAAATATTTTTTTTGAGAAATCATGAAGTTGCTGGTAGGTTAAGGTTTCACTCATGAAACAAAATTAAGTTTTTTTTATTCGCTTCTTCTAACACAGCGTTACAAAGTTTAATAATAATAAATACAAAAAAGCCGCTCAAAAATGAACGGCTCTCTTTTTTTGCTCAACCTTACTTACAAGGTTACAGTTTGACTGAACGCTCCCTTGCGAATAAAATTTTTATTGTTTGTCTTGCCTGTCTGCTTTAAATTTTTCTTTTTGCTCTTCGGTAAGTATCAACTGTACTTTTTGTGCCTGTTCTATTTGTAAAGCACGTAATTGTTTTTTCTTTTCAGCTTCAGTTAAGTTTACATTGTTTTCAATGGCTTGTTTAGATCCCTGGCCTGATTGCCTGATTGATTTCATTTTAATTCTTTGTTCTTTTGTAAGGTTCAGGTCTTTTATCCGCTCTTTACGATTTTGTTTGTTCATTTTTTTATCAGTTGTTGTAACTGATACGGAAGAATCTTTATTTACATCGGAAGGTTTTCTTTCAATTTGCGCAGAAGAAAAGAATGATGTTAAAAGTAGTGAAAAAAGAATGCTTGTAAATTTCATTTTTTGTTTTTTTATATAGAATAGATTGGTTTTTATATCAGAAGTTTAAATGCAGCGCAAAAAAAATATCTCACAAAGTTAAAAGCGTTTAAAGTGTATTATACCACTTTATATTCTTTACCAATTTGTGAGATACTCCTAAATAAAATTGAACTCTTATCTTAAAAAAAGTAATTCCCTGTATTTAGGTAATAACCAACAGGTATCATCAACCAATAGCTCCAATTTATCTACATGGTAACGTATGATATCAAAATATTTACCTTTCACATTATCACAATAAGCAATGGCCATTTCCCTGGTGTCTTTAACTTGATTGGCTTTCTTACGTTCTTCAATCATTTTTTCCACATTATCGCTAATTGTATTGATGTGTTCATTTATTTTTTCCAAAACCTGCATTTGGTTGGCATAAGCGTTTTCAGAAAGCCCTATTTCTTTTAACCCCACAATATTTTTTATTAACTGGTTTTGGTATCTCATAGCCGATGGCAGGATAAAAGTGGTTGCCAGGTCTCCCATCACCCTTGCTTCTATCTGTACTTTTTTAATGTAGGCTTCCAGCATTATCTCATGCCGGGCTTCCAGTTCGCTGTGGCTGTAAATTTCGTTGCTTTCAAAAAGTTTTTTGTTTTTATCGGTAACATAAGCATCCAATGCCAAAGGTGTGGTTTTTACATTTGGTAATCCACGTTTTTTTGCTTCTTTTTCCCAGGCATCACTATAACCATCGCCTTCAAATAAAACTGATTTACTTTCAACAATATATTTTTGTATGGTTTGCATGATGGCAACTTCCTTCTTCTCCCCTTTTTCAATCAATCCATCTACATCAGATTTAAAACTTTTTAAGGTGTTAGCCATTATGGTATTCAAAACCGTCATTGAGTTGGCACAATTTGCAGAAGAACCTACTGCACGAAACTCAAACTTATTGCCGGTGAATGCAAAGGGAGAAGTACGGTTCCTGTCGGTATTATCCAACATCAACTCTGGAATGCTTTTATGAATATCAAGTTTTAAAATTGCTTCATCCTGCTCATCAAATTTTTCTCCAACCCTGACTTCAATCTCGTTCAATACTTCGGTTAAATATTTACCAATAAAGATAGATATGATTGCCGGTGGCGCTTCATTGGCACCCAGGCGGTGATCGTTTCCAGCACTGGCAATGGAAGCTCTTAACAAATCGGCATAATCATGCACAGCCTTGATGGTGTTTACAAAAAATGCCAGGAACATTAAATTTGTTTTTGGCGTTTTACCTGGCCCCAGCAGGTTAACACCGGTATCGGTAGCCAGGCTCCAGTTATTATGCTTGCCACTTCCGTTAATACCGGCAAATGGTTTTTCGTGCAATAAACATTTTAAACCATGTCGTTTTGCAACACGGTCCATAATATCCATCAGCAATGTATTATGATCAACTGCCAGGTTGGTCTCTTCAAAAATAGGTGCACATTCAAATTGTGCAGGGGCTACTTCGTTGTGGCGTGTGCGAATGGGAATACCCAGTTTATAGCTTTCTTGTTCAAAATCACGCATGAAAGCATAAACCCTTTCGGGTATAGCACCAAAATAATGGTCATCTAACTGCTGCCCTTTAGCCGGTGCATGTCCATACACGGTACGGCCGGTTAAAACCAGGTCGGGACGTGCATTTGCTAAACCTGCATCTACAACAAAATATTCCTGTTCCCAACCAAGTGTGGCAGTAACCTTGGTTACATTCTTATCAAAATATTGGCAAACATCAGTTGCAGCTTTATCTAAGGCAACCAATGCTTTCAGTAAAGGAGTTTTAGTATCTAACGATTCGCCGGTGTACGAAACAAATATGGTAGGTATGCACAAAGTTTTTCCCTGACCAATTTCCATTATAAAAGCTGGTGATGAAGGATCCCAGGCTGTATAACCACGGGCTTCAAAAGTTGCCCTTAATCCTCCACTGGGAAAAGATGAAGCATCGGGCTCCTGCTGAATTAAAGCGCCGCCATCAAACTCTTCTAAGGCTGTACCATCCGATTTTAAGGTAAAAAATGAATCATGCTTTTCGGCAGATAAACCGGTAAGCGGCTGAAACCAGTGTGTAAAATGTGTAACACCTTTGCTCTCTGCCCAAACCCTAATACCATTTGCAATACGAGCACCCATGTTACGATCTATTTTTTTGTTTCCTTTTATTGAAGCAGCTAAACTTTTATAAGCTTCGTCGCTTAAATATTTACGGGCAACATCCAACGTAAAAACATGCTCATTAAAAATTTCGGTTATTTTTTTTGAGGCTTCAACTTTTACTTTCGAAAATCCATTGTTTAGATTATCTAATGCTTTAAATCTTAAAGATTCCATATAATTTTTTGAATTTAGAATACAAATAAACATTAAGTTTAAATATATACCAACAATTTTTTCATTATTAACTTAAATTAAGTGGAATGTGGAAAAATATTTCACATATTTTTATTTATAATTTTACTCAGCCCAGGGATATTTTTCCATTGAATCATACATAGTAAAGGCGTTATTATAAACGGGAGATATATAGAACGGTATCGGACTATTGACCCTAAATTGGGTACAATATAACCCTGCAGTAAAAATATGGAGCAGATAAAGAATGCAAAAAAACATAACATTATCTTATCTGTTTTATCGTCAATTTTTTTTCGATAAAAAATGAATAAAACCAGTATTAACTGGTAAATAAAAAGTTCAATATTTAATGGTAGCAGTGAATTAACCGGCAATTCCCACAAATATGGCCTTAATAAAAGATGATTAAACGCCTGGGGAGCATTGGCTGCAAAACTTTTAAAACTTGGAGATAAAGGCGTTAATTGAATGGAAGTATGGGCATTTGGTAGATTTAAAAATTCGGTTTGCTTGTTAATGATAATATCTAAAGGTTTCAAAAAAGGAAACAGCGTATCAATATTAAAAATCAGCAATCCTACAAAAAGGTAAAATACAACAAAAACCAATAGTGGCTTCCAGTTAACTTTTGTAGCAATGAAGCAGGCTACTAAAGCCGGGGCCAGTGCAATAAATATATAATTCCTGATAAGAAATAGAAAAAATAAACTGGTGCAAATGAATAACAAGCGCCTGGTAGTGTATTTTTCTTTCAAAATCATATATACACAATAGATAAGTATCGATAGCATCAGCAATACGATTGCATCTTTATGCATGCCCGAAGAAAAATACAATGTTGAAGGCAATAGGAAACACCCGATGATTACAAGCCATTTTTGCTTTTTAAAAATTAAAGTGAACAATTTATATAATATCACATGCCCAAAGAAAATAATAAAATTAAAAAACAGGCTGTTGATATAATAATCGCCACGGCTAAAAATATTGAAAATTGAAACCAGTTTTATCAGCAGGTTACCTTTCAGGTCGTTCCAGTAAGAATCATGAGAACTAAATATACCGCCGTAACCGCCGGGATAATCAGATATAAAAATATTACTAAAGTAAGTGCCTGGATGTGTTAATAAAAGTTGGTACTCCTTTAAAGCAGCATGATTCAAATCCCAGTAATCGTTACCCGGGCCATAAATATGTATTGAAACCCAACCAATGGCTATACCAGCCACAACCTTACATAAAAACAAAACAATGATTGTCTTTTTATCCAGGTCAAGTTTTTTAATGATTGGCAATTGCAAAAGCAGCCAGCACAAAATAAACAGGTAAACAACAAATAAAAGGTAATTCAAAACCAACAAATTTTACTGTGGGAAGTTAGTTAAAATATTTAGGTAAGCTATCAGGATTAAAGAACCTCAAATTGTACCTTTGCTTTTTATTAATAAGTATTCATAAAATTTATGGAAATAACAGTAAAAACAGCCGAACAACTTAGACTAACAGCCGAAGAATTTGAGCTGATACAAATAAAACTGGGCCGTATGCCCAATTTTAATGAACTCTGTTGTTTCAGCGCCATGTGGAGTGAGCATTGCAGTTATAAGAATTCAATAAAATGGCTAAAAACTTTACCACGTGAAGGAAAGAAAATGCTGGTAAAGGCCGGTGAAGAAAATGCCGGATTGATGGATATAGGTGATGGTTACGGTGTTGTATTTAAAATAGAATCGCATAATCACCCATCGGCCATTGAGCCTTTCCAGGGTGCAGCAACAGGTGTTGGCGGTATTAACCGTGATATTTTTACAATGGGTGCCAGGCCCATCGCTTCTTTAAATTCATTACGGTTTGGAAAACTTACCGAAGCAAAAACACAACATTTATTGGCAGGTGTAGTGCATGGCATTGGGCATTATGGAAATTGTTTTGGCGTGCCAACTGTTGGTGGCGAAGTTTATTTTGAAGCATGTTACCATACCAATCCATTGGTAAATGCCATGAGTGTTGGAATTTTAAAAAATGGTGGCACTGTTTCTGCCACTTCAGGAAAAGTAAAAGGTAACCCAGTTTTTTTTGTAGGAAGCGCTACCGGAAAAGATGGTATTGGAGGCGCAAGTTTTGCATCGGCAGATATAACTGAAGACAGTGCAGAAGACTTGCCTGCGGTACAAGTTGGTGATCCGTTCCAGGAAAAAAAACTTTTAGAAGCCTGTTTAGAAGTGATACAAACCGGCGCTGTGGTTGGTATGCAGGATATGGGAGCTGCTGGTATCATTTGCTCTACATCCGAAATGAGCGCTAAAGGCGAAGCAGGAATGCGGATAAACCTTAACAAAGTACCTACAAGGCAAAAAGGAATGAAACCTTGGGAACTGTTGCTTAGCGAAAGCCAGGAACGCATGTTACTGGTTGCTGAAAAAGGAAAAGAACAACTGATCATTGATGTATTTAAAAAATGGGATCTGCCTTGCAGCGAAATTGGTGAAGTAACTGATGATAAATATTTACATTTTTATGTTGATGGAAAACTGGAAGCCCAATTACCAGCTTATGAATTGGTGTTGGGTGGTGGCGCTCCTGTGTACGACAGACCATACAGTGAACCAAAATATTTTGATAAACAAAAAACATTTGATATTGCCGCTATTGAAGTTCCCAAAGATTTAAAAGCAGTTGCTTTGAAAATTATTCAAATACCTAACATTGCCAGTAAACGATGGATTTATGTGCAGTACGATAGCATGGTTGGTACTGGTAATATAAGTACCAATGCACCAAGCGATGCTGCCATTGTTATAGCTAAGCCAACTAAAAAAGCATTGGCTTTAACAACAGATTGTAACAGCCGGTATGTTTTTGCCAATCCGTACAAAGGCGCAATGATTGCTGTGGCCGAAGCTGCCCGAAACATTGTTTGCAGTGGTGGACAACCATTAGGTGTAACCAATTGCCTGAATTTTGGAAATCCTTTTGACCCCGAAGTGTATTACCAGTTTGTACATGCCATAAAAGGAATGGGCGAAGCCTGTGTGAAGTTTGATACACCCGTAACCGGTGGTAATGTAAGTTTTTATAACCAGGGACCAGAAGGAGCAGTGTATCCAACACCAACAATTGGTATGGTAGGTGTTTTAGAAACGGTAGATGATAAAATGACCATGGATTTTAAGCAGGAAGATGATGAGATTTACCTGGTAGGTGTTCAGCGCAATGATATCAACTCATCAGAATATTTACATAAAATTCATGATATTGAATTTTCTCCCTGTCCGTATTTTGATTTAAATGAAGAATTTGAAATGCAGCAGGAAGTAAAGAAGATGATTCATAAAAAACTCATCAACTCGGCACATGATGTTAGTGAAGGTGGATTGTTTATATCTTTAATTGAAAGTTGCTTCAACCGAAACCTCGGTTTTGAAGTAGTAGCACATACACAAGAAATAAGAAGTGATGCATATTGGTTTGGTGAAGCACAAAGCCGTATTGTTGTAACGGTTTCAAAAGAAAACAGGAACGATTTTAATATGCTACTTGAAAAAATGGAAATGACAGTAACCTATTTAGGTAAAGTTTCATCAGGTAACATAAAGATTAATGGAAATGACTGGGGACATATTGACGGATGGAAAGACAAATATGAAAACGCAATTAATAATTTACTGGCAGGGCACGAAAGTGAACATGCTTTAACAGCTTTATAAAATACTATGGAAAAGAATTCAAAAATAATAGTTACAGGCGCTGCCGGTTTTATAGGAAGTTGCATGGTAAGTTATTTAAACAAACAAGGATTTGAAAACTTAATATTGGTAGATGAATTCGGGCGGGAAGACAAAGAGCTGAACCTGCTGCGTAAAAAATATGCAATAAAGGTTGAAAGAGAGAATTTTTTTGACTGGGTTACCCGTGAACAGCCAACTGTTGATTTTGTATTTCACCTGGGCGCCCGAACCGATACGACTGAATTTGATTATTCGGTTCACCAATATCTAAATGTAGATTACTCTAAAAAGATATGGAATTATTGTACCATCAACCATATCCCTTTAGTGTATGCATCATCGGCTGCTACTTATGGCGAAGGCGAACATGGTTATAATGATAGCCATGATTCCATTGAAGAACTGATGCCATTAAATCCTTATGGTATTTCTAAAAATGAGTTCGATAAATGGGTATTGCACCAAAAAGATCATCCTCCTTTTTGGGCAGGATTAAAATTCTTTAATGTTTATGGCCCCAACGAATATCATAAAGGCCGAATGGCCAGTGTTATATTTCATTCATTTAACCAAATTAAAGATTGTGGAAAAGTGCGGCTGTTTAAGTCGCATAAGGATGGATACCAGCATGGCGAACAACTACGTGACTTTATTTATGTTAAAGATATAGTGGCTGTTTGTACCTGGCTAATGAACAACCAACCGGCTTCTGCCATTTATAATTTAGGAACCGGTAAGGCCCGCAGTTTTAATACATTGGTAAAATCAACTTTTGCCGGACTTGATATGCAACCCAATATTGAATTTATTGATATGCCCGAAGACATAAGGGATAAATACCAGTATTTCACCGAAGCCTGTATGGATAAATTAAAAAACGCCGGTTATACCAAAGCATTCTATACTTTGGAAGATGGGGTGGATGATTATGTTAGGAATTATCTATCGAAAAATATTTTTTATTAAAGATGTCATAAACATTTTTTTGGTTTGAGGTATAACTAAAAGAAATAGTATAACATTAAGTATAATAAAATATTAATACTATTGTTATAAGTTAAGTTAAAAGCCTTTAATTGTAGTTTTTAACCCAACTTTTTAAAACAAACCCATTCGCAAATTTCCTCCTCCCAAATATTCATCCTATCTTTGCCCGACCTCTACAATTTTATTCCAAAATTTTCTGGTCATATTTATTAACAGGCAATCGGCTTCCCGTAAAATAAGGGAGTGGTTGGCAAACTTTTTTTTATGGCTAAGTATATTTTTGTTACCGGTGGTGTTACATCCTCATTAGGTAAGGGCATTATTGCTGCATCGCTTGCTAAACTTTTACAGGCAAGGGGTTTAAAAGTTACCATACAAAAATTTGATCCTTACATAAATGTTGACCCCGGCACTTTAAACCCTTACGAACATGGCGAATGTTATGTAACCGATGATGGTGCCGAAACCGATCTTGACCTGGGTCATTACGAACGTTTTTTAAATATCCCAACCTCACAAGCCAATAATGTTACAACCGGCCGCATCTATCAAACAGTAATCAATAAAGAAAGGGCTGGCGATTACCTGGGAAAAACAGTGCAGGTGATACCACATATAACTGATGAAATAAAGAAACGGATGCTGTTGCTTGGCAATGATGGAAAATATGATATTGTAATTACCGAAATTGGTGGAACCGTTGGTGATATTGAAAGTTTACCTTTTGTAGAAGCCGTACGCCAGATACAGTGGGAACTGCCAGAAGAAGATTGTATGGTGGTGCATCTTACCCTTATCCCCTACTTAAAAGCTGCCAAAGAATTAAAAACAAAACCCACACAACATAGTGTACGCATGCTTAGCCAGGAAGGTGTAAAACCAAACGTAATAGTTTGCCGTACCGAACAACCTTTAACAGAAGATTTAAAGAAAAAAATTGCGCTCTTTTGTAATGTAAAACCCAATGCCGTTATTGAAGCAATGGATGCCAGCACCATTTATGAAGTACCACTTAAAATGTTACAGGAGGGCTTGGATGTGATTGTATTAAAAAAATTAGAGATTAACGGTTATGCTGCACCTGAGTTAACCAAATGGCGTGCCTTTTTGGATAAGCTAAAATATCCACACAGCAAAATTACTATAGGCTTAATTGGAAAATATATTGAGTTGCAGGATGCATACAAATCAATTTTAGAATCATTTATTCATGCTGGCGCTATCAATGAATGTAAAGTACAGATTGTAAATGTACACAGCGAATTTATTACCGAAGAAAATGTTCAGGATAAACTTAAAGATTTAGACGGGTTACTTGTGGCACCTGGATTTGGTAATCGTGGTGTGGAAGGAAAGATAATTGCAGTAAAACATGCCCGTGAAAATCAACTTCCTTTTTTTGGTATTTGCCTGGGTATGCAGATGGCAGTAATTGAATATGCAAGAAATGTGTTGGGTTGGAAAGATGCTCACTCTACAGAAATGAATGAAAAGACCCCTCACCCGGTGATTGACCTGATGGAAGATCAAAAAAATGTAGCAAATAAAGGTGGCACCATGCGCCTGGGTGCATATCCTTGCGAAATTAAAAAGGATAGTTTGGCATATAAGATATATGGCAGCACAAAAATCAGTGAACGCCATCGTCATCGCTGGGAATTCAATAATAAATTTATTAATGATTTTGAAAAAGCAGGTTTAATACCCAGTGGAAAAAACCCTGCAACAGGCCTGGTAGAAATTGTTGAACTAAAAGATCATCCTTTTTTTATTGGCGTTCAATATCACCCCGAATTAAAAAGTACAGTAGAAAACCCACAACCTATTTTTGTTAGTTTTATAAAAGCTGCAAAAGACTATTCCGAAAAAAAGAATGCAGTTAAAACCCCTTCTTTACAGGGAGAAATGAGTTCATAAGATATGCGAAAACTTTCCATGGATGAACTCAACCGTAAATCGGTTGAAGAATTTAAACAATCAGAAAAAACGCCTGTTATTGCTGTGCTCGAAAACATCCGCAGTGCCTACAATGTAGGCAGCGTATTTCGTACAGCCGACGCATTTTTACTGGAAGCCGTTTATATTACCGGTTATACTTGTGTTCCGCCACATAAAGAAATAAAAAAAACAGCGCTGGGCGCCGAAGAAAGTGTAAACTGGAAACATTTTAACAATGCCACAGAAGCCATCAAAACATTAAAAGAAAATGGGTTTACTGTGTATGCTGTTGAGCAGACACTGAACAGCCATAAACTGCAAAACCTGCAATTGAAAAATAATGAAAAGATTGCTGTTATTTTTGGCAACGAGGTTACTGGTGTTGAACAAGATACTATTTTACAATGCACTGGTTGTATTGAAATACCACAGTTAGGAATGAAACATTCGTTAAATATTGCAACAGCAGCAGGTGTTGTGCTTTGGGAGATTGTTAGGAAAAAGTTGTGAATTTTAAAATATTAGTTATAAATGATTGCACTAAAAAAATATCTTTCGTTGGTTAAATTTTCGCATACCATTTTTGCAATGCCTTTTGCATTGGTTGGATTTTTTTTAGGAATAAAAGCTTTATCAAAAATTCCACATATTAAAGTTTTTGAACCCTGGAAACTTTCCGTTACTCAAAAAACAAAATTATTTTTTCAGGGCAATTTATGGATATTCCTATTAGTTATCCTCTGCATGGTTTTTGCCCGATCTGCAGCTATGGCCTTTAATCGCTGGCTCGATAAAAATTTTGATGCAAAAAACCCCCGCACTTCAATAAGAGAAATTCCAGCAGGCATTATTAAATCTAATAGCGCTTTGTGGTTTGTTATAATTTGTAGTTTACTGTTTGTTATTTGTTGTTACTTTATAAATAATATCTGTTTTTTTTTATCACCCGTAGCATTGTTTGTTGTATTGTTTTACAGTTATACAAAACGCTTTACAGCCTTATGTCATTTGGTTTTAGGTGTGGGATTAAGCCTTGCCCCAATTGGCGCTTATCTTGCTGTTACTGGCCAGTTTGCCTTATTACCTGTTTTATTTTCTTTCACTGTACTATTTTGGGTTAGCGGTTTCGATATTATTTATGCCTTACAAGATGAAGAATTTGATAAAACCAATAAACTGCATTCCATCCCGGCAGCATTGGGTAAGTCAAAAGCGTTACTGGTAAGCAATGTGCTACACCTCCTATCTGCAATCAGTATTCTTATTGCAGGTCTGTACGGCCATTTTGGATTGTGGTATTGGGTAGGTGTTATATTTTTTTGTGGCTTGTTGATTTATCAACATCTTTTAGTAAAACCAAATGATTTAAGTAAAGTAAATGTAGCTTTCTTTACAACTAATGGCATCGCATCTTTAGTTTTTGCCTTTTTTGTAATACTGGATATATTTTTAACATAATCATAGATAAAAGATAATTTGGCACGAATACTATCCATAGATTACGGCGGCAAACGAACCGGGATTGCTGTTACAGATCCACTGCAAATCATTGCAACAGGTTTGGATACCATCAATTCGCATGAACTCATCCCCTGGCTAAAAAAATATTTGCAACAAGAGGCGGTAGAACTCCTCATCATCGGCCTGCCAAAAAATTGGGATGATTCTGATACACATGCAACAGCTTTAGTAGAAACTGTTATCAAAAAAATACAAAAAGAATTTCCCTTGCTGCCTTTAAAAACAGTTGATGAACGTTATACTTCCAAAATGGCTAAAAATGCCATGCTGGAAATGGGCATGAAAAAAAAAGACCGAAGGGATAAAAAAAATGTGGATGTGATAGCTGCAACCATAATGCTGCAAGAATATTTACAATCTAAAGCTTACTAACAAAAATGCAAGCAAATAAATGACTAATTAAGTTAAATTTGCAGCAACAAAATTACATTTAAGATATAAATGATTTTACCAATTGTAGCATACGGTTCACCGGTTTTACGCAAAGTTTGCGAAGAAATTTCACCTGATTATCCTAATCTGGATAAATTCATTGCTGATATGTGGGAAACCATGTATGGCAGTAATGGTGTTGGCCTGGCAGCTCCCCAGGTAAATATTCCTGTTCGTTTATTTGTTATGGACAGTGAGCAGATTTTTGAAAACCAGGAAGAAGATGAAAAAGATGAATATCCTGATGCACCTGGATACAAAGGCGTTTTCATTAATGCACAGGTAGTTGCTTTAAATGGTAAAGAATGGAGTTACAACGAAGGTTGCCTCAGCATTCCTAAAATAAGAGAAGATATAAACAGAAACGAAGAAGTAACTATTGAATTTGAAGATGAAAATTTTCAATCGCATACCAAAACTTTTAATGGTATTACTGCCAGGATAATTTTACATGAATACGACCATATTGAAGGTAAATTATTTATTGACTACTTAAAACCTTTAAAGCGTAAATTGATGAAACGTAAGCTGGACGATATATCCAAAGGAAAAATAAAGGTTGATTACCGGATGCTGTTTCCTAAATAACGATTAATTTTTTGCAGTAAACAGTATCATAACTTTGCCGTTATGAAAATAAAGGTCATAACAGCTTTTTTTTACATGGGCATTTGTAATTTTTGCATGGCACAATCAACGGGCGATAGTACCATAACTGTTGGGAAAAAAGTTATCACATTAAGCGAAGTGGTTGTAAATAATAAATTAGATGTACCTGCATTTATTGAAAGGATAAAAAACGATACATCCTTTTATAAAGCATTTCGTAACCTGCACCTACTTGGCTATACTGCCATAAACGACATACGAATGAATGATGCTGATGGTAAACCCAAAGCCAGTTTACACAGTAAAACAAAACAGATAAGAACTAACAATTGCCGTACCATGCAAACACTAAGCGAACAGGTATCTGGCAATATGTACGACGAAAATCATCAATTTAATTATTACACTGCACAAATGTATGCTTCATTATTTTTTACTAAAGACAGTATTTGTGGTGAAGATAATATTGTAACAGGCAGAGCATTCAGCACTAAGGGAAAAAGTGGAATGGAAAAAAACAAAGAGCAGTTAAAGATGCTATTTTTTAATCCGGGTAAACGAATAAACGGTTTGCCATTCATCAGTAATAAAACAGAAATTTATGCCGATGATATGGCCAACAAATACGATATGGCTGTTGATGTGGCCTTTCATAATAAAACCAGTTGCTATGTATTTACACAAAAAGCCAAACTGCAAAGTAAAGATGATGTGATAATAGATGAAATGATAACCTGGTTCAATGATCAAACTTATGAAGTGGTTGCTCGTACATACACACTCAGTTACAATGCCGCAGTGTACGATTTTAAAGTAAGTATGGAAGTTGAGATGACAAAATACGGCGAATACTTAGTGCCTGCCCTTATACGTTATGTAGGCAATTGGAAGGCCATCTTTAAAAAAAGGGAACGGGGTGTTTTTACGGCAACACTATCCGATTTTAATTAGTATGCTTTGCAGTTTTTTAACTTTTTGATGCTTACATTTAAGTTATGAAAAATCTCTTACGAAAAATCTGCCCCATTATATTTGTTCTTACAAGCCCTAATTTATCAGCCCAAACCATCAATATTAATTTTACTGCAGTTGATAATTATATAAAAAGTATCGGCCCGCTTGACAGTATGAGCATGGGAACCATCAATAACATTGTAACCAGTAAATTCATTAATAAAATAGATAAAGTTCGTGCCATTTACGATTGGATTGCCCGTAACATAACCTATGATGTAAAAGCAGCCAGGGCCAACAACATATCAAAAAATTCTCCAACCGAAGTATTGCTTCACCGAAAAGCAGTTGGCATTGGCTTTGCTTCGCTTTTCCAGGATATGTGCAGCAATGCAAACATTCGTTGTCTTACTGTTGATGGTTTTATAAAAAATAATGTGGATGAAATTGGCGAAAAGGGAAATGATATCAACCATAGCTGGGCCGTTGTGCAATTGGGCGAAAGCCCCGATAGCTGGTTCTATGTGGATCCTGCTTTTGGAAGCGGTTATACAGATGTTGAAATGAAAACATTTACCAAAAGTTTTACTGATGCATATTTTTTTACTGATAAAGAAACTTTTAACCTGCAACATTACCCGGATAATACCGCCTGGAAACTAGGCCCCAGCCCTAAAAGCAAAAAAGATTTTTTTAATTTACCTGTAGTAAAACCCGAAGCAGTTGAACTGGGACTGAAAAAAATATCACCCGAAGAAGGATTTCTTAAAGTTAAAGCCAATAGACCAATTAAGTTTACTTTTACTTTAGGCAACGATGATGCCAAAATAACTAAAGTAGAAGTTGGTACTGGTTCCAGAAAAAGATACAATACAAAAGAAATAGCGTTCTCTTTTACAAACGGGCAGTTAAATTTTACTTATATATTTGAAGAAGAAGATTCCTTCCCGCTCACCATCCTGGTTAATGGAAAACAATTTGTATTGTACCAGGTTGATATAAACTGATTGGTATATTTTAAACTGCAAACTTATTTATAAATATAAAGCCTCCATTGCTGGAAGCTTTATACATTTTGAAATTTAAAAGTTCTACTACATTTTATCTATCGCTGCACGTTTTGCTTCATATTCACTTGCTTTGGCAGCATTGCCAGCACTTTTATATGCATGTGATAATATCTCGCAAGCCAGTTTGTAATTTGTTTTATCAGAAAATTTATATTCTTTTAAAGCAGCAAGTTGCTTAACAGCTTCTTCACCGTAAGGTATAGCATCTGAAAGTGCTTGTTTGCTTAATGCATTTAATTCATTTTTACGTTTTACTTCTTCCGGCTTTGTACCTTTTATCCTGCCAGCCATTTCCTGGTTTTCGTAAGAATTACTATAATACAAGTTTGCCATCTGTAAATTTGCTTCAATAGTAGATTTTATAGCAATTGCTTTCTTAAATAATTCGGGAATTTTCTTTTTATAAGCATTAATATCTTTACCTTTTGAATCTGCCGAGTTAATGAACCTGTCAATCTCAATGGCATAGTTATAAAATACCATATAGTTATCAGGCAACTGTGTGGTAAGTTCTTCATATTTGTTCAATAGCGCTTCATTTTCTAATCCCTCTGTTGTATAATCAATTTCCATACTTTCCCAATAAGCTTTATCTATCGGGTAAAATTTCTTGGCTGCTGCCAGGTATTTGTTGAACAGTTCCGTATTTTTTTCTTTCTTATATTTCTGTAACAATTCATCATAAGCGCCTGCATATTTTTCATCACCCAATCCTGCATCAGCAATTTTTTTATAATAATTTAGCGTTTCGTCTTTCTTCTTTAATTCATTTGCCAGTACTGCCAGGTTCCAAACAATATCAGTATCATGTCCCGAAAATTTAAGCCCCTGATAGCCTGAAAGGTTTTTGTTGTAGATATAGTCATGCACATCAAGCGCCTTCTTAAATTCGTTATATGATTCTTCGTAATTTTTATTGTTATACGTCTTTATTCCCAAATCATAAAAACCATAATAAGTGTTATAAACAGTAGCATTCGATTCCGCTACTGTTAATGGAGCGGCAGGATCTAATTCTGCATACTTTTTTATTGCATCAAAAGCTCCCTGGTAAAGTGAAGTGCTTTCATTCATCGGTTTTGTAGTATCCCTGCCAAGTGCACTATATAAATAAGCTTTATAATACCAGCCTTCTGGTTTTGATGCATTCTTTTCAACCGACAGGTAACTGTCGAGCATAGGTTTTGCCTTATCATATTTTTGCAGCAATATTGTTTTTTTTATTTCATCAAAATCCTGGCTAAAGCTGTGCAAAGCCCCTAAAACCAATGCAAATAATAATAAATATTTCTTCATGCTTTTAATTTTTGTTTGTGTTATAAAGATATAGATTACAGATGTAATTTGCCTGTTTTTTTCATAAATCATGCCAGTTTATATTAAACCTAATTTTACTAATATTTACACCTTCAAAGTTTAATAAACTGCCGTAAATTACGGTTTCATTTTATTAAAATTGATCTCTCAGGAAAGCATACAGCAAATACTTAGCCGCATAGATATTGTGGAAATAGTTGGCTCTTTTGTTAAATTAAAGAAAAGAGGCGCCAACTACCTTGGTCTGTGCCCTTTTCATAACGAAAAAACCCCCTCTTTTACCGTATCTCCATCAAAAGAAATATATAAATGTTTTGGTTGTGGCCGAAGTGGCAACAGTATTAGCTTTTTAATGGAAGCAGAAAAATACAGTTATGTAGAAGCGCTTAGATGGCTGGCTGCTAAATATAATGTAGAAATTGAAGAGAGCGAAACAAGCCCCGAATATAAACAGCAGCAACAGGTTGCCGACAGCTTATACATCATCAACAATTTTGCACAAAAATATTTTACTGATGCATTATTTAATTTGGAAGAAGGGCAGGATATTGCTTTGAGCTATTTAAAGGAAAGAGGCTTTAGAGAAGATATCATTAAAAAATTTCAATTAGGGTATAATAGTGAAGCAAGAGATGGTTTTACAAAAGCTGCTTTAGCTGCACACTATAACCTTGAATATTTGCAAAAAACCGGGCTTGTAAATGTACGTGATGGTAATGCTTATGATAATTACAGGGGACGAATAATTTTTCCAATACATAACCAAAGCGGAAAAGTGTTGGGTTTTGGTGCCAGAATCATTAAGAAAAATGATAAAGCACCAAAATATATTAATACCCCAGAAAATGAAATTTATGTAAAAAGCAAACTTTTATACGGCTCTTATTTTGCCAGGCAGGCTATTGACAAAGCCGATGAATGTTTGCTGGTAGAAGGATATACCGATGTGGTAAGCCTGCACCAGGCAGGTATTGAAAATGTTGTTGCAAGTGGCGGCACATCACTTACACCCGATCAGTTACGATTGATAAAAAAATATACAAGTTATCTAACCATCATTTACGATGGAGATAGTGCCGGAATTAAAGCTGCATTGCGTGGACTTGACCTGGCGCTGGAAGAAAGCCTAAACGTAAAACTGGTATTGATACCCGATGGGGAAGATCCCGACAGTTATGTAAATAAAATAGGCCCCGTTGCATTTATTGAATTTATAAAAAACAATAAAAAAGACTTCATCTTATTTCAACTTGAAATTACTTTAAAAGATGCCGGTAACGATAGTAGCAAAAAAGCAATTGTTGTTAACCAGGTGGCCGAAACCATCTCTAAAATAAATAAGGCCGAAGATTTTACAAGGCAGCAGGATTACATTAAACAATGTTCAGAAATATTAAAAATAGAAGAAAGCGGATTACATGCACTGGTAAATAAGTTTATTCGTGAAAAAATAAATAAGGAAGAAAATCGAAACCAGCGTGATGAAAAATTTTCTGGTGCCGGAAGTATCCCTGTTCAACCAGATGTGGAAATAGACAGTGAAGTTTCTAATCTGCTTAATAAAGATGAAATATTTGAACAAGCCATGATAAGAAGCCTCTTAGAATTTGGATTGAAGCAGTGGGATGAGCATCAGAAAGTGGCCGATTATATTTTTGCTGAATTAGAAATGAATCAACTGGAAGAACTGTTTGATAATAAAGAGCTGCTTAGGGTTTTACATACTTATAAAACCTGGTATTTGGCAGGGCTTGAACCTACATCAAAAAATTTCTTATACCACGAAGATCTGCAAATGAGTTCGCTGGTTGTACACATCATGGATTTTAATTACGAAATAAGCGCAAACTGGAAAGATCATTTTGATGGCCATATTGCCACAAGGGAAGAGTTATATGCAGACGAGGTTTTTTCAACACTTAATTATTTAAAATTGCGAAAAATAAAAAGACTGATGGATATCAACCAACGAGACCTTGAAAAAGCCACATCACCCGAAGAACAGATGGTGCTGGTACAAACCCATCAGCATTTAAAACAATTGGAAGTAGAACTTACCAAACAACTGGGAACAGTAATTTTAAGATAATTCAAGTAGTTTTTGTACCTGTTTGAATTTTTTGTAAAGCCAATCTTTTCTGCCTGATATTTTTTACTAAAAAATATCCTCCAGCTATCAATAACAATAATGGCCATACTGCAATTAACCCAATAAACAACTCCACAATCCAGTTCATACCGGTTTTAAATGAATTGGCAATCCTTGTTAAAAATGTTGGTGAAGAATTAGATGTCGTAAACCCATCCAACGGCTCATAAAAACTAAGATCAACCGTGCTATATGCAGTTTGATGCGAAAGATAATTCATTCTGCCGGTTGCAGATTCAATCTCTTCCTGTATATCATTTATTTCATTTTGCACCTGCAAAACTTCAGAGATATTTTTAGATTGTTTTAAAAAATCAAGATATTTTAAGCGCATTTGCTTTTTAGTTTCCAACCTGCTACGAGTATCGGCAATTTCGCCGCCAACATCTTCGGCATTTATTCTTTTTTCAAGCACTTTTGTGTTTTCGGCAGGCAAACTGTTCATTAAACTTTCAAATTGTGCCACCGGCACTTTAATGGTAATAGTTGTTTCTAATTTTTCAATTGAAAAATCTTGAGCTTCCTGCGTAATATAGCCTCCATACTGCTTTGTAACTTTATTTACATAACTGTTGTAGTTTTTAAAATCTTTTATCTCCAATCGAAGTGTTGCCTTCTTTATAATCTTTTTATCCCAGTCAACATAAGTTGTTGATGTAGGTAGCGAGTCATCATTTATTCCATTAAATTTACCTATTGGTATTTGTTTATTTTCTTCGGAACTTTTATCTAGTTTATCTTTTGACTGCAAATCAAAATCATGCGCAGGTTCATCTTTAAAAGCTAAATTTTCTTTGCCGGTTTTGTTGTAATTACAGGAAACAAATATTAATATCATACTTACTGCTGTAACGATAAGTTTTATTTTCATAACAATGAGTTTAGTGTTATTAGATACTCATTGATACAAATTGCATAAAATTAGTAACCGCAATAAATTGTTAAAGTAAACAGAAGGGTTCATACATATAAGTGTAGCCCCGTGATTTAAATTTCACTTACAAGTATTATTATTTTACATTAAAAAAGCTTACATACTACTTAATTTCATCAGCATCTCCCATTCTACAGGCTTAACAGTTTGCACACTTAGTCTTCCCAGTCGTATTAAATCCATATCAGCAAATCTTTTATCAGCTTTTAATTGAACCAATGTTACAGGGTTCTGTAATTTCTTAATGGGTTTTAAATCAACTGCAACCCATCTTTCATCATCTGTAGTGGGGTCCTGGTATGCTTCTTTAATCACTTTAGCAATGCCAACAATTTCCATCCCTTCATTACTATGATAAAATAATACTTCATCACCTTGCTTCATAGCTCTTAAATTAATTCGTGCTGCATAATTGCGTACTCCACTCCAGCAGGTTTTTTTTTCTTTTACCAGTTCATCCCAGTTATAAACTGTTGGTTCGGATTTTACTAACCAATATGGCATGTTTATTTTAGTTTAATTTATCAATCATCAATTTCAGTTTTCAAAAATATAAATATTACATGGTATAGAAAAACGATATGGTTCTTCTTGTTTAAAAAGCTTAAACTTCAAAAATAAGCTGATAGTTTTATTACTGCTTTTATCTTACTACCTGTCTCTTATAAAAGAGTTAACTTGCAAAAAAAATATTTATTTGAAAACGATTGTACTAATTGGCGCCGGTAAATCGGCCACTGTTTTAATTGACTATTTGCTTACTGAATCTGAAGCCAACAATTGGAAATTCATCATAGCTGATTCAAACAAAGAGCAGATACTGCTTAAAACAAACAACTCGTCGTATGCAGAAGCGGTACAACTTGATGTTACCAATGAACAACAGAGAGGCTTACTTATACAACAAGCACATATAGTCATTTCCATGATGCCTCCTGCACTTCATTTTTTAATAGCCAAAGACTGTGTGGAATACCGAAAGCATTTACTTACTGCATCGTACCTTGATGATAAGATAAAAAGCCTGCAGGATGAAATTAATCATCGTAAACTTTTATTTATATGTGAGATGGGTTTAGACCCCGGAATTGACCACATGAGCGCTATGCACATCATCAACAATATAAAAGAAAAAGGCGGTAAAATCACTTCTTTTAAAAGTCATTGCGGTGGATTGGTTGCACCGGAAAGTGATGACAATCCCTGGCATTATAAGATTAGCTGGAATCCCAGGAACATAGTAATGGCTGGCCATTCAGGTGCTGTTTATAAACAAAACAATGAAACGAAAAAAATTGAATACAAAGATTTATTTAGCAGGGTAAACAGCATTGATTATAACGAACTGAATGAATATGCTTTTTATGCCAACAGGGATTCACTAAGTTATATACCCACTTACAAACTTGCCAACGCTGCAACATTTATAAGAACCACTTTACGGCATAAAGATTTTTTTACAGGATGGAATGCTATTGTACATGCCGGATTAACAAACGATATGGATTTGATTGATACTACCGGGCTTTTATTTTCAAAATGGTCGCTGCCTGTTTTGCCTTTTGTAAATGAATCAAATAAAAAAATGCTTCAATTCCTGGGTTTATTTGATGATGAACCTGTTCCTGCATTAGCAAAAACTTCGGCTGATGTATTGCAGTACTTAGTAGAAACAAAACTTAAAATGCAACCTGCAGATAAAGACATGATCATTATGTTGCATGAATTTGATTATGAATTGCAGGGGAAAAACAAACAAGTAAAAAGCTGCTTGATTGTAAAAGGCGAAGACAGTTTAAGAACTGCAATGGCAAAAACTGTTGGCTTACCATTGGGCATTACCGCTAAATTAATTTTAAATGAAAGTATCAAACTAAAAGGTTTGCATATACCCATTATAAAAGAAATTTATGAACCGGTTTTAGCTGAACTGGAAAAAGCAGGCATACAGTTTACCGAAACAATAAAATAGTTTTGCAGGATTATTGTTGATTTTGCAATAAAAGTTTTCTTAACTTTTTAACTCCTTCTGTTGCCGGCATTTCAATGGTATAAAGGTTAGGAATATTATGAGTATCCGGTATTTTTTTATCTATAATATACTTAGGTAAGTAAGGCGGAGCAAAGTGCAAAAGAGAAGCAGCCGGATAAACCTGCAAAGATGTACCAACCACAACGAGAAAATCACAATCTTGTAAAATACTTTCGGCCATTTCCATCATAGGAACGGCTTCGCCAAACCAAACAATATGAGGACGCAATTGCGTACCATCCGGCGCTATATCACCCCAATTAATGTCGCCCTGTATATCGAACAATACATTTAAGTTAGCTACGCTACGCATTTTAAAAATCTGCCCATGTAAATGCAAAACACGACTTGCGCCTGCTCTTTCATGCAAATCATCAATGTTTTGAGTTATGATGGTAACATCAAAATCGGTTTCAAGTTGAGCTAAACCTATATGAGCTTCGTTAGGTATGGCAGCTGCTACATCCTTACGGCGTGCATTATAAAAATCTAAAACCAATTGAGGATTTTTTTGAAAACCTTCGGGTGTTGCCACTTCATAAACATCATAACCATTCCATAAACCATCACTATCCCTGAATGTTTTTAAGCCGCTCTCGGCACTAATGCCTGCTCCCGTAAGAACAACAATGTGCTTTTTAGTTTTCATTAAAATTTTTCTTACTGGCAGATAATTTTTCGATAGTTGTGTTCAACCTTTTTTGAATGGTTTCTTCTTTTTTGGCGCTCAATATCCATTCTATATATTCACGCTTATGACTGAAAGCCAAAGATTCAAAAAACGCATGGGCCTTTTTATTTTTCTTTAACAAATTTTGTAATGCCGGTGGTGCAGTAACAATTTTATTTTCATAATCTACACCAGGTGCAGGATTAGCACTACTATAACTTTCAGTTTTTTTAGATATGGTGTCGGTTTTTTTAAACCTGCCAGCGCTCCATACATTATCTAGTGCTATCATTCGTACTGTATCAAAGCCATAGTCCGAAACAAAATCCCAATTTTTGTCCCTGCTAAGATCGCTGGCTATTTTAGATGTAAGTTTTGGATAAGCAATCCAGAATTTAGCATTTTCATGCAATGCAGGAATTACTTCTGCTAATATAGCAGCCAGTTGTTTTTGGTTAACTGCAAACACCAACGCAAAATCAATTTTACGTTTTTTTAAAAGTGGCGTAACTCCTTTTGAGAAATTTAATTTTAAAAACTGTTTTTCAATTGAAGAAGGCAGCCCTTGTATCAGCAGGTTTTTCTCATCTTTCAATTGTAATTTTTCAAGCAAAGATTGAGCAGGCATAAGCTTTTGCGTAATTTGTTAAATGATTAGATAACACAGAGAGCAAAAAAAACTATTATAATTTTAATTCAGTATTTTAATACTCTTGTTTAGCAAAATGTTTATTTGGGGCTATAAATTTAAACATTATGTTTGGGAGATAAAAGCATTAAACAAAAAAAAACTCCAGTACACCTGGAGTTTTTTTGCTTAATAAAACATATTTAAGGGATATTTTTAAAAATTTTATTTATGTACAGGCTTATAATAACTTAAAGCTTCAGGCATAAAACCTTCTAACCTGGCAATACGGTTTTCATCAGAAGGGTGAGTGGATAAAAATTCTGGTGGTTTTTCGCCCGATGAAGCTGCTGCCATTCTTTTCCAAAAAGAAATAGCTTCCTGCGGATTGTAGCCGGCCATAGCAGCAAAGTTTAAACCAAAATGATCGGCTTCATACTCCTGGTTTCGGGAATTGGGTAATAAAACTGCTATCTGTGCCGTAGGTGCAAAAATATTATTAAAGAGGGTATTGTATTTAGGGTTATTAGCAGTGGCAATATTACCAACAATTTCAAGCCCCTGTGCCAATGCGCCCTGGCTCATTCGTTCATTTCCATGATGTGCAACAGCATGTGTAATTTCATGCCCCATAACAACTGCCAGTGCTGCTTCGTTTTGTGTTATGTTTAATAATCCTGTATATACTACCACTTTACCACCCGGCATACACCAGGCATTCACTTCTTTTGAATCAACCAAATTAAATTCCCATTTATAGCCATTCAATTCATTTGCCAGGCCTTTTTGTGTATAATAATTTGTAATTGCCTGTGCAATACGGTTTCCTACACGCTTTACCATTTCAGCATCTTTATTGGAGCTGCTATTAACCACTTTATTTTGCGATAGAAATGATTGGTATTCGCTTAAAGCTTGTTGCTGAAGTGTTGCTTCTCCAAATAATGCAAGTTGTTTACGGCCTGTAACTTTATTAGTGGTACAGGCAATTATAAAAGATAAGATTGTAAATAACAGGACTAATTTTTTCATCTTTTTATTTTTAAATTGTATGTATTGACAGTATAATCAATTGGCGTACCAATATTTTAAATTATTAGTAATAAAAATACAAAATTAATTTTTGTAATGCCCGGAAGTGAAAAAGTGAAAATTATTCCTGATTACGGCGAAGTTTTCTTTTATCTCTGTGTTTAAGAATGGGTATCCGGCTTTCTACACCACGTAAAATACGGCCTATATTTTTTTGATGGGTAACAATTACTAATAAGGCTACAATGATGGCAAAAACCCTGTAAAGGATTTCATCTTCATTCCAAATCCACAAAACACATATTGGTAAAGCAATAGCAGCTAAAATAGAACTTAACGAAACATAACGGGTAAGAAAAAGTACCAACAGAAAAATACCAATACAACTTACAGCTATAACAGGTTGTATGGCCAGCACCATGCCTAACAAAGTGGCAACACCTTTACCACCTCTAAAGCCTGCAAAAATTGGGAATATATGCCCGGCTACTGCTGCAATACCCAGGCCTAGCATTAGGTTTGTGCGCTCAAGCTCGTGTGATAAATAAAAAGGAAGCAAACTGTATAAACCTACTGCTGCCATTCCTTTTAAAATATCAAATACCATCACCATAGTACCATATCGCTTACCTAAAACTCTGAAAGTGTTGGTAGCGCCCATGTTACCGCTGCCATAGTCTCTGATGTCAATACCAAAAAAACGTTTGCTGACTAATAAAGCTGTTGGTATGGAGCCAATTAAATAAGCAAATATTATAAGAACAAGTTCTTTCATTTTTGTTTCCTTAGCTTGAGTTGAAGGGCAAAAATAACGAAAAAAAGGTTTATATCCTGATAATTTAAGCTTTTGACAATACTATGTGTATAAACTATTTATAAGTCTTCATTTGAGTATTTTATTGCATATTTTTTGCCAAAATACATATCCATTCCGCTTTTTGAATTGTATTTACAATAATCATATTGTTTAGTGTTAAATTTCTTTCCATTTCTTCTTCATCGGCTTTAAGAAATCCACTTAATAAAATATAACCATTATTAACAGCAGATGCTTTTATAGCAGTAAGGTTTTCTTTTATTACATTTAAATTTATGTTAGCCAAAATAATATTGTATTTATTATCTCCGCTAATTGTATCGGCCATTAAAAGGTTTATTTTGTTACAATTATTAATAGTTGAGTTTTCTTTTGAATTTTCTATGCTCCATTGGTCGTAATCAATTGCATCAATCTTTGCAGCACCCATTTTTTCGGCCAGAATTGCCAATACAGCAGTACCTGTACCAAAATCAAGTACTCTTTTATTTTTAAAATCAATATCTTTCATCTGTTCAATCATCATATAGGTTGTGGCATGATGCCCTGTACCAAAACTCATTTTTGGTGTGATGACGATTTCGTGCCTGACATGTTTTATAGGGGAATGAAAACCAGCCCTGATTGCTACAAAATCATTTATTACAATGGGCTCAAAACTGCTTTCCCATTGGGCATTCCAATTTTGCTCAGGCACTACTGAAATGGAATACTTAACAGGGAATGCACAAATAATATCATGAAGCAATGCTTCGCCAAATGCCGGTTCTTTAATAAATGCTTTTAAAGTGTTTTCTTTTTCTTCAAAACTTTCAAAACCTGCATTGGCCAGTAGCGCTATAAGTATTTCGGTTTCGTTATTTTGTAAGCCGTTAAACGTTACTTGTATGTAATTCATGTTGTTTATATCAAAAATAAAAAACGTCCCGCAAATAAACGGGACGGAAATATATTGTAGCCACTGAAAATATAATTACGGTTTTGGCTGTGCTTCTGGCTTAGGAATTAAAGCTTTACGGCTTAACTTAAACTTGCCTGTTTTTTGATCTATATCAAGTAACTTAACTTTTACCTTATCTCCTTCTTTAAAAATGCCATCCATGTTTTCTAAACGTTTCCAGCTTATTTCGCTAATGTGTAGTAAGCCTTCTTTCTTTGGCAAAAACTCAACAAAAGCGCCAAATTCTTTAATACTCTTTACAGTTCCTTCGTAAGTATCACCTACAACGGGTACTGCTACCAATCCATTTATCCAAGCCAGTGCCTTATCCAGGCTGGTTTTTTCTTTAGAGAAGATACTTACTTCTCCCCTGTTATCAACTTCTTCAATATTAATTGTTGCACCAGTTTCACGCTGTATTTCCTGTATCACTTTACCACCTGGTCCAATAACAGCGCCTATATATTCCTTATCAATATTTATCTTAACCATTCGTGGTGCATGTGGCTTCACATCTTCTCTAGCATTTGTTCTGCATGCATACATGGCATCTAAAATATGCATACGGCCTTTTTTTGCTTGTGCTAAAGCCTGGCGCATTACATCCATACTTAATCCATCAACTTTAATATCCATTTGTACACCGCAAATACCATCACGGGTACCGGTAACTTTAAAATCCATATCGCCCAAATGATCTTCATCTCCTAAAATATCGGTTAAAATGGCAAAGTCATCACCTGTTTTTATTAAGCCCATGGCAACGCCACTAACGTGTTTTGCCAAAGGAACACCGGCATCCATTAGTGCCAACGAACCAGCGCAAACTGTAGCCATTGATGAAGAACCATTACTTTCTAAAATATCACTTACTACTCTTACGGTATAAGGGTAATCGCTGCCGGGCATCATTTTCTTTAATGAACGCATAGCTAAGTTGCCATGGCCAACTTCCCTGCGGCCTACACCTCTCATCATTTTAACTTCACCGGTTGAAAAGGGTGGAAAATTATAATGTAGAATGAATTTTGTAAAGTCGGATTTAAAAGCACTTTCAACCAACAATTCATCTAAAGGCGTTCCTAAAGTAACGGTTGTAAGTGATTGGGTTTCGCCTCTTGTGAATAATGCACAACCATGTGGTGTGGGCAACAGGTCTGTTTCCATTTCTAACGGACGAACATCTTCTGTGCCACGGCCATCTAAGCGTTTTCTTTGAGTTAAAATCATATTTCTAACCACATCGTATTGCAGATCGCCAAAGTACAGTCCAATAAGTGCCTTATCTTCATCGGGCAATTCTTCCCCTAAATGAATAGTTAATTCTTCTTTAAGAGCTTTATAAGCATCACTTCTTTCGTGCTTTGCCGATGCAGATGCAGAAATTTCAAGCATTTTATCTTTTGCAAAGGCAACAATCTTTTCGTTCAAACCTTCATTTCTATATGGTTTAGTATATTCTCTTTTTGAAGTGATTCCAACCATATCCCTTAACTCTTCTTGCACTTTTACCTGTACTTTTATGGCTGCATGGGCTGCTTCAATAGCTTTAACCAGGTCTTCTTCCTGGCATTCGCTACTTTCACCTTCTACCATCATAATATTCTTATCGGTTGCGGCAATAATAAATTCGTAATCAGATTTTCCTAATTGTGTACGGGTGGGATTGATAATTATTTCGCCATCAATACGGGCTACCCTTACCTCTGAGATTATTTCCTGGATGGGAATATCTGAAACTGCTAAGGCCGCCGATGCTGCCAAACAGGCTAGTGAATCGGGCATTACTTCATCATCAGATGAAATAAGCGATACCAAAACCTGTACTTCGCATAAATAATCTTCGGGAAACAGTGGCCTTAATGCCCTGTCTATTAATCTTGAAGTTAGAATTTCATAATCGTTTAAACGGGCTTCTCTTTTAAAGAACGAGCCGGGGATACGGCCTGCAGAAGCAAATTTTTCCTGGTAATCTACCGATAATGGAAAAAATCCCTGGCCGGGTTTAGGTTCTTTGTTTGCAACAACTGTTGCCAGTATGATACAATTTCCCTGGCGTACAGTTACGGCTCCATCGGCCTGGCGGGCCATTTTACCGGTTTCGATAGTAACCATACGGCCACCACCTATATCAAAAGTTTTTGATTTTGGGTTTAATATCGACATGTTTTTTTATGATTTGAGAATAAAACTTGCAGAAAAATGCAATGCTATCCTGATGATTAAATACAGTAAAACGAATAATTCCCAACTTTTACATATAGTTGGGAATTATTTATTACATAGTTAGAATATTTATTTACGTAAACCTAATTTCTCAATTAAAGCCCTGTATCCGTTCAGGTCGTGTTTACTGAGGTAAGTTAAAAGGCGCTTGCGCTGACCTACCATCATCATTAAACCCCGTTGCGATGAGAAATCCTTTTTGTTGCTTTTCAGATGTTCTGAAATGTGGTTAATACGCTCGGTCAAAAGAGCGATTTGGCCTTCAATTGAACCAGTATTGGTAGCTTTAGCTCCAAATTTGGTAAAAATGTCAGCTTTTTTTTCGATTGTTAAATAAGGCATCTTTGTTTGTTTAATAACGTCTTTGTTATGTTTCTTTTTTAATTTGGTTGCAAAAGTACATAGAAATATTGATTTTATAGCGGCCGATTAAGTATTTTTTTGGAATATTGCTCAACTATTAATTAAAATAGATAATGTGAAATGCCACATGGCATTCATCTTAAAACCAGTTAACTAAATGCCTTTACAAAGGATTGTATTTACAGTTACCAACGATTTAATTTATGATCAGCGAATGATACGTATTTGTACATCGTTAACTACTGCGGGATACCAGGTGCTGCTGGTGGGCAAAAGAAGTGCTTCATCGGGCCCGATAAATATTAAAAGTTACAGTCAAAAGCGGCTATTTACCTTTTTTAAATCAGGACTTGGATTTTATGCTGAGTATAATATCCGCCTGTTCTTTTTTTTATTAATAACCAAAGCCGATTTGATTTGTTGCATTGATTTGGATACGATGTTGCCTGTTTGGCTGGTAAGTAAACTTAAAGGTAATAAAAAAGTATATGATGCCCATGAGTATTTTAGCCAGCAAAAAGAAATTATTACCCGGCCAAGGGTTCATACAGTTTGGAAATGGATTGAAAAAACTTTTGTACCAACATTTAAAATTGGATATACCGTTAGCCAGGGTATTGCAAATGAATTTAAAAAACAGTTTAATGTAAAGTATGAAGTGATAAGAAATTTACCACTGCAAAAAGATTTACCGCCTCAATTTTATAACAAAGAAAAAATTATTTTGTACCAGGGCGCCATTAATGAAGCCCGTGGATTTGAATTTTTAATTCCTGCCATGAAAAATATTGATGCAGTACTGCACATTTATGGTGATGGAAATTATTTCACACAAACGCAAAATTTAATTGTTGCAAACAATCTTCAAAATAAAGTGTTTTTAAAAGGCAAGGTATTGCCGCATGATCTTGATGCTGTTACCCAGCAGGCATATATAGGTTTAAATCTTGTTGAAAATAACGGACAAAACCAATATCATTCTTTGGCAAATAAGTTTTTTGATTATATAATAAACGAAATTCCACAAGTGAGTATGAATTTTCCGGAATACAAAAATATAAATGATGAATTTGAGGTGGCAGTTTTAATCAATGACTTGCAACCTGAAAAAATATCAGCAGCAATCAATAAGCTACTTACAGATGATGAGTTTTATTTAAAACTAAGCAAAAATTGCATACAGGCCGGCAATGTGCTCAATTGGCAGCAGGAAGAAAAAAAACTACTCAATTTTTATAATGCCATCATTTAATTTTGACAGATAAACATCTTCATATTGTTACACACGAAGCTCCCTGGCCCGCCAATTACGGTGGTGTAATAGATCTTTTTTATAAAATAAAAACGCTGTACCAACTAGGTGTTAACATACATCTGCATTGTTTTTCAAAAGATATGCAACAACAGTTACCGCTACATAAATACTGCCACAGTGTAAATTACTATCAAAGAAAAAATAACATTAGTGGTTTTTCAATCAGCATTCCTTACATCGTTAAAAGCCGCAGCAGTGCAATGCTTATATCCAATCTGCAAAAAGATGATTATCCTATTTTGCTTGAAGGAATTCATTGCTGCTATTTTTTAAATACAGGTAAGCTAGGCAACAGAAAAGTAATAGTGCGATTGCACAATGTGGAGTATAAATATTATAAACAACTTGCAATTCACGAAAAAAATATTTTTAAAATAATTTATTATTCATACGAAAGCCGGCTATTAAAAAAATATGAACAGGCTATTGCCGGCAAAGCAATCATTATTGCGGTAAGTAAAGCAGATGCTGAAGTTTACAGGCAGAAGTTTAATGCTAAAGATATTCATTACCTACCGGTGTTTTTACCGTACACTTTAGCTGTTGGCAAAGCAGGTAAAGGGTGCTTTTGTCTTTATCATGGCAACCTTGCCATTAATGAAAACGAAGAAGCAACTATTTGGCTTTTGCAAAATGTGTTTAACACAATTGAAACACCATTTGTTATTGCAGGTAAAAACCCTTCGGCCAGGTTACAAAGCATCGTACACAAATATTCAAACACCTGCCTGGTATCAAACCCAGATGATAAAGAAATGCAGGACATGATATGCAAAGCGCATGTTCATGTGTTACCTTCTTTTAATAATACTGGTGTAAAATTAAAATTACTAAACGCTGTATTTAATGGAAGGCATTGCTTGGGTAATAAAGCAGGCATTGAAGGATCGGGAGTAGAAAATTATTGCCACCTTGCGGAAGATGCCAATGTATTTAAACAAAAAATAAAAGAATTGTACCAGCAGCCCTTTACAGAAGAAGAAGCAGAGCGGCGACAGGGGTTATTACAAACGCAATTTAATAATGATGTAAATGCAAAAAATCTTATAGCATTTCTATGGTAGCATTGTCCCACACCTTACCCATTTCGGTTTTAATGGTACGAGCCGGAAATTTTTTAATAACCTGGTAATCATGCGTAGCCATGATGATGGTGGTGTTGTAGTCTCTTGAGATATGAAACAACAACTGCATAATTTCATCTGTAGTTTCTGGATCGAGATTGCCGGTTGGCTCATCGGCTAAAATAAGTTTTGGCGAATTCAAAAGAGCTCTTGCCACATCTACACGCTGTTGCTCACCACCACTCAATTCAAAAGGCATTTTAAAACCTTTAGTTTTTAATCCCACTTTTTCCAATACATCAGATATTTTTTCATCCATCAGTTTTTCATCTTTCCATCCAGTGGCTTTTAAAACAAATTTCATGTTATCATTTACATTCCGGTCGGTAAGCAATTGAAAATCCTGAAAAACAACACCCAGGTTCCGGCGTAAAAATGGAACGGTTTTCCAGGTAAGTATTTTTAAATCGTGGCCTACTACCCAGCCTTCACCTTCTTTTAAAAGCAGGTCGCCATATAAAGTTTTAAGCAAACTACTTTTACCTGTACCGGTTTTACCAACCAGGTACACAAATTCTCCCTTATCAACACTAACATTTACATCACTTAAAATTAGTGTGCCACCCTGATAAATATTTACACGCTTTAATTCTACTATTGATTGTGCCATAATTTTTTGCTGTTCCATTATTTCCCATAAAAGGAAATATGGTGATGATACTGTTTTATTTATTTATAAAACTTTACCCAAAAATAAAATCATTACTTGGGCAATAGCTGCAAATTTAGGTTTTACACATCCAGTATTAAAAATTAATTTCTTCACTATATGTTAAAAAGATAGTTTACCGGGTGATTTTTAAAAATAACTAAAAATATAGTTGCATAACTAAATTATTAGTTTTACATTTAGGGTATCAAATTAAAACAATACAAAGATGAAAGTATTAACAAGGGCCGAAGAACAGATCATGCAGGTGATTTGGAAATTAGATAAAGCTTTCCTGAGAGAAATCATTGATGAACTGCCAAATCCAAAGCCACACAACAACACTGTGGCCACCATCATAAAAATTTTGGTTGATAAAGAGTTTGTTGGTATCAATGTTTTTGGAAGAACACATCAATATTATCCATTAGTAAGCAAAGATGTATATAGTAAAACTTCCATGAAGAGTTTAGTAAAAGGATATTTTGAAGGCTCGTTTAGTAATGCAGTATCCTTTATGGTAAAAGAAAAAAATTTAAGTGTTGATGACCTGGAAATGCTGTTGAAAGAGTTGAGGAAAAAGTAATTCTTGATTTATATTATCACTATTATATAAATAAAAACAATTTTAAACTTACTGGCATGCTTCCTTATTATTGGTACTTGATTAAAGTAACTATTTGCTCAGGCATATTACTCGGTTATTACTGGTTGTTTTTACGCAATAAAATATTTCATCAATACAACCGTTTTTACCTATTGTTCACCATGAGTATTGCAATGTTGCTGCCACTTATTAAAATAAATTTCTGGCAACAGCAAACTGAAACCAACGGAGCCATTCGTGTACTACAAGCTGTATCGGTAGGTGATGATTATATGAATACTGTTGTTTTATCAACCCATAAAAGTTTTTGGAATTTTCAAAATTTTTACCCGTTGCTTTATTGGGTGGTATCATTGATTTTTGTGCTGTTACTGATACGTACACTATACTTAATACGTAACCTTTTAAAAAATTACCCAGCAAAACAAGTTGAAGCAATAACTTTTGTTAACACCAACGACGACAGCACACCTTTTTCATTTTTCAAATACATTTTCTGGAACAGTAGTATTGATATGGAAACTGTTACCGGCCGGCAGATTTTTAAACACGAGGTAGCCCATATACAGGAAAAACATACTTACGACAAACTGTTTGTAAATATTTCCTTAATCTTTTTTTGGTGCAATCCGTTCTTTTGGTTGTACCGTAAAGAGTTGAACATGATACATGAATTTATTGCCGATAAAAAAGCTGTGGAAGACAGTGATACTGCAGCTTTTGCTGCTATGATTCTGCAAACGGCCTATCCCCGCCACCGGTTTGAACTAACCAATAATTTCTTTTATTCACCCATAAAACGAAGACTACAAATGCTAACAAAAATGGATAACCCCCGTGTAAGTTATTTTGCCAGAATAATGGTATTACCGCTTGCTATATTATTATTTGCTGCTTTTACATTTAAAGCAAAAACAAATAACAGGCTTTACCATGGTAAAAAAATAACCGTAGTTATTGATGCCGGTCATGGTGGAGAAAAGGATCCCGGTGCAAGAGGTACCGATGGAAGCTTTGAAAAAGATTTAGCGCTTGCATTTGCAAAAAAAGTAAAGGAATTAAATAACAATAATGATATTGAAATTATTTTAACCAGGGATGAAGATATTTATATGACTCCCATACAAAGAGTTGAATTTACAAAAAGTAAAAATGCTGATTTATATATTTCATTTCATGTAGATGGTGAACCTGCTACAAAAAATATAAAACGCTCAGGTATGTCGTTTTGGGTATCGAAAGATGAATATAACAACTCAGTGAAAAGTAAAATTTTAGCATCGGCATTATTTAATGAATTTAATAATAACTATGGATTAAAAATTAATGGTGGAATAAATCAGCGTCAAAAAGGGATTTGGACATTGAAGGCAAATGAATGCCCCGCTGTAATCATTGAAACAGGCTTTATTACCAATAGCACCGATGTTGCTTATTTAAAAACAGAAGCAGCAAAAGAAACCATTGCAAATAATGTACTGAGGGCAATTGAGAAATATACAAGCGCTCAATCTCAAATTGAAATGGTACAAAATTACAAACCTGTAGTAGATACAATGCCCAAAACTGTGCCTGGCACATTAAAGATTACTGATACCCTGTATACAAAAAACAATGATTTTAAAAACAAGGCATTACTAATTGTAGATTCAAAAGAAATAGGAAATGTAGGATATAAATATATTGATGAACATTCGGTAAAATACAGTACTATAAATATTTACAATCCGGCAACAGCAAAAAATATTTATGGTATCAAAGGCAAGTATGGAGCTATTGCATTAACGCAAAATGACAAACCTACCATTACTGCAAAATCTTTATATTATAATGATAAATCAGATACCATAATATTTACCGGCCCCAATATTAATTTCACCGGCGATTTTTCTGATGCACTTATTTATTTGGACAATAAAATCATTAGTTATGATAAGTTGAGAACCATTGACCCTATGAAGATAAGATCTGCACGTATTATTAAGGCCAATAAGAAAACTAATGTTGCAAACTCATCAGGAAAAAATTCTGTGATATATATTTCTACAAAAGCTGCTGATATACACGAAGTAGAAATTAAGAATTTATCTACAAAAGCAGCTCCCTATATCGATCTTGAAACTAAACTCAGTAAGTATAGTACTTTATACATTGGTATTGAAAACCCAATAGAGTTTATTTCAAGTATTGATAAAAAAGATTTGTATTGGCAAATTTCTCAAGGAAGTCTTGAATATAAAAATGGAAACTTGTATGCTAAAGTAAGTTATATTGGCAACGCAATTATAACACTCTCGAAGAGAGATGGAACAATGACACCATTATCATTTCAATTTAATGTAAGTAGAGTACCTGATAATTCTAATTCCCAGATATCAGTACCCAAGACCGAATTACAACTACCATATATTAAATGGGGGATGATTGCTGGAGGAAGAATTCAACTAGAATATTTTAAAGCTCAAAAAGAATTAACCTTAAAGCCTGGATATAAACTCCAAAGCGCAAATATTTATTTTCAAGGCGCAGGATTTGATAATAAAGTTGTAATGATAACCTTAACTTCAAATTCATTACAAGCTGTAGAAAAATACATTAATCAATGTAAAAATGGAACACAAATTATTTTTGACAATGTAATCTTAAAAGATAACAATGGGAAAAGCATCAAATTATCGAACCCTCCGTATTATATAATTGGATTTGATAAAAACAATGCCCTTTCACCAATTATAGATATCGAAAATTCACGAAACAATGAAACTAAAAAACAAGAAGAAGCAGACAACAAAATTTTTATAAAAACAGAAATAAGTCCTCAATTTATTGGCGGGCAATCCAGCTGGCTGAAATTTTTAAGAAATAATCTTAGAGCAAACATTCCAATTGATAGTGGTGCAAAAGCAGGTAAATATCTTGTTATAGTTAAATTCATCATTCATACAGATGGTAGTGTTAGTGATGTAAAATGCGAAAATGACCCAGGTTTTGGCACCTGCGAAGAAGTAAAAAGAATAATTAAACTATCATCTAAAAAATGGGAGCCTGCTGTACAAAACGGCAAAAAAGTAACTGCTTACCACAAACAACCGGTAACTTTTATTGTTGAAGAATAATAATTCTATAAAAGCAGTTTTAATAATTTATCAGTTCATCCTTTATTTTAATTATTAATTCTTTTTTCGCCGCATCCTCTACCCTGCCAATAACCTGTGCTGCAATACCAAATTCATTGGCTGCAGCAATCATGGTTTCAGCATCTCTATTGTTGCAATAAACCTCCAGGCGGCAACCCATGTTAAATACTTCGTACATTTCTTTATTATTACTGCCGCTGTTTTGTTGTATGATATTGAATATTGCAGGTGGTTCAAATAAATTATCTTTTATTATTTTAAAATTTCCCGGCAGGTATTTCATGCATTTGGTTTGTCCGCCACCACTGCAATGTATCAATCCATGTATCTTATCAAAATGCTTTTCCAGTAGAAATTTCATAACAGGAGCATAAGTTCTGGTAGGACTTAAAATTAATTCACCAATGGTTTGTGTTGTTTGGTTTACCGTTTGTGTTTCTACGGTATCCAATAGTTTATGTTTTCCTATATAAACTACTTCTGCATCTAACCCATTATCAAAACTTTCTTTAAAATTATTGGCATAAAATTTATGCAGTACATCATGCCTGGCACTGGTAAGGCCATTACTGCCTATACCACTGTTATAAAAATTTTCGTAAGTAGCCTTACCAAAACTTGCAAAGCCAACAATTACATCGCCGGGTTGTATTTTTTCGTTGCTAATGATTTTATTTTTGGGCCATCGGCTGGTCATGGTACCGTTAACAGCAATGGTACGCACCACATCTCCAACATCTGCTGTTTCGCCACCCAGGTAGTGTATGTTTACACCAAAAGATTTTAGTTTATCAAATAATTCCTGCGAACCGTTGATAACCTGTTCCAGTACTTCACCGGGTATCAGGTTTTTGTTCCTGTCGATGGTGCTGTTAAAAACTATATTATCATAAATTCCTACACAAAGCAGGTCATCTAAATTCATTACAATCGCATCTTGAGCTATTCCTTTCCAAACTGAAATATCGCCAGTTTCTTTCCAGTACAGGTAAGCAAGAATACTTTTGGTACCGGCGCCATCGGCATGCATGATGTTCACGAATGCATCATCGCCACCCAAAAAATCGGGATAAATTTTACAAAATGCATTAGCATACAAGCCCTGGTTAAGGTTTTTAACAGCAGCATGTACTTCTTCTTTTTGAGCAGATACGCCTCTTTTATTATACAAACTCATGGTTGCAAAACTAACTGGCAATTTTGAATAAACCATTTTCAATTATCAACTACATTTGCACTTTGTAATTATGCAGATACACAGAGATATAAACAACCTACCCAACTTTAGTAATGCCGTTATAACCATTGGCACTTTCGATGGAGTACATTTGGGCCATCGCCAAATTATCAACAGTTTAAATGAAGAAGCTGCCAAAGCCAATGGCGAATCGGTTATCATCACTTTTCATCCGCACCCACGCAAGGTGGTTTCATCGGTCATTACGGGTGTAAGGCTTATAAATACTTTGGATGAGCGGATTGAGTTACTAGAAAAAACAGGCATTGGCCACCTGGTAATCGTTCCCTTTACCGAATATTTTGCCAACCAGGATGCAGAAGCATATATCTGCGATTTTTTAGTGGAGAAATTTAAACCGCATACCATCATTATCGGTTACGATCACAGGTTTGGTAAAGAACGCAGCGGCAATTATAAAATGATGGAAGATAAAGCGGTTATTTACAATTATCAACTTAAAGAAATACCGGAGCATGTACTAAATGCATTAAAAGTTAGCAGTACCAATATCCGAAATGCCATCTTGCATAGCCAAATAGAAGAAGCCAATAATCTTTTAGGTTATGATTTCTTTTTTGAAGGAGAAGTTTTTCATGGCGATAAGATAGGCCGTACCATTGGTTTTCCTACTGCCAATTTAAAAAGTACCGATGATGAAAAAATTGTTTTAGGCGATGGTATTTATGCGGTTTATTGCGTGCTGGCAAATAAAACATATAAAGGCATGATGAGCATAGGTTTTAGGCCTACTGTTAATGGAAGAGTTAGAGTTACTGAAGTAAATATCTTTGATTTTAATAAAGAAATTTATGGCGAAACAATAAGGGTTATTGTAAAAAAATATTTGCGTGCCGAAATAAAATTCAATGGTTTGGAAGCATTAAAAGCTGCCTTGCACAAGGATAAGGAAGAAAGTTTAAAATATTTGTAGTGTTATAAAAATTCAAATCATGGTATTGTTAATTTCAAACAACTATTTTAACAATACAAACAACCTGCATAAACTTTTATTTATCACATTCAATCATTTTAACCACCATCTCTCTCATCAGAGATGCATCTGATGTACCGGTATCGCCCACTCCCACGCCTTTTAAATTATATTGATGTAATAAAAGCAGTATCTTTTCAATTCCGTTGTAACCAAAATTATTAGCTGATTCCAATGCATTTTTAACGGCAACACTGTTGAAATAAAAATGAGGTTTTAAAGCTGCTTCGCTCTTATCTTTCATGCCAAAAATGGTATAAACTTTACTGAAGCTTGCATACAGGGCAGGCAACACCATTTGTATGGGTCCTGCCTTTGGGTTGCTTTCAAAATACTGGATTATTTTAATAGCTTTTGCCAAATCCTTTTTTGCAATGGCAGCCTGCAGTTCAAATACATTGTACTCTTTGCTAATGCCGATGAATTTTTCAATATCATCTTCTGTAATATCTTTTTTACCTTTTAAGTTTAATGCCAGTTTATCAATTTCATTTACTATGCGGTTTAGGTCGTTTCCAATATGCTCATCTAAAAGACTTATAGCTTTAGCATTTATTTTATACCCCTGGCCACGTACATAATCACCAATCCATTCCTGTAACTTATAATCTTTAATCTTTTCTGCTGTAAATATTTCGGCCGAATTTTTTAAAAGTTTATAAAGTCTGCCTCTTTTATCAAGGGTTTTTGTTTTGTGTGAAACCACAAAAATGGTTGAGGTTAATGGCTTTTCAATATAACTTTCTAATTTATCAAGTTCTTTCATCTGTTGTGCCTCTTTCAATATCACTACCTGCCTTTCGGCAAACATGGGGTATCGTTTACAGGCATTTACCACGGTAGCCCAATCCGTATCTTTTCCGTAAAATACAGTTAAATTAAATCCGGCTTCTGCTTCATCCAAAATTTTATGCTCGGCATAATCTATTACCATATCAATATAATAATCCTCTTCACCTTCAAGCCAGTAAATATTCTTAAAGCTTTTCTTTTTCCAGTCTCCAATAATTTTTTCTGCACTCATAGCATCAAAGATAATTGTTAGTTAACGGCAGCTATCTTTTACACTTAATTATTTTTTAACACTGCAATAACGGCTTATATGCTTCGTTTTTATCTGTAGAAAAGTTAACTTTGCTTCAGTTTTGACATCAATTTATGTTTTGCTTTTTTAAATAAGACTGCTAAAATTGGAAAACATATTATAAATGTCATCACCCAATAACCTGATAACTAGAAACCGAAATAATGAGCTACGAAAATTTTCCTAACGACCGATTACAACCTGAACCTGATTTAAAAGAGCAGTCAGGTAAATGGCGTAACTATTTAACCGCAGGTTTAATCATTGCATTGCTGGGCACCTGGGCTTATATCATTTGGGATAAAAGCAAAGCCAGGGAAATAATACAGAAAAAAGATGTTGTTATAAACACTACTTCTACCCAACGAGATCAATTACAGAAAGAACTGGAAGATGCAACTATGCGTTATGACATGATTAAGACAAGCAATGCCAATATGCTGCATAGTAAAGACAGTACTATTACAAGAAGAGACAGGGAAATTGCTGATAAAAAGAACCGCATACAACAACTGCTATCTAAAGTTGATGCTACGCAGGAAGAACTGGCAGAGGCAAAGGGGTTGATTGCCTCACTAAATACCGATATAGTTGGATATAAGGCAAGAGTGGAGAAACTGGAAGCAGAGAAGGTTGCATTAACGAATGAGAAAAATACAGTGATAATGGAACGTAATAAGGTGCTTAAAGATTTTGATTCGGTTACAAACGTTGTTGCCCAAAAAGAAAACATTATAGATGTGGCATCTACCTTAAGCGCTTCTAATTTTTCTATACAAGGTATTAATGAAAGAAGTAATGGTAAGGAAAAAGAGACAACGGTAGCCAAACGTGTAGATAAGTTGCGTATTTCGTTTGACCTGGATGAAAACAGGGTGGCACAATCGGGACTTAAAAATATTTATGTATGTATTACGGCACCTGATGGCAAGGAACTTACAGAAGAAAAAATGGGCTCAGGTAAATTTAGTACCAGGGATGGAGAATTAAAAAGCTATACACAAAAGTTAGATGTAAACTATACCCAGGGTAAACGTCAGACTTTAAGTATCGACTGGAAGCAAAATACAGATTTTACAACCGGCGAATACAAGATTGAAGTTTATAACAATGGATTTAAAATTGGAGAAGGCATCTGCAGCCTTAAAAAAGGTGGATTATTCAGTTAAGTTTCCATTTTACATTATTTAAAAAAACCTGCATACTGCAGGTTTTTTTTCTGGCGCAGGTGTTCCTTTTTCTGGCGCAGGTGTTCCGCAGGATCACCTGTGTCTATCAAATCAACCGGACTGCGTCCGGATTTAGAATTCAAATGCTCAATTTTTATCCGCCTTGGTTCGTGTCTTCACGAACCGAAATGTTGCAAAACAAAAAGATGTTGTAAATTAGTAAAGAGCCACTCCAATAAATTAAAAAAGACTCCTCCCCTTACTGGCGAAAGTCTTCCGCAAGTAAAGAAGTATTATGA